>Ga0163144_10009193_pt1 | contig 21256 bp, 20 predicted proteins | sample OliLak19BULKMAT1_FD_123175 | JGI IMG/M metagenome (GOLD analysis project Ga0163144, IMG submission 123175) | Freshwater microbial mat bacterial communities from Lake Vanda, McMurdo Dry Valleys, Antarctica - Oligotrophic Lake LV.19.BULKMAT1 | ecosystem: Environmental > Aquatic > Freshwater >... | reverse complement strand
GCCGTGTCGAAGTCTCAACGATCACCCGCATCCATCTTGGTCCGTCCCGCTGGCAGAACGAAGGCCGTGCCCGATTGGCTCTGATCATCGAAACCCGCAACGACACCCTTCACTTCGGCTCATGGCTGCCCGCCGCGCGCCAGGCTTCATGCTCGATGCACTCAAGCGGCTTCGGGCGTCGCCGTCCTGATGCCTCACGGTGCCGCCGACGTTCGCCGGCCTTGGGCCAAGGTCGGTGCAGCCCGGCTCCCCATCTGCGCACGGCGTCGTGTTCGCCCGTTCGCTGCGGCCACGCACTGGGCCAAGACCTGATGCATCCGCATGGAGGGCGGTGGTTTCAGCCCGGCAGTTTGAAGCCTTCGCGTCGTTCATAGTCGCGCCAGGTATTTGCTTCGGGATCGTTCTCGAACGCCCAGGTTTGCGGGTTCCACACCAGAGGGCGTTTGTGCGAATAGGCGAGGTTGAGCAGGTGGGCGCAGGCGATGGATCGGGCCCCGATTTCCGCATCACATTCGGGCCTGGCGCGCGAGGCGATGCAATCAAGCCAGTTCTGGCGATGGTCTTTCGGGCCCTCGCCGACCGAACCCGTGACCGAGGGCGGCTCCTTGATGAGGTGGTCGGGGCGCGACCACAGTGTGCCGCGATCGACGAAGAGTTCACCGATGGTGCCGACGAAGGTGATTCCTTCGGGGCCGCCGTGGGTCGCTTCGACCCCGTTGGCGTAGATGATTTTGCCGCCGCGATCGGCCTCGGGATCGTGCGGCGGGATCACTCTGATGGGGCCGGACGCGTCGGCCCCGAGGGCCCATTGCACGATATCGAGGTGGTGGGCACCCCAGTCGGTGATGTAGCCGCCGGAGTATTCGCGATAGGCCCGCCACGCCGGGTAGTGATCGTGAACGCCGCGCGGGCTCAAGACCGAGTTGTACGGTCGGAGCGGTGCGGGGCCGAGCCATCGGTCCCAGTCGAGACCGGGCTCTACAGGCTCTTCGGGAAGATCACATGGGGTGGCTGAAACGCCGATGCCGACATTCACGCTGAGCAGCGTGCCGATGCGGCCCTGGCGGACAAAGTCAACGGCGTGGCGGAATCGACCGTCGTACTCGCTCCGCTGCTGGCTGCCGGTTTGCAAGACGACGCCGCGAGCGCGGACGGCCTCGATGGCGAGGCGGCTTTCTTCGAGGGTCAAGGTGAGCGGCTTTTCGCAGTAGATGTCCTTCTTCGCGGCGGCCGCGTCCAGGATCATGTTGATGTGCCAGTGGTCGGGGGTGGAAATCACGACGGCGTCGATATCGGGGCGGGCGAGGAGGTCGCGATAGTCGTTGCAGGCGACGACGCCGGCGGAAGAGGAGTAGTGGTTGTCGGCGGTGGTTTTCGCATGGTCGCGACGGGTGGTGTCGACGTCGCAGACCGCGACGACGCTCGCGCCGGAGTGCCTCAGAGCCCAGTGAAGGTGGCCGCGGTTTTGGATACCCATGCCGATGAAGCCGAGGCCGATGCGGGCGTTGGCCGCGGACGGCCGGATGTGTGGAGAGCGCGCGAGGGCGAGCGGCCCGGCGCTGATCAGCCCGGCGGACGCGGCGAGGAAATGGCGGCGGGTGAGCATTGGCGGAGGATATCAAAAGTGAGGGGAGATCGCGCCGGCGGCGATGGCACGCCCCCGGGGACGGGGGAGGGACGGGGGGTTGGAACCCGCTCTGCCATTCCGGCCAATCTACAGTCGTTGCCGGTCAAGCCTTGATCTTGTGATTCGTGGAGCGACCCGACGGGCACGAGCGCCCGGGATTCGGGAGGAGTTGTCATGTTCGATTCATTGACGCGGACGTTCGGCGGCATGTTCCGGAAGCTTTCGGGCACCGACACCATCTCGGAAAAGAACGTCGCGGACTCGATGTCGGATGTTCGGACCGCGTTGCTCGATGCCGACGTGAACCGCGAGGTCGTGGACCAGTTCTGTGAAGGCGTGATGCAGGATGCGCTCGGGCGCAAGGTGGCGACGAGTCTCAACCCCGGGCAGGAAATGATCGGGATCGTCAATCGGCGACTGATCGAACTGCTGGGGGGCACGGCCGAGGCGGTGGCGGAGGGTGCCGACCCCCTGGAAGCGTTGATGCCCAAGTTTTCGCCCACGGGGGCCGCCTCGGACACGCTCATCATGCGGGTGTCTCCGGGGCCCACGGTGATCATGATGTGCGGGCTGCAGGGGTCGGGGAAGACAACGACGACCGGCAAGATCGCGGCGTACCTCAAGAAGCGGGGGCGATCGGTGATGGTGGCGGCGGCCGACTTGCAGCGGCCCGCGGCGGTCGAGCAGTTGGAGACGGTGGGGAAGCAGGTGCAGACCGAGATGGCGGGCGGCGCGACGGTGCATGTGTACTCGGAGCCGGACAAGGTGGCGGCGTATGGGAAGGCCGTGGGCGTTGCGGTGGAGGTGTGTCGGCGGGCGGTGGAGGCGGCCCGGAAAGCCGGTGTGGACACGCTGATTCTCGATACCGCCGGGCGGTTGCACGTGAACGACGAACTGATGGGTGAGTTGAAGCAGATCAAGCGGATCGTGCAGCCGCACCACATCTTTCTGGTGATCGATGCGATGAGCGGGCAGGACGCGCTGCGGTCGTCGAAGGCGTTCCACGAATCGCTGGGGGTGGACGGGCTGATCTTGACCAAGTTCGATTCGGACACGCGGGGCGGCGCAGCGCTTTCGGCCCGGCATGTGACGGGTGCTCCGATCAAGTTCGTGGGCGTCGGCGAAAAGTTGGAGGCTCTGGAAGAGTTTCATCCCAACCGCATGGCGGGCCGGATGCTGGGCATGGGCGACGTGGTCGCGCTCGTCGAAAAGGCCCATCAGGAGGTGGACGAAGAGGAAGCCGCGAGCCTGTCCGAAAAAATGGCACGGGGCGAGATGACCATGGCCGACTTCCTGAAGCAATTGAAGACGCTGCGGAGGATGGGCCCGCTGAAGCAGATCATGGGGCTGCTGCCGGGCGTCGGCTCGATGTTCAAGGACCTGCACATCGAGGAAAAACAACTGGACCGGGTGGAGGCGATGATCGGCTCGATGACCAGGCGCGAGCGCGACGAGCCCAAGATCATCAACACGCAGCGCCGCAAGCGGATCGCGAAAGGGGCGGGAGTCGAGATGGAGGCGGTGTCGCAACTGGTGAAGCAGTTCGACATGGTGTGCAAGATGAGCCAGATGATGGCCAACGTCTCGCCGGGGGACCGGATGCAGGCGATGAAGCAGATGGGCGGCAAGGGCATGGGCGGATCGATGCCGGGTATGGAGGGGATGTCCGGGTTGGCACCAAGGGGGACGAGTTTCACGCCGAGCATCAAGGAGAGATTCAAGAAGCGGAAGAAGTGAAAGGCATTGTCAAGCGGAGCCCGTTTCGCAGCGTTATCGAACTCGTGTCAGGTCGCCCCTCGTTCGCAACCCCGCTGCGGGCAGTCCACGCTGACTACTCGGTGGCCGGAGCCGGAACGCGATTGTCAAAGCTTCCAAAGCCGCCCAGGCGCTCGCGATGGGCAGTATCCACCACACGTTCGTGTCGGTGCGGGCGGCGAGTTGGATCAGCAATTTCTGGGCGTTTCCCTTCCAGATCGCCTTGCCGATACCGAGCAGCGGGTGCGGTTTGAGCAGCGTCTGGGCGGCGGGGGATTTCAGGAACTCAGCTCCGCCGGCTCCCTTGCGCGACGCGTTCAGCACGAGCCGTTCGGCGTCTGCCGCGGCGTCCGGGCCGGACTTCCACGCGGTCTTGACGAGACGTGCGCCGGGATCACCGGTGATGTGGAGGGCCGCCGCAGCGCCCGGCGTCGAGTCGATGAACTTGGAGAAACGGGCCAGTTCGGCGGGATCGTCAACATGCCTGAGGAGACGGATAAAGCCGCCGGGCGAGGCTTTCCGGGCGATGGTGGCGCCGGCTTCGAAAATCGGCTGGGCCTGCGCGGCATCCGCCGTTCGAAAAACTCTCAGGAGGGATTCGGAGAAGCGGGCGGAGAGCGTGCCCGACTTGCGTGCGATTTTCAAGAGCGATGGAACCCAGTCGATCTCGGGAGCCAGGGTCGTCACGATTCCGACGACGCTGAGGGCGAGGATGAGTTCATCAGTCTCGCCGTCGAGCGCCAGACGGCCGCCCTCGATGAGGAGATCCCGGATATCGCCGACGACGAAGAGGTCCGCAGCAATGGCCCCGACCAGGCCTTCCAACGAATCGGCGCGGCCGGTGAGGGCTCCGAGCCCGGCGTCTTTGAAGACGCGAAGAGTGCTCGTGCGCTCGGCTTCGTTTTCCGTCTGGGCGGCCACAAGAGCGCCGTGATCGGCATCCGGGTCGCGTTCGCCCGCCTTCGCGATCGTCGCCGCCTCCCCGAAGCGCCCCTGTGCGGTCAGCGACCGAACTTCTGCGGCGTAGTCAAAGCCGGGAAGGCTTGCTAATTGGAGGCGGGCCAGGCGAGCGGCGTTATCTGCAGCGAACATCCACACGACGAACGCGGCGAGCGCGAGGCGAACGGTGGGCCAGCGACACGCCCACAACCGCGCTGCGAAACTGGGGTGAGGGGCGGTCACTCCGCGTCATCCTGCGACGCTGCCGCGGACGAGGCGGGGCCGGCATCGTGAAATCGCACTATCACGGGCGCGCGTTCACCGACGATCGTACGGACGACGGTTTCGACCTGTCGGACGGTGCGTCGCTCCACCTCGAGCGCATCGTCCGGGGTCAGGACGGTGTTCCGGGCCACCTCTGCCGCGTCGCGCCGGGCGATTCCGAGAAAATACTCACCGGCGACACTGCGGAAGCGGAGGCCTCCGGCTTGGATCGCCGTGGATTCACTCTCGCTGAAGACATCGGTGGCGAGACGCGCGGGGCGGGGGATGGTGACCACAAGGCCTTGGGCGATGCCGAGGGGGCCGACGGTGACATGGCTGGCCGTCAGGCCGGTGAGATCGGTCCCGTAGTGAAGGCGGACGGGGACACTGATCTCGGCGGTGACGGTGCCGCGCCAGTTGTCGTCGCCGCGTTTGACGCTGACGGCGGTGTCGATCTGAACGGTGATCAGTTTCATCGTCGAGAGGGCGGCAGCGACGTGGGCGGAGGGGATGACGTTTGTATCGGTGAGAGCAGGCCCGGAGCGACGGGCCCGGCCGTCCTGGGAGTGCAGGAACGTGGCCAAAAGGCCGGCACCGAGCAGGATGAGAGAAATCGGAATGATGCGGGGCACAGCGAAGGTTATCGGCAGCCGAGCGCCCCCAGCGAGATGAAACCGGCTGCGTGAAAAGGTGGAGCCTCGGAGGAATGGGCTCCGTTGCTTGGGGTGGAACGCAGACGAGGGGGGCGGTCAAGGAAAAATGGCCGCAAACGGCGGGGTTGGATTGGCGATGGCCTCACGGCTACGATCCCGCCCTCAGGTTTGCCGCCCGAGGACGGCGTTTTTCCGAGTCGAAAGGCCTGAAGTTCGTCGGACAATTTAATGATTCCCGATTGTTGCGGGGGCATAGCTCAGTTTTGGTAGAGCGCATCCATGGCATGGATGAGGTCAGGGGTTCGAGTCCCCTTGCCTCCACTTTTTGTGGAAGAGAAACGGCCTGTGAGGGTCGTTTTTCGCTTTTTGCAGGGGGTTGCGGGTGAAGACGGACCCCTCCGCCGGCACCTCTGGGGTGTAAACAGGCACGAGAGGGGTGGGTCGCCGAATGGTCTCCGTCGGGCCTCGGCCGCATCGGCCCCGGCTGTCAAATCGCCGGAGTCAGCAACGGTTTGGACGACTGGACCCAAGATGGGATTGACAGTCCGGCCGGATTCCAGTAATCTGTGAGGAGGAACGGGGGCGCGATCGGCGCGGCTCCCGAATGTCTCTAACGGGGGATTCACGCGATGGCTATCGATCCGATGATGTACGAGCGCATGTCCGGGCGCAAGGGCGATCCTTACACCCGCATGGGCGAGGTTCTGTCGCAGAACGTCAAGGCCCAGAAGGAGCGCGACGAGATGCCCAAAGGTGTCTCGGGGGGCTTCCGGGTCATGGGAATGCCGGGCCTCTGGGCGAATTTCTTTTTCGCAATCAAAGATCGGCTGCGGTCGAAGTAGGCGGCCCATCGTGGACTGGGAGGCGGGGTCGCGGCGGCTGCCCATCCGATGCCGGGCTCTCGGCTGGCCCGATGCGTGTGACCAGGGCACGCGACTGAAGGTGGGCCGTGCGGACCAGCCCGTTTCGGGCGGCCACGGCGTCGACAATCGACAACCCCAGGCCTTGATGCGCTCGGTCGGTGCGGGCCGGGTCGGCGCGCCAGAAAGGCTCGGCGAAGTGCTCCAGTTGTTCGGGTGTCAGGCTTACCGGGCCGTTCTCAACAACGAGATGGGGGGCGGCGTTGTCACCGACGATCGTGATGCGGACAAAGCCCCCCGCCAGGGTGTAGTCAACCGCGTTCTGGATGAGGTTGCGGACGATGATCAGTGCGTCACCCCTGGAGGTGCGCCAGCATGCCGCGTCGTCGCCAACCAAGGCGATATCGCCACCGGGTGCCTTTGCCGCGAGGGGTGAGATGACGTGCCGGCAGAGGTCCATCAGCGGTGCCAGTTCGGGATCGCGCAGGGTGCTGGGGTTCCCTCGCGCAAGGGCGAGGAGGCTTTCGATGAGGTGGGTCAGTTCCACCGCGACCGCCGCCGACTGACGGGCGCAATCGGCCAGACGGGCGGGTTCCGGCCACATGCTCGCCACCTGCGCGATGGTCGAGAGTTCTGCGATGGGCGTGCGGAGCTCGTGGGCGGCGGCGTCCGAGAATCGACGTTCTCGCTCGAGTGTCAGGTGCTGGCGATCGAGCAGACCGTTGAGCGCATCGACGATCGGAACGAGGTCCGACGAATAGGTGGCGGGCGTCAGCCGGGTGGGGATTCTGCCCGAAGCGTCGGCGGGCGAGAGTCCGTCGACATCGCTGCCCAGCGCGCGAACTGTGCGGAGGCCGCGCGACACCCCGAAGTTCGCGGCCAGGAGCGCCCCGGCACACGCGACCAGGGCCCCCACCGCGAGTGCCAAGCCGATCGCCGAACCCGCCCGGGTGATGTGTTCGGAGCGCGCGCAGAGTTGAACGACAACGACGGGCGTCGGCTTGGTGTTGACGTCCTCATCATCCACGATGGCATGGCGGAACAGCGCGAGCGTGGAGGCACTCGAACCATCGGGGAGTGTGATTGGTTCAGCAGTTTCCGGGGCCTGTGGATCGATCGGCGTCGGGATAGGGGGCCAATCCGGAGAGGTGCTCAGCACCGAGCCCTCGTCCGACGTGATGCGGAGGAAGACGCCGAGTTCCGGCTCGGCCAGCGAGCCGGGGAAATCAAACTCCAGTTCATCATGCCCGAACTTGACGAGCGAAGCGAAATTCTCGGCCCGGCTGACGATCGAATCATGGAACTGGTCCGTCAGCGAGCGGAGCGCGAGCACATGAACCACCACCGCGGCTGCCGCGAGAGCCAGCGTCAGTCCGAAGATCGTGGGGATGAGGATGGCGCGGCGGAGCGAGTTCAGCGCGGTTGGCCCTCGGATCGCTTGGGTTCGGGCTTGGGGATCAGGTATCCAATGCCGCGGCGGGTGAGGATAAAGTCGGCGGAGGCGTGCGGCGTCAGCCGGCGGCGGATAGCGGCGACGGCGGAATCGACGGCGTTGCTCCACACTTGTTTGTCCGACGCGTAGATGTGTTCCTCGAGTTCGGAGCGCGGCACCACGCGCCCTGCGTGCAGGCAGAGGTACTCGAGGAGGGCGTACTCACGCGGGGGGAAGTCGATGGTCGTCGCCCCGATGAGAACGGATTTGGCGTCGAGGTCGAGCTCGATGGGCGGGATCAGCAGCAGGCGGGCCGCCAGACCGCGCGAGCGGCGGATGAGGGCCCGCAGCCGGGCGAGAAGTTCATCGAAGGAGAAGGGTTTGACGAGGTAGTCGTCGGCCCCTGCGGAAAGCCCTTCAACGCGGTGCGCAATTCGATCGTTCGCGCTCAGGATGAGGATCGGCGTCGAACGATGCTCCGAGCGCAGCGTCCGGAGAACGGTCAAGCCGTCGACCTCGGGGAGCATGAGGTCAAGGACAATGGCGTCATAGGAGGTCGCGCGGGCGGAAAGAAGACCGTCGCGGCCGTTAGGCGCGGTATCGACGGCAAAGCCGGCGGCGGTCAGGCCGTCGGCCAGTGAGTCCCGAAGCCGGGCGGAATCTTCGACGACGAGGAGTCGCACGGCGTTGGTCCAGGATGGAGGAACGGGTTCGGGGGCGGGGTATCAGCGGTCGTCGTCGCCGTCTTCATCGTCGCCGTCGTCGTCTGCTTCAAGCGTCGGACCTTGGATCACCTTTCCGTCGGCGGCCACCACCATTTCGTACTCGTCGTTGCCGCGGCGGATGTCGGCCTCATAGACGGTGGCGCCGTCCTGCGTCATCGACTCCGCCTCTTCCAGCGTTCCGCCGCCCAGATTGGCGTCGAAGGCGGCCCGGACGGCCGCCGGGAGATCGGTGAGTGCGACTTCGGCCTCGTCGGCGTCGTCATCCACAGTGCCGCGGGTGGTGCCGCCGAAAACCACACCGTCGCGGCTCGCGCAACTCGCAAGCAGGAGGAGAAAAATGGGAGAAACGAGCAGCAGATTTCGAGCGGTCATGGTATCACTCCGTAAGTGGGGAGAAACGTCGACTGAGCAGAAGGTATCGGCCGTCGGGAAGGTTTGGTGACGGGATGATGACGGCGGGGCGGAAAATCGTGCATGCGGCAAGGTGGCCTCACAGCGAGGCGAGGGGGCTCTGTAAATTGGATGGGCGGGAGCGGGTGCGGTGCTCGCCTTCTTTGCGGGAACCCTTGATGACGGAGTATACCGGCATGATTCGGATCCTGATGAGCGTTGCCCGAGTGGCGGGCGTCGACGACGAGGGGCCGTTCGCGGAACTCGAGATCAGCGGGCTGCGCCAGACGCGGCTCATCCGGCTGCCCATCGACGGCCGCATGCGCTAGGCTGCGCGCCCGCATCAAGGGCGAATTTTCTTGTCGAGGGAACCGAACTCTCCTGCGTCGGAACGGGAACATCCCGCCGTTCATGTACCACCGCGTGGTGTGGTTCGTGGTCGTTCTTGCTGGCTTGTCGCTGGTGGGGACCGTGGCGCTCCTTTCACTTCGGCGGCTGCCCATGGGCGTTCATCTGGCGATGATTTTTTGCCGGTGCTGGCGACGCTGCCGCTGACATACGGCTTTATCCGCTGGTCGAAGCGTATGGGGATGAGGGCGTTTGAAACGGGCGGACGGGTGTGCTGGGCGTGCGGTTATGCATCAAGCGGCCTGGCGGATTCGGGCGCTTGCCCCGAGTGCGGGAGGGCGTTCACCTTGGCCGACCTCAAAGCCAAATGGCGAACGACGCGGCTGGGTCCTTTGGTTCGGGACGCGGAGGACATGCCGGTATTGACCGTCGGCACGCCCTCTGATACAGAGGCGGGGAAGGGAGTTAAACGGCCGAAGTCGGCGATGGCCCGGACGCCCCGGTTCATGCGACGCCGGATGATCGTCTTTTTCGTGGGGATGTGCATTATCCCAGCGGGTGTCATGGGGACGACACTGGGCGGCACCTTCGGAAAGACGGGGACATCGCTGCCCGTCGTCATCGGGGGACAATTGCTCCTGACCGGGGTTTTTGTCGGGTGGTTTGTCGCTTCCCATCGGGGTTTGATCAGGCGGTTGGGCCAGACCCACAACCGGCTCTGCTTGGAATGCGGGTATGACGTCTCGACGCTGCCCGAACACGGCGCGTGCCCGGAATGCGGCGAACCGTTCAAGCACGAGGAACTGCGGAACATGTGGCTCGATGTGAACTACGCCCGCTTCACTCGCAACCGTCGGTCAGATCGTGAATAGCACACGGGCGATCGCACCCGAATCGCGCCGGGCAGCACGAGGTCGATTTTCGGGGCGGGGGATCCGGGCAACAGGCGGAGCCGCCCGGCCCGATTTTGATTCCAAACCGCATTTGCGGCCGATAACTCATCTCGGCATGGGTAATGGGCCATGCGCACGGACCATTTAGATGCAAGGAGCCGCGTTTGGCAATCGGTTTCACGGAAATCAAGTTACCCCGCACTTCGAAAGCGTCCTTGGAAGGCCAAAGCGTGGCGACGGCTATTTCAGCTGGTGTAGCCTCCCGACCTCCGACCCTCGTCGAGGTGTTGGCGCCCAACTTGATGCGCACGAGCCGGATGATGCTGCGGCCGCTGCGGGCGTCGGACCGCGCCGAGTACCTTCGGGTGCTGAATCTCAGCCGCGAACATCTCGGGTCGTGGATGAATCTGCACCGTGACGGCGAGACGGACCACGACCTGTTTGAGCGGCAGCTGACGATGTGCCAGGTCGGCGATTCTCGCGGCGCTGCGTGGCGACGCGTCGGGATGATGGAAGACGGACGGCTGGCCGGGTTTTTCAACCTGAACTCCATCACGCGCGGGCTCACTTTTGAGGCCGATGCCAATTGGTGGGTGGCGGCGGATGTGAAGGGTGTCGGGCTGGGGTCGGAGGGGGCGCTGGCCATGGTCGATCACGCGTTGTTGGAATCCCCTTCGGGCTTGGGGCTGCACCGGGTGCAGGCGGCCATTGCATCGCTGAACGTCCCCAGCGTGCGTCTGGCGCAGAGGCTCGGGATGAAGCGGGTGGAGGCGGCCCAGGTGAACGTGAAGATCGGTGGCTCGTGGGAGCGGCACGATTTGTGGGAGCGCGGGGTCTGAATACTTTTCGGGGTGGCTGCCACCCTCACGAAAACAGGGCGTCTCGGGCCGCATCGTGGATGAACCCGTTGGTCGCGAGGCAGGTCCCGGAAGTGGCGCATGCCCTCCCCGTAAAGTCCGTGAGTCTGCCGCCCGCGGCCTCGATAATGGGCTGGGCCGCCGCGATGTCCCAGACCTTGACGGAGGGCTCGATCACGGCCTCGATGCGGCCTGTGGCCAAGAGCACAAAGCCGTAGCAGTCGCTCCAGCCGCGGACGACGCCGAAATGGCGGTGCAAAAGCGGGAAGATGTCTGAGTGACCGCCCGGCACGAAATACTCCGGCGAGGTGGTGGAGATGCAGGCCTCCTTGGGCGAGGCGATCCGCGAAACACGGGCGAGTGTGGGTTGATTCTCGGCCACTTGGTATTGGGCCGGTTGCCCCAAGCCCCCCCAAACGCGTTCGTCCAAGGCGGGACACTCGATGACACCCGCGACCATCGTTCCGTCGCGCTCGATGCCGATCATGGTGCCGAAGAGCGGGACGCCGCGGATGAAACTCGCGGTGCCGTCGATGGGGTCGAGAATCCACCGGAAACCGGTGGTGCCGGGGCGCTCCCCCCACTCTTCACCGAGGACGCCGTCGCCGGGAAACACGGCTCCGATGTGGTCGCGGATCAGGGCTTCCGCGGCACGGTCGGCTTTGGTAACCGGGCTCCCGTCCGGTTTGGTTTCGAGTCCCAAGGCCACACGATCTCGCCACGAGACAAAGAGCGGGAGCGTTGATCGCCCGGCCTCGCGGGCAAACCCCAAGGCGGCGGTGAGTCGAGCGGTGATGTCATCGGACCCGCCGGTGCTCATGGTGCGCCCTGGATGGGGAACCGAGTTGAAGGGTCACTCGTAAGCGACGTCGCCTGTTCCTCTCGCACACGCCGGGCCCGTTCCAAGGCCGCGAGGGCATAGTCGGCATCGTCGTCGCCCGCCGCAGCGGCCGCGGCGGAGCGTTTCTTTTCTTCCGCCGCCAACCCTGCGGGTGTGAGCGCCATGAGTGCCTTTCGGTCGTCCTGCTCCACCTGAATGAACCGTTCGTCCTGGAGGATGACAGGGGGCGTCGGCCACACCAAAAACGCGATTGCGGTTGCGATGACGAAGACAGCCAGGCCGGCAATAACAACTTGGCCAGGTCCGGCGAGGAGCCGCTCCCGGCGCGCCTTGAGAGCGGCAACGATCTCGGGGAGTCCGCCGGCTCGTAGACGTTCGATGGTATCTCGCAGGTTCACGGTTTGCATGCTCGCATCACGCGGTGTCCCGCTAGGAAGGCAGGGAAGTTGGGGTGACCGGCACCGGGTCGGAGGGGTCAAACGACTTGGTCGGCACTTCACTGCTGACCTCGATCACGGACTCTGTGGTGGGCGGCTGGGGCGGCGGCGGGAAAGCGGTGCGCTCCATCTCGAGCACCCAATCCTCGACCGGCTCATAGCGCATGAGGTCGACCGGAATCTCTTTGCCACCCAACGTCGGATGGGTGGGCTTGATGTGCAGGTGAATAAAAAACTTGTGCCATTTGCGCTTGTCAAATTCCGCGACGTCATCGGGCACCACCGATTCGCCGCCCGGGAGCCCGAGCCGCTGACTCTCCGGAATCCATGTGTAGGTCTTGCGCTTCACCAGGCCCACCAGAGCGAACATCCAAAGGCCCAGCACCGTGCCCAAGGCCATGATCAACCACTGCGTAGGAATATCCCAGACACCCAGGGGCTTGGGCGCTTTCTTCTGGCCGGCACCGTCGGTTCGCGTCCACACTTTCGCCAGTTGATCTCCGCGATTCACCGCGTCCGGGATGGTTTCCCCCGTCGCCGGGTCGGGCCGCGGCAGTTTGGTGTGGGCCGCATCCAAACGCCCGATGTAAGAAAGCTGCTCGAGCCAATCAACTTTGCTCCCGGTGTCACCCGCCGCCTTCAGCCGGGAGAGTTCACTCACGGGGTCGTCGATGCTCCCGGACTGTCCGCCCGTGAGCGATCCGAGGTAGTTGTACTCGGCGAAGGAAGCCGCCGCCGCGCCCCGCTTGGGATAGGCGACCAGCGCATCGAACAATCCCCACATCCCGAACGCGAACAGACCGACCCCGATCAGAATCATGCGGATAAGCCACTTCCGGCTGATATGACTGCGGAGAGCCCGACTATCGGGATGGCTGGGTATGGATTCGGGCATGCGAGAGGATATTCCGCGAGGGGCCGGGTGAAGAGACGGGGAGCCGGAGAGCCGAAGAGATCGACCAAGTCAGCCCCGCACTCGGGAGAAAATCTTGGGCTCTGTGTTTCCAGCTCTTTATCCGTCCACGCGTTCGAGGGCCATGGTCCACCAGCGATCCGCCCGTTCGCGTGCCAGCGCAGACGCGGCGACGCGCGAAAACCCTCCTTGCTCGACCTCCCGCACCGGAATTTTTGGGGTCGGCTTGCCGGTGACGACGGCGTCCGTTAACCACGCGGAATGCAGACGGCGGGCCTTTTCACCGGCCTCTTCGCGGTCCTGTGCTGTCCAGAAAGCCAATCGCATTCAGACTCAACTTTACGCGGCCACCGAGGGTGTGGATCGTTGAATTCGGCCTTTCCATGCCCGCTGGCCCGACAGATGGATACCGAAACTGTGCCACTGGAGGGCGGTCACCGCGAGCAGCGCCAGAGGATGAAGGACGGCCGTCCACAAAGGTGTGCGCGACCAGCCCGCGAGGATCAGCCTCTGCACGATCATCAGGGCGACCGCTATCGCCGCCCATCCGACCGCGACGGTGTTGACGCCGGCGGGAACGGGATTAAACGCGGCAAACCCGGACCATGCCAACACCATCCAAGGCAGCACCTGTGCCGACAGGTGGGTGATGGAAAGAAATAGGAGCAAGAAGGGAGAGCCCAACCCCTCGTATGCGTTCTTGGCGAAGCCCCGCCACGTTGACGCCGAACCCGAATACATCCGGCAGGAAGTCACGCCCGTGATATCGGCGAGGTCCGACTGCAGCCCGGCCCTGCGGACCGCCCGCGGCATCCGGATGCCGTCGTGCATGGAATCTTTGAACCCGGCGTGGCCACCGCAGGCGTCGTAGCCGCGACGGCTCACAAAAAGGAACTGGCCGCACCCCGCGCTTGCGGCGGGGTCGTTCGAGAGGCGCATGCGAGGGAAAGGCAGGTAACTGAAGAGCACGAAGAAAATCATCGGGACAATGAGGGATTCGGCGAAGGTGCGGGTAATCTGGCGGGGGAACCCGCTGATCAGGTCGGCCTGCAATCGATCGGCCTCGGAGAGGGCCGTTCCGACGGCATCGGGCTCGAAGCGGACATCGGCGTCGGTGAACAGCAGCCAATCGCCCTTCGCGGCGGCGGCAAGCCGCCAACAGGCGTGCTGCTTGCCGTTCCAGCCTTCGGGAAGGGGGAGCGTGGGAGTGGTTCGCACGCGGGGGTCGATGTCGCACAGGCTACGGAGAATGGTGGACGTTGCGTCGGTACTCTGGTCGTCGTACACGAGGACTTCAACGTTGGGGTGGTTGCTGGCGAGTAGGCCTTTGACGCACGCCTCGATATTGGGGGCCTCATTGCGGGCGGGGATGCAAATGGAAACCAACCGGGGATCGCCGGTGACCGCAACGCCGGGGCGACCAAGAACCCAGAGGTTGATCAGCGTCATCGTCAGCAGGATGGCGCTGACCGATGCGGCGACGATCATCAGAACAATGAGCCACATCGGGTGAAAAGCTTCCGTGAGAAATGGGAACGAGGGACAGCCGGTTGCGACACCGGTCCATCTCAAGAGTATTCGGCGCGGGCGACTCTGCCGGATTCAGCGGGAACGATCAAAAATGAGCCTTCAGCCCGGGGTGCAGCAGCGAATCAGTTTGAACGGCGGCGGGTGTCGAGGGCGGTGGATTGGCCGCGGAGTCGGAGCCAAAAGTCGTAGATTGGGTTGATTGACGAGCGTCCGCCCAGGAGTGTCCGGAAGGGTGCGAGCGAGCGCGCGGTCACGAGGGCGGCAAGGGCGTCTTGGTTGTGCTGCATGGCGGCGGTGATGCCGCGTTGCCAGCCGCCGATGCCGGTGCGGAGGGCGGGAGAACCGTCGGCGCGGAGGGGCTGGACGTCCTGAATGCGAAGCAGGAGGTCGGGGCGTTGCTCGAGGCCGAAGGTGTATTCGGCGGCGATGGAAACGACGCGGAGCCTTCCGGGCCACACGCGTTCGGCACGGGCCGCGATGGCGGCGGCCCCGGGGCGGACCTGGATGGCTCGCCGGGGGTCGGCGAACTCACCTTGGGGTGTGAGCCAAAAGGTGGCCTTCGGGTTGGAGGCGAAGTTGCGGTGGACGTAATCCAGCATGGGGGCCAGCGTGTTCGGGTCGTCGGGATCCACCCCGAAGAGGCCCAAACGGCGGAAGAAAGAGAACTTCTCGAGCTGGGTGCGCTCCATCGCGCCGCAGGCGGATCGCGAGGGGCACGCGGTCAGCGCCACCAGCGCACACAGCAGCGGGTCCCACCAGCTGGCGTGGTTGAGGACGATGATGGCGGGGCCGATGTGGGAGTCGAGGGATTCGAGCAGCGGCCAGCCCGCGGGCTCGACACGCACACTCGCAAACTTCCGCGCGAAAAGGCGGCGGGTGTAGCGGGCGAAGAAACGGGCGATTCGAGGGCTGAATCGACCGCTCAGTATGGGCGGGGTTGGAATCTTGCTGGTCGCCATCTTCAGAGGTCAGCCCGGCGCGCCGACCTCGATGCCCTGCCCGAACTGGATGGGCTCCAGGGGAACACCGGCGTCGGAACAGAGGGAGCGGGCCGCGGTGACGCCGCTCATGAGAACCATGGGGACGCCGGGGCCGGGGTTGGCGGAGCCGCCGGCGAGGTAGAGCCCTTTCAGCACGCGGCTGCGGTTGCGGGGCTTGAAGCCGCCGGCGAGCTTGCCGTGCGAAGCGAGGCCGTAGATGGCGCCCCCTTCGGCGTTATACAGGCGTTCGATTCCGTCGGGCGTGAGGAAGCGATCGACCACGATGTGCTTCTCGATGTCGCTCATGCCGAAACGTTTGAGTTTGTCGATCACGATGGGGCGATAGGTTTCGAGAATTCCCCCCGGGCCCTCCCACCTCTGACCGGGACGGAGGTAGGCCGTGTGAATCAGTGCGTAGAGGGCTTCGCCGCCGGGCGGGGCCTGATGAGGGTCGGTGCGGGAGGGCGCGGCGAGGTAGACCGAGCAGTCTCGGGCCGGGATTCCCTGCGCGTAGATATCGTCGAACTCTGCGTTGGAATCTTTGCTGAAGAGGAAGTTGTGGTGCGCCAAGTGCTCGTATTGCCGGTCAAGCCCCAGGTAGAGGACCAACCCGCTGCACGCGGGCGTGTACTGCGACGCGATACGCGCCTGTTCGGCCCGGCCGCCGCTGGTACCGATCAGGTCGCGATTGGTGCGCTGCACATCGCAATTGGAGACGACCCAGTTGGCGGGGAGGGAGCGGCCATCGCTGAGCGTGACGCCGGTGACGCGGCCGGCGTTTGAATCGATCTGTTTCACGCGGGTGCCCAGCACGGCCTCGACACCGAGTTCGGAGGCGAGGCGGGCCAGGCTTCGGGCCACCATGCGGGTGCCGCCCATGGGATACCAGCATCCGTGATCGACCTGGGCGCTCGCGATGAGGGAGAGGATGGCGGGGGCGAGGAAGGGACTGGACCCGACGTACTGGAGGAAATGCTCGCACATCTGGCGGACGTGCGGCTCGCGGACCATCTTGTGGATGGTTCCCGCCACCGTTGAGTGCATCCGCATCGCGAGGGCGTCGCGCATCACGCCGGGGTCTTTCGACGGATTCTTCACCATATCCCAGACCGAGCCGAGATCCTGGTAAAAGAAGACCTTGCCCGAGAGCCGCATCATGCGGCGGCTGTACTCGACGAACGCGCGGTACCCGGAACCCGCCTGCGTGTTGGGGAACTGGGCATCGAGCCGGCTGGCCATCACGTCCGGGTTCAGGCAAAGGTCGATGACGGTCTTGTCTTCGTAGAAACAGCGCCACTGCGGGTCGAGGTTGACGAGGTCGATGTAGTCTTCGACGCGGCGCCCGGTTCGGCGGATGATGCCCCGCAGCACCTGCGGCAGCGTGATGATCGTGGGTCCCATGTCGAAGTGAAAGCCGCTTTCACTCAGGACGTTCATCTTGCCGCCCAAGTGCGTGTTCTGATCGACGATGGTGACGCGCAGCCCTGCGGAGGCGCACTCGACCGCCGCCGCGAGGCCCGCGAGACCGCCGCCGATGACCACAACCGTGCCGTCCGATGCCGTCATGCTGAAGGACTCCCCGAGGGCTGCTCGCGCTCCGCCGCTTGAATCGTTGGCGCCCCTTCCCCCGATGGAAGGGCCGGTGGAAGATCGCTCTCGAGGCGTGCGAGGGGGATCGGTGCTGGCGCGGCGGTTGGGTCAGGTAATGGGTCGAACGTGTCGGAGAGCGGGAGGGGGGCCGTCGGGGCTTGTGCCAAAGCTGGGGTGCGGGACGGAGCGACCTCCTGGCCTGCGGTCGATACCGGCGAACGGTCACGCGCGCTGCCACCGTACCACCAACCAAGCAACCTGCCGGTCAATCGAACCAATCCGGGGTTCATACTCGTCGCCATCCGACGGATGAGCCCGTTGCTCTCGGTCACCCACACCGGGTGTGTCATCGCGAGCAAGCCTTCTTCGCCGCGCGAAACACCGACACCGCTGGCCCCGCGTCCGCCCAGACCCACCCCCGGATGCCCGGTCGGGACCATCACGTCGTTGATCATCACGATGCCCGAGCCTAAATCGGCGACGAAGTCTCGGGCTCGCGCTTTGTCCTTCGTGAAGACAGACGTCACCAAGTGCTGCGCGACCGATCGGTGGATCGCCAGCATCTCGCGCAGGTTCGCCACGGGGACCACGGCGAGCAACGGGCCAAAGTGGTCGCCCTGAACAACTTCGTGATCCGTCCGGCAGTCGAGCAGCGCGGTCGGCCGAACCAGCCGCCCCAGCGGCTCGGCGAGCGTGCCGGTGGCGTCACGGGCACCCATTCTGAGGCTGGCCTGCGCAAGTTCGTGACAGCGGTTGGCGGCGGCCTCGTTGACCACGTTCCGGGGTCGGGCCTTGGACGCCAACTTGGCGATCTCGGCGACAAACTGCGGGTACACCGTCTCGTGCACCAAGGCACGGCGGGGACCCATGCAGGTTTGTCCGGCGTTGATCGTGACGGCGGTCCAGATGCATTTGGCCGCCAGTTTGGGGTCGGCGTCGTCGAGCACGAGGGCGGAATCCCGACCGGAGAGTTCGAGGGTGGTGGGCGTCAAGGTGCCCACGAGCGACGCAGCGATGGTGCGGCCGACGGCGGTCGAACCGGTGAAGACCACGTGATCGAATCGGTAGTCGCGGAGGATCCGTTCACCGGCCTCGCGCGTGGCGGGCAGAACCGTCAGCGTGCCGCGCGGAAGGCCGGATTCGAGCGCGAGCGTGAGCAGAAGCGATTGTGTGCGGGGCGCGTTCTCGGAGGGCTTGACGGTGACGGTGTTGCCCGCAACCAAGGCCTGAGCGAGTTGGATGCCGAGCAGCTGGACGGGGTAGTTCCAGGTGGCGATGATGGCAACGGTTCCTGCTGGTTCGCGTCGCTTCGTTACCTTCACGCGACCTAACCACCACGGGCCACCGCCCTGGCGGCGGGGCTTGAGAAGACCGCTTGCGCGGCTTTCGAGCCAGCCGATCGCGGCGAGGAGGGGCGCGACGTCCGCGAAGAGGGCTTCCTGGTGGGTTTTGCCAGTTTCTTCCTGCATCAGGGTGCAGAGTTCTGACTGATGGTGGGCGACAAGCCGGCGGAACCGGCCCGCCCAAGCCGTTCGTTCCGTCAGCGGCGACTTGGCCCACGCTTCACAGATCGGGGCTGCGGGCTTCTCGGGCGGGTGTTGAATCGGCGGGACTGGGTTCATACGAAGTGTTCGTGGCGACGCGGCCTCCATCGAAGGACCCACTACTGTACGAACGCTGGGTGAGAGGTTCCGGCCCCTCGCGATCACGAATCTCACATGACGACACTTCCAACGCCAGAAACTCGAAACGTGAAATCGTTGCAGACTCCGAAGGCGGCCTCCGTGGCCGTCATCGGGGCCGGGCCGGGCGGCTTAGCCGCGGCCGTGATGCTGGCGGCTTCGGGCGTTTCCTGCACGGTGTACGAGTCGCAGCCGACCGTCGGCGGGCGTACGGCCCGCATCACGCTGCATGGAGACCTGGGCGAGTACCACTTTGACCGCGGGCCGACGTTCTTCATGATGCCGTATGTGCTGGAAGAGGTCTTCGCCGCGGCGGGCAAGCGGCTGGGCGATTATGTGACGCTTCACCGGCTCGACCCGATGTACCGGCTGTTGCTAGGCCGCCCGGGTGCGGAGCCGATCCGCCTGGACACGACCCAGGACATCGCGGCGATGGCGCGGCGGCTGGGGGAGATTGATGCCGCGGACGGCGCGAATTTCCCCAGGTTTATCGCGGACAACCGGGCGAAGTTGGGCCGGATGGAATCGACGTTGCGGAACCCGATGCGGGGGCCGTTGGATCTGCTGAACATTGATGCGCTGAAGTTCGCTCCAATGCTCGATCCGCACCTTTCGGTGCACGGTCTTTTGGGCCGATATTTCAAGCACCCGCTCGTGAAACTTTCGGTGAGTTTCCAGAGCAAGTACCTCGGGATGTCGCCGTTTGAGTGCCCGAGCCTTTTCACGATCCTCCCGTTTCTGGAGTACGAGTTCGGGGTGTGGCACCCGGTGGGTGGGTGTAATGCACTGATGCAGGCGCTGGCGACGTTGGCGCGGGAGTTGGGCGTGCGGATGGTGACCGGTGCGCCAGTGACGCGTGTGGAGTGCGACGGCACGCGCGCGACCGGGGTGACGATCGGGGGCACTGGCGAACTTGCGGGCCGAACGATCGAGCACGAGGAAGTGGTCATCAACGCCGATGCGACGTGGGCGATCAAAAATCTGATCCCGGAGGCTGCCCGGAGCCTTGCGGGCCGCGGGCTTGCCGGCGACTACTCGGCGAAGACGCTGGACGCGAAGCGGTATTCATGCAGCACATCGATGCTGTATCTGGGGCTGGACCGCAAAGTGGACTTGCCCCACCACACGATTTATGTGTCCGCCGACTATGAACGCAACCTCGCCGACATCTGCACCCGCGGCGTTCTGAGCGACGACCCATCGGTCTATGTCTGCAACCCCTCGGCGATCGATCCTTCACTGGCACCCAAGGGCCACAGTGCCCTGTATGTGCTGGTCCCAACACCCAGCCTGAAGCCCGGCACGGGTAGCCCGGTGGACTGGAACGCCGCCCGGGCGGGCTACCGCGAAAAGACCTTCCGGCAACTGGAAAAGATGTTTGGGCTGGGCGACCTGCGGCCGCACATCAAGCGTGAACTTGAACTCACACCGCTCGATTGGGAGGCCTCGAACATCAACTTCGGCGCCACCTTCAACTTGGCCCACAACCTCGGGCAGATGCTCTTCCTGCGCCCGCAGAACAAACTCAGGGGGTTTAGTAACATCTATCTCGTGGGGGGCGGCACCCACCCCGGCTCGGGCCTGCCCACTATTTTCCTTTCGTCGCAAATTTCCACGCGGATGCTGTGCCGTGAACGAGGGATCGCGTTTGCGGGCGACTCGGAGCGGGTGGCCGCGGTCGTGAAGTCGCGGCAGATGGTGTAGAGGGCGAGTCGGGGCGTGGAGATGAGCGGTGACCGAGGGGTCGCGCGGCCCCGAGCGTGGGTTCAGGGCTCCTTTACAACGAAGCGTCACGCCCGAACGCCTGCTCGGCCACCTCGATGGCCCGCGCCAGCCCCGCAGCTTTGTTCACTGTTTCCTGAAACTCCGCATCCGGTTCGCTATCGGCCACAATGCCCCCCGAGGCCTGGAGGTGGTACACCCATCGGGCCGGCGGGCCCCCACTCGCGAGCGCCGTCGGCACCACCATCGTCCGCAGCGTCAGCGCGATGTCCATCTGGCCGTCGAGGCCGACGTACCCCATGCCGCCGCCATAGGGGCCGCGCCGCACCGGTTCCAACTCATCAATTACCTGCATGGCCCGCACCTTTGGGGCACCCGAGACCGTCCCCGCGGGCAGAGCCGCCCGCAGCGCATCCCAGCAGTCGATCCCGTCGCGAAGGCAGCCCGTCACCGTGCTGCTGATGTGCATCACATGGCTGTACCGCTCGATCTGCATCAGCGCGGGCGTGGCCACCGTGCCGGGCTGTGACACGCGGCCGACGTCGTTGCGGCCCAAGTCCACCAGCATGATGTGCTCGGCCCGTTCCTTCGGGTCCGCGAGTAGCTCGGTCGCCAGCGCTGCGTCCTCCGCCTGGGTCCCGCCCCGACGCCGCGTCCCCGCGAGCGGCCGGTTCGTGACTTCCAACCCCTCGCCTGTCCGCTTGACGCGGCACAAAATCTCCGGGCTGCTCGCGACCAGAATGCACCCCGCCCCCTGCATATACACCATGTACGGGCTCGGATTGACGGCCCGCAGCGCGCGGTATACGTCGAACGGG
>Ga0163144_10009192_pt1 | contig 21256 bp, 26 predicted proteins | sample OliLak19BULKMAT1_FD_123175 | JGI IMG/M metagenome (GOLD analysis project Ga0163144, IMG submission 123175) | Freshwater microbial mat bacterial communities from Lake Vanda, McMurdo Dry Valleys, Antarctica - Oligotrophic Lake LV.19.BULKMAT1 | ecosystem: Environmental > Aquatic > Freshwater >... | reverse complement strand
GAGGTCGAGCTCGACTGGATGGAGCTGGTCGGCCTGGGCCGTGCGGTCGAGCGTGCCCGCGCCCGCGGCGTTCGCGTCACCGTCGCCACGATGCGCGTCCAGAAGCCGGGCGAGGAGAAGATCGACGCGCACCTGCTGCGGCTCGAGCCCGACGCGATCCTGGTGCGCAGCTGGGGCTCGCTCGCGTACCTCGCGTCGCAGGAGCCGCGCCCGCGCCTGCACGGCGACTTCTCGCTCAACGTCACCAACGCGATCACCGCCGGGTTCGTGCTCGGCTGGGGCCTCGACACGATCACCGCCGCGCACGATCTCGACGCCACGCAGGTCGCGGCGCTGGTCGCCGCGGCGCCGCGCCACCGCGTCGCCGTCACGGTCCACCACCACCTGCCCACGTTCCACACCGAGCACTGCGTCTACGCGCACCTGCTGTCCGCGGGCGCCGACTTCCGGACCTGCGGCCGGCCGTGCGAGCGCCACGAGGTCTCGCTCCGCGATCGCACCGGCCTGCCCCACCCGGTCTGGGTCGACGTCGGCTGCCGCAACACCGTGTTCAACGCCCAGGCGCAGTCCGCGGCGTCGCTGGTGCCAGCGTTGATCGCGGGCGGCGTGCGGCGGCTGCGGGTCGAGCTCGTCCGCGAGTCGGGCACGGAAGCGGCGCGCGTGATCGCGGCGTACCGCGCGCTCGTCGATGGTGGGTGCTCGCCTGCGGACGTGGTGCGGGACGTGCGCGGGCACGAGCAGTTCGGGGTGACGCGCGGGACGATGCGGACGTTGACGGTCCTCTGACCGTCGACCGCGCCCCGTTTCCTAGACCGCGATCGGCATCATCTCTTCGCCGCCCTGATCGCTGGTATCGATCACGTGGTCGCGGACGACGCGCGCCTCGGGGGGCAGCAACGCCTGGATCTTGTCGGCGTGCTTCGAGCAGACGCTGAAGCCCTCCATGCCCGGCAGCTGACCCATCCTGCGATCGACGAGGCCGAACACCTCGTAGATCCGCTGGCCCGGGAACAGCCGCGCGATCAGCCCGGCGATCTGCGCCTTGGTCTTCACGCCGGAGCCGACCGGCGTCCAGTTCACCTCGAACATCTTGCGCACGAACTTCTGGGCGAACCGGTTGCCGGTGAGGTGCTCGCGCGCCGCCTCCTGGTACCACGCGAAGTGGCGGCGCTCCTGCTTGGCGATCCGCCGGCACAGCTCGGCGAGCACCGGGTTCCTGGTGTCGCGCATCATCTGCTCGTACGCCTGCGTCGTGATCAGCTCGGCGGCCGCACCCCACGACTGCCACAGCGCCACGAACGTCTTCGGCATCGTCGCCGCGATGCCCTGCTGCACCCAGTCCTCCACCTGCGCGCGGACCTGCGCGGTGCCGCGCACCGACGTCGACCGCTCCGACGCGGCCGGGACCACGTGCCCGACCTCGGTGAGGAACTTGGTGATCGCCTGGGCGTGGAAGAACTCCTCGTAGTTCCAGATCGTGAGGAACGTGAGCAGCTCCGGCGCGCGCGCCACCTTCAGCTTCACCACCTCCATCATGTAGAAGACGGTCTGGCTCTCGATGTCCGCGAAGAACTGGAGGCACTCGGCCTCCTTCGTGGAGATCCCGTGCTTGCGCGCGAGCCCCCAGTCGAGGTCCTCGTACTGGAGCTTGTGCGAGAGGCGAATGTGCTGGGCGACGTCGGGCATAAGCGGACCTAATCTACGCGCGAACGGGGGTGTTTGGATCGCAGGGGCGAACCTCGCGGAAGGTCGGACCTTTCAGCCCACGACCTGCTTCGGCTTGTACTTGATCAGGTACTTCAGGGCGCGCAGCGTCTGGCTCAGCCACAGCAGCACGAGGAAGCCGAACACCAGGAACAGCGGACCCGCGAGCATCAGCGTCTTCCAGCTGACCATGTTCGCGTCGCGCGCGCCGGCCATCACCTTGTCGTTGACCGCCTGGATCCCGAACTTCGCGACGTGCGCGTACAGCAGCGGGTAGAGCTGCGCGATCAGCAGCGACAGCGCGCCCCACTGGAAGAACTTCGCGTGGTTCACCAGCGACACCTTCTCGTTGAACCGCTGCTGGAAGATCTTCTGGCACTTGCCGAGGAACGTCGACATCGAGACGATCGTGACCCCCAGGCTCAGGACCAGGAACAGGATCACGCTGAACAGCATGATGAACACCATCGCCGACGACGCGCCGTCGGCGAACTGCAGGTAGGTCACCGCGAGCACGAAGTAGTCGATGAACGTCTCGAGCGCGGGCTGCACGACGCGCCCGAGCACCGCGCCGGCCACCAGCGACACGACCAGCAGGACCCCGATCGTGCACAGGGTCGCGAGGAACTCGTTGCCGACCCGCCGCATGCTGCGGCCGAACACGTCACCGCCGCCGCCGCCGCTCGCGGCCTGCATCGGCAGCTTGATGATCTCGATCAGCGTCGGCTTGATCGCGATCACGAACAGCAACATCGTCACGCCGAACAGGACGATCGGCAGCACGCCGAAGATGAAGCTGATCCGCTTGAACACCTTCGCGAGGCGGACGAACACCGTCGCATCCTTGACCAGCTTCTGGCCGTTGGCGAGCAGCGCGACCGTGGGCTGCTCGTCGGTGGCGCCCTGCAGCTGCTCGAGGGTCGGCGCGAACAGCTCCTTGCCGACCACCGCGTAGCGGGGCGCGTTGTCGTGGAGCGTGTCGAAGAACCCGCCCGCCATCGCGAGCTGCGGGTTGGTCTGCTTGCCGACGACCGCCTGGCTACCGCGCAGCACCAGCAGGACGCCGCCGAACAGGTTGACCGTGACCACGAACGTGAACGCGGCGAGCGCGCTGTACTTGAACAGCGTGCCGCCCTGCCCCGGGTACTTCTTGCCGAGAACCAGCGGCATCAACAGGAGCAGCAGGCCGAGCAGCGAGATCACGAAGATGCCCTTCGAGATCTTGGTCATCCGCGCCGCGGTCTTGGTCTCGATCTTCGCCTCGAGGCGCGACAGCACCTTCTTCTTGGCGAGCAGGATCATCTTCCGGAACAGCTCGAGGTTCAGGAAGCTCGACGGATCGAGCTCGGCGCCGTCGGGCCGGGCGTCCAGCGCGGCCGGGTCGACCTCGTCGGCCACGCCGGCGAACGCCTCCTCGAACTCGGCCTTGAGCGCGGCGTCGTCCTGGCCGTCGCCGTCGACGTCCCACTCGTCGTACGGCTCGCCATACTCCTCGAGGTACTCGGGGCTGTTGATCTGCGGCTCGTCGCCGAACACGTCGCCGAAGTCCTCGTCGTAGATCGGGGCGTCGGCGTCGCCGTCGCCGTCGAGGTCGACGTCCTGGCCGTTCGAGCCGTCCTCGTCGTAGTCGGCGTCGTCCGGGGCGTGCTCGCCGCCGTCGCCGCGATCGCCATCGCCATCGCCATCGCCATCGCCATCGCCGCCATCACCATCGTCTCCGGGCGGGCCGTCGTCGTCGCCACCAGCCACCGGGGCATCGCCGGGCGCGTCGTCTCCCGGCGCGTCGTCTCCCGGCGCGTCGTCCCCGGGCGGGTCGTCCGCCGGCGCAGCCGGGTCGTCGCCCGGCGGGTCGTCCGCCGGCGCAGCCGGGTCGTCGCCCGGCGGGTCGGCGGGCGGATCGTCCGCGGGTTCGGCCTGATCGTCGCCGGGCGGATCGGCGGGCGGATCGTCCGCGGGCGCGGGAGGATCGTCCGCGGGCGCCGGCGGATCGTCCGCGGGCGCGGCGGGCGCCTCGTCTTGGTCATCGTCCTGGGCGAGCGCGACTGTCGAGGGCATCACCATCAACAGCAACGCCACGATCGCGGGGAACAGCTTGCGCATGAAGCACCGGTCCTACATTGAGCGGTCAGCAGGGGTCAACTACCCCTGACGATGCCGATGCGCTCCGGACGTCGCATACGATCGACCGCGATGCGCCTCGCCTTGCTACTCCCGCTCGTCCTGGTGGCCGCCTGTGGCGGTGACGATCTCCCCACCACCGCCGAGCTCCACGGCGACTGGGTGAACGACGACGCGGGCACCACCCGCCAGTTCTCGTTCGCCGTCTCGGCCGGCGCCGAGGCGTACACCCTCTTCAGCTACCCGACCGGCGAGACGCCGGTCGAGGTCCAGGCCGGCACCTACTTCGTCGAGGACGGCATCCTGGTCACCGACGTCGTCACCGGCACCGGCGCCGGCACGATGTTCGGCAACGACATCCTCGGATGGACCGGGACCACGCTCACGCTCGAGTCGGACTCCGCGACGTCCGGCGAGCGGACGTACACCAAGCTGTGATCACAGCTTCAGCTGCTGGACGCGGCGGATCGCCTCCTCGACGTTGTCGCGCGAGTTGAACGCCGACAGCCGGAAGCAGCCCTCCCCCGACGGGCCGAACCCGGCGCCGGGCGTGCCGACCAGGTGAGCCTCCCGCAGCAAGCGATCGAAGAAGTCCCACGAGCCCTGGCCGCCCGGCGTCTCGAGCCACAGGTACGGCGCGTGGACGCCGCCGTGGATCGTCAGCCCCGCCTGGCCGAGCCCCTCCCGGAGCAGCCGCGCGTTCTCCATGTAAAAGGCGATCTGCGCGCGGGTCTGCGCGAGCCCGTCGGGCGCGTAGACCGCCGCCGCCGCGCGCTGCACCACGTACGACGCGCCGTTGAACTTCGTGGAATGCCGGCGCGCCCACATCGCGTGCAGGCTCGCCCGCTCCCCGCCGGGCAAGCTGCCGGTGAGCGTCTTCGGGACCACCATGAACGCGCACCGCACGCCCGTGAACCCGGCGCGCTTCGAGAAGCTGCGCAGCTCGATCGCGCACTCGCGCGCGCCCTCGATCTCGTAGATCGAGCGCGGGAGCGACGCATCGGCGACGTACGCCTCGTAGGCCGCGTCGAACACGATCAGCACGTCGCGGGCGCGCGCCCACGCCACCCACTGCGCGAGCTGGTCGCGCGTCATCACCGCGCCGGTCGGGTTGTTCGGCGAGCACAGATAGACCACGTCGACGCTGGCCTCGGGCGGCGTCGGGAAGAACCCGTTCGCCGGCGTGGTCGGCAGGTAGACCAGGCTGCGGCCGGCCATCAGGTTGGAGTCGACGTAGACCGGGTAGACCGGGTCGGTCACCGCGATCACCGCCTTGGTGTCGAACAGCTCCTGGATGTTGCCGACGTCGCACTTGCTGCCATCGCTGACGAAGATCTCGTCCTTGTCGACGTGGATGCCCCGCGAGGCGTAGTCACCCTCGCGGATCGCCTCGAGGAGGAAGTCGTGGCCCTGCTCGGGGCCGTAGCCCTTGAACGTCTCCCGGTGCGCCAGCTCGTCGACCGCGGCGTGCATCGCCGCGACGATCGCGGGGGCGAGCGGCTCGGTGACGTCGCCGATCCCCAGCCGGATGAGCTTCGCGTCGGGGTTCGCCGCGGCGAACGCGCGGACGCGCCGGCCGATCTCGGGGAACAGGTATCCGGCCTTCAGCTTCTGGTAGTGCTCGTTCACGTGCGCCATGGCGGCGCTGGTTATACTCCGCACATGCCGGGGATGCGCACCGCGCGGCTCGAGCTGGTGCCGGTCACCTTGCCGATGGTGGAGGCGGTGCTGGCGGGCGATCGTGCGGCCGCCGAGGCGGTCGTCGGCGCGGCGCTGCCCGAGACGTGGCCCGGCGACGCGCTGATCGCCCGCGCGTTCCACCCGTCGCTGGACGCGATCCGCGCCGATCCGGCGCGCCGCCTGTGGGGCGACTCGCTGCTGCTGCCGCTGGACGACGGCGGCCCGCGCCGCGTGATCGGCAGCGTGATCTTCCACGGCCGTCCGGACGAAGACGGCGTCGCCGAGGTCGGCTACGGCGTCGAGGAGTCGTCGCAGAGCAAGGGGTTCGCGACCGAGGGCACCCGCGCCTGCGTCGAGTGGGCGCTGGCACAGCCCGAGGTCCGGTCGGTGATCGCCACCACGTTCCCGTGGCACGCCGCGTCGCGCCGCGTGATCGAGAAGCTCGGGATGCAGCAGATCGGCACCCGCGAGCACGAGGTGTTCGGCGAGCTGTGGGTGTTTCAGCTCGAACGCTGAGGCCGCCATGCCGGTGGTGCCGTACGATGGCGATCCATGGACCGTCGACTCGCCAGCCTGATCCTCCTCGGTGCTTGCGGCGGCGACGACGCCGCGGTGACGCCGGACGCCATGCCCGTGGCCGCCGCGGTCGCGCGCTTCGATCCGCCTGACGCCGGCGACGGCGCCGCGTGGGGGCAGGTCCCGTGGCCGAGCGATCACTACCTCGGTGACGACGGCAAGCTGAAGCTGCGGTCCCTGCCGGTCGGCGCCGACGCCGATCCCGACGGCGTGGCGATGCTGACCGAGAGCCTCGCGAGCATGAACGGCCCCGGCCTGCGGTCGAGCGCGTACTTCGCGATCGAGCTGGCGACTGGCGCGGACGTCGATCCCGGCACGCTCGCCGGCGCGGCGGTGATCCTCGACCTGGCCACCGCCGAGGCCGTCGCCGCGACCGCGCGGTGGCGGCCCGACCTCGGGATGATCTCGGTCAACCCGGCGCTCGGCACGATCCTCCTGCCCGGCCACGCGTACGGCGCGTACCTGACGTCCGCGATCCGGACGACCGACGGCGACGCGCTCGCCGCGGACCCGCGGTTCGATCGCGCGGCCGACGAGCTCGCGCCGCTGCTCGACGCCTTGCCCGAGGCCACCGCCGACGCGATCGTGGTCGCGACGGTGTTCACCACCTCGACGTTCGCGGTGCAGACGCAGCGGATGCGCGACGTCGTCGCGGCGTCACCCCCGACGATCACGATCGACGCGACCTACGGGCCGGGCGCCGTCGCGCTCGCGACGATCGCCGGGACGCAGACCGCGGACGCGCTGCCGGGCGGCTGCAAGATGGGCGGCCGCGCGCAGCCGATCAACCACATCGCCGCGATGGTCCACGGCACGATCCAGCTGCCGAGCTTCCTGTCGGCGGAGGTCAACGTCGACGGCTTCCCCGAGTACGACATCGGCGGGATGCCGCTGGTCGCCGGCACGCTGCCGGTGCCGTTCTCGCTGACCCTGCCGGTGACCGCGAACGCGAGCTGGGCCGATCTGCCGGTGGTCATCTACGTCCACGGCATCGGCCGCGCTCGCCACGACTTCCTCTCCCAGGCCAACACCGCCGCCCGGATCGGCGCCGCGATGATCGCGATCGACCTGCCGTATCACGGCAGCCGCGCCGCGGGCGCGATCGACGTCCGCAACGAGACGCTCGGCACGGGCGACGCCACGACGCCCACGCCCGACGGGTTCGGCGATCTGCGCGGGCTGTTCGCCGCGACCGGGCTGTTCCACCTCGGCGCCAGCGGCGGCATCCCCGGGTTCCACCCGCGCGCGATGGGCGAGAACCTGCGCCAGGCCGCGATCGAGCTCACCGGGCTGGCGGCGTTCGTGCGCGACGGCGACGACGCGCCGCTCGAGACGGCGCTCGGCGCGCTGACCGGCCTGCCCGCGACGGTGACGTTCCGCGACGACCTCGGCCTGGTCAGCGAGTCGCTCGGCGGCATGATCTCCGGCGTCGCGCTCGCGGTGGAGCCGTCGATCGGGGTCGCGTTCCTGTCGTCGCCCGCGGCCGGGTTCCCGTCGCCGGCGATGCTCCACAGCCCGAACTACGCCGCGCTGTTCGCGACGTCGATCACCGAGACCTACGACATCGCCGACCGCGTCGACCCCGCGGATCCCGCGCGCGACTACCCCCTCGACCCGCTGGTGATGCTGTTCGGCAACGTCGTCGAGCGCGGCGACGCGATGGCGTACGCGCCGCTGGTGACGTCCGGCGCGCTGCGCGGCGACACCCGCCCCGACGTGGTGGCGGCGATGCCATGGGGCGACGTCTGGGTGTCCAACGACACCGAGGAGGGGTACGCCCGCGCCCTCGACCTGCCGGTGTCAACGATGGCGCTCGCGTCACCGCCCGAAGATCCGATCCGGTTCGCCGCCCTCGACTCGCTGGCGTGGCCGGTGTCCGGCAACCGGCCCGGCGGCAAGTCGGGCTGCTTCGTCGTGTTCCACCCCGCGGGCCACGCGTCGATCCGCCTCGTCGAGGAGGAGGTGAACTACGAGCCCGAGTTCCCGCCGTACGTGGCGATCAACCCGCCGCGCGAGATCGCCGACTCGCTGGTCGCGCAGTACCACGAGCTCTACGGCGAGCTGCTCGACGATCACTTCGACGGCGGCGCGGTGACGATCACCGACCCGTTCGCCGACGCGAGCTGGTTCGTCCCCGGCTCGACCTGTCCCTGAGCTACGCCAGCGCGAGGAACGCGAACGCGGCGACGACGCCGAGGATGAGGAGCACCGCGACGAACGCCATCGCCGGGTTGCCCGGCGGCGGCAGCTCCGGCGCCGGTCCGCGGATCGTGCTGCCGAACACCTCGGCCTTCGCCGCGAGCACCGGCAGCGGCGGCTCGACGCGCGGCGCCGGCGCGGGCAGCGGCGCGGACGCCGGCTTCGTCGCGGGCGCCGGCTTCGGCTCGGGCAGCGGCGCCTGCTTCGGCGCGCGCGCCGGCAGCGGCGCCGCGTCGACCGCGATCACGTCACCGCGCAGCTCGGCGTTGGTCTCCTGGAGCGAGTCCACCTGATCGCGCAGCCGCTCGATCTCCTTGCGGAGCCGCGCCTCGTCCGCGTCGTCCTCGTCGATCCCCGCGGCCTTGGCGTCCTCCGCCACGCGCCGCGCCGCCACGAGATCGGCCTCGGCCTGCTCGAGCTGCGTGCGCAGCGCGTCTGCTTGGGCGAGCAACGCGTCGCGATCATCGCGGAACACCATCCGCCGACTCTAGCCGACCCGGCCCCCAGCGGTTAACGTCAAGGACGCCAAGGACGCCAAGCTGAGATCCAAAGGGTTCTCTGCCGTCTGGTGCACCGAGGGAGTGACCTCCTCCCTCTCTGCACCAGACGGCCGAAAATCATCTGAATCTCAGCTTGGCGTCCCTGGCGTCCTTGGCGTTGACCGCTGGGTCTGGGTCAGCGCTCGTCGGACGTGAACGTGAGGACGTCGCGGATGTGGGCGGCGCCGGTGGCGAGCATGACGAGACGATCGACGCCGAGGGCGATGCCGGCGCACGGAGGGAGGCCCTCGGCGAGCGCGGCGAGCAGGCGCTCGTCGACGGGGTACTGCGGGCGGCCACGCGCGGCGCGATGCGCGAGATCGTCGGCGAACCGGGCGCGCTGCTCGGCGGCGTCGGTGAGCTCGCCGAACGCGTTGGCGAGCTCGAGCCCGCCGACGTAGGCCTCGAACCGCTCGACGACCTCGGGCTGCCCGGGCTTGCGGCGCGCGAGCGCGGCGAGGCGCACCGGCCAGTCGAGGAGGAACACCGGGCGATCCATCGCGGCGAGCGCGGGCTCGACCTTCGTCACGAACGCGGCGAAGAACACGTCGTCCCACGCGGTGGCGCCGCCACGATCGATCCCCGCCGCGTCGACGCGGCGCGCGAGCTCGTCGGCCGGCTCGTCGCCGCGCACCGTCACGCCGGCGAACCGCTGCATCGCCTCGGCGACGTTGAGCCGGGGCCACGGCGCGGTGACGTCGAGCTCGCGACCGCCGACCCGCGCGATCGGTGCGCCGCGCACCGCGGTCACCACCTCGGCGACCAGCGCCTCGGTGTCGGCGAGGATGTCCTCGATCCCCGCCCACGCGCGGTACCACTCGACCATCGTGAACTCGGTCGCGTGGTGGTGCCCGTGCTCGCCGGCGCGGAAGCACTTGCACACCTGGACGATCCGCTCGAGCCCGCCGGCGAGCAGCCGCTTCATCTGGTACTCGGGCGACGTGATCAGCCAGCCGTCGCCGGCCTCGACCGCGGTCAGGTGCACCTCGAGCGCGGGCGCGCGCACCAGCAGCGGCGTCTCCACCTCGACGAAGCCGCGCGCTGCGAAGAACCCGCGCAGCGCGGCGATCGCCCGGGCGCGCTCGACCAGGCGGCGGCCGTCGAGCCGCGCGACCTCGGCGTCGGGGCCGGGATAGTCACCGCCGGGGCCACGGACGACCGCGCCGCCGTCGATCAGGTCGCCGGGGCGCAGGTCGCCGGCCGGCGCCTCCACGTCCCCGGTCGCGGTCCGCACGCGTACGACGTCACCGTCCCGCGCGATCACCCGGCCGCGGACCGCATCCGCGATCACTGCTTGTTGATGCGCTCGACGTACGAGTGCGTGCGCGTGTCGATCTTGATCATGTCGCCGATCTTGATGAACAGCGGGACCGCGATCTCGGCGCCGGTCTCGACCGTGGCGGGCTTGGTCACGTTGCCCGAGGTGTCACCGCGGACGCCGGGCTCGGAGGCGGTCACCTCGAGGAACACGAACGTGGGCACGGTGACGTCGACCGGGCGCTCGTTGAAGAACAGCACGTAGCACGGCAGGTTGTCCTTCATCAGATCGGCGGCCTCGCCGATCAGATCGGCGGCGACCGAGACCTGCTCGAACGACTTCTGGTCCATGAACACGAGATCCTCGCCCTCGCGGTAGAGGAACTGCATCTCGCGCTCCTCGACGTTCGCGGGCTCGAGCTTCTCACCCGACCGGATGTTCCGCTCGATCACCGCGCCGGTGAGGAGGTTCTTGAACTTGGTGCGCGTGAACGCCGCGCCCTTGCCCGGCTTGATGAACTGGAACTCGACGACGTTGTACGGGTTTCCGTCGATGAGGACCTTGAGACCCTTGCGGATGTCCGAGGTGTCGTACATGGGCCGGTGCTCTAACACGACCCCCGAGGGGGTACGCAAGCCGGAAGCCAGATCTGCGCTACTTGGCCGTCCAGATGCCGGCGGTTTCGAGGGCGCGGAACGCCGCCGTCACGTCGCCGACCTGGACCCGCGGGGGCGCCCCGTCGCGGCCGGCCCGTCCGCCCGGTCCGCCCGATCCCTCGGTGCCGGAGTTGCCGGAGCTGCCCGAGCTGCCGGTCGAGCCGCCGCCCGAGCCGCCGTATCCGCCCGAGCCGGCGTTGCCGCCCGAGCCACCGTAGCCGGCGTTGCCGCCGGAGCCGCCCTCGCCCGCCGAGGTCGACAGGCCGACGCGCTCGCCCAGCTCCGGCCACCGCGGATCCACGATCACGCGAAGCTCGCCGCCATCGCCGCCTTCGCCTCCCCGCCCGCCGTTGCCGCCGTTGCCGCCATCGCCCCCGCTGCCGCCGCGCCCGCCGTCGCCGCCTTGCGAGGTCGTGCCGTCGTCCTGGTGGACGCCGTCACCGCCGTCGCCGCCCTTGCCGCCATCGCCGCCCCGCCCGCCCGCGCCGCCGCTGCCGCCATCGCCGCCTCGCCCGCCGATCGCGACGATCCAGAACGGCTCGCCGTCCGGATCGATCAAGTAGAGCTCGCCGGTCTGCGGGATCGCGAGCGCGACCAGCGGCCCGTGCCGCTCGGTCTCGACCTGCGTGAGCATCGCCTCGACGTACGGCCCGGGACCACCGTCGCTGCCGTCCCCCGCGTCCCCCGCGTCGCCGCCGTGGCCGCCGTCGTCGCCGTCCTGGCCGTCGCGCTCGTCGTCGCCTTCCTGACCGGCCTGGCCGGGCTGGCCGTTCTGGCCGCCGTCGCCCCAGCTCCCCGTGCTGCCGCCGATGCCGTAGCCGCCGGCGAGCCCGCCGCACCCGAACTGCGGCGCGAGCGTGACCTGCGCGACGAGGTCGGGTCGATCGACGAGGCGCGCGCTGATCGTCACCTCGCGATCGATCGCGCCGATCGGATCGTAGGGAAGCGCGAGCCGCGCGTCGGCGTCGACCTGCCCCCACGACGTCGTCCACTCGAACGCGGAGACCTCGAGCCGGCCCGCGACACCCTCGCCCGCCGCGCGGGTCTGGACGATCTTGCCATCGTCGAGGGTGGCCTGCGCCGCGATCTGCACGCCCTCGCCGTGCGGGCAGAAGGTCATTCGCCCGTCCGGGGTGACCAGCGACAGCGCCACCACCTTCGCCGGATCCACCTTGACCGGCGTCGGAGGCTTGGGGCAGCCGGTGAGGAGCAACAGCGTGAGCGGCGTCATGGTGCGCATGGGATCGCGGCGATCATGCTACGAAAGGAGCGTGGATCAAGCGGACCACTACCTCCAGCTCGCGCTGCTCGGGTTCGACGCGTTCGTCGCGTCGGCCGCGCCCGCCGCGCTGGTCCGCGCGCGTCCCGGCGAGCTGCAGCTCCCGGGTGCCGACGCCGAGGACAGCCGCGACTCGAGCGTCGACCTCGAGAACGAGACCATGGTCGGCTCCGAGATCGGCGGCAAGCGCCGCTCGCGGCTCGAGATCTACCCCCTGGTCAAGAAGGCCGGCGCGTCGTTCCCCGACATGATCACCGTCGGCCGCACGCCCAACAACGACATCGTCCTGCGCGACGTCACGGTGTCCCGGCTCCACGCGTTCTTCAAGCACCCGGCCCAGAAGCGCTGGCTGGTCGCCGACGGCGGCTCCAAGAACGGCACCAAGCTCGACGGCGTCGCCCTCGAGCCGCGCCGCGAGCGCGAGGTCGACAACGGCCAGATCGTCAAGATCGGCGACCTGGAGATGACGTTCTACACGGCCGCCCACCTGTTCCACGTCCTCGGCGCGTAGTAGATCGCGAACATGAGCGACTGGGACCAACGCCTGCTCTGCCCCGACGGCGGATGCACCGGGGTGATCGGCGGCGACGGCACCTGCCGCGCGTGCGGACGCGCGGCGCCCAACTGGGGTGACGAGCGTCGCCGCGGGCGCCGCAACACCGACGAGGTCGAGGCCGAGGCCGACGAGCAGCTGCCCGTGAAGGTGATCGAGCCCGAGCCGGTGGTGACCCTCGGCGTCGTCGGCGGCGGCGACGACGACCTCGAGCGCCGCGCGCTGTGCCCCGACGGCGGGTGCATCGGCGTGATCGGCGACGACGGCAACTGCAAGGTCTGCGGTCGTGCCGCCTGAGCCCCCCCGGCCGTCGCGCGTGACCGGCCAGATCATGGAGCTGGTCGGCGGCACGCCGCTGGTGCGGCTCCGCAACCTGCCCGGCGACGGCGCGGGCGAGGTGTGGGGCAAGTGCGAGCACTGGAACCCGGGCGGCTCGGTCAAGGACCGGATCGCGCAGGCGATGCTCGACGCCGCGGAGCAGGCCGGCACGATCGCGCCCGATCGCTCGACGATCATCGAGCCGACCAGCGGCAACACCGGCATCGCCCTCGCGATGGTGTGCGCGGCGCGCGGCTACCGGCTGATCCTGACGATGCCCGAGTCGATGTCGCTCGAGCGACGCGCGCTGCTGACGTCGCTGCGCGCGGAGCTGGTGCTCACGCCCGCGAACGACGACATGGACGGCGCGGTCGCGCGCGCCCGCGCGCTGTGCGCCGAGATCGAGGGCGCGTACATGCCGGACCAGTTCCGCAACCCGGCCAACCCCGAGGCGCACCGCCGCACCACCGCCGTGGAGATCGTCGCGCAGACGGAAGGCCGGCTCGACGCGTTCGTCGCCGGCATCGGCACCGGCGGCACGATCACCGGCGTCGGCCAGGTGCTGCGCGAGCGCGTGCCGGGCGCGAAGATCATCGGCGTCGAGCCCGAGGTCAGCGCGGTGCTCAACGGCAAGCCCGCCGGGCTGCATCGCATCCAGGGCATCGGCGCCGGGTTCATCCCGCCGGTGCTCGATCGCACCGTCCTCGACGAGGTCCGCACGATCAGCGACGAGGCCGCGTGGGCGTGTGCGCAGGAGCTCGCGAAGCGCGAAGGCCTGCTGGTCGGGATCTCCGCGGGCGCGAACGTCGCCATCGCCATCGCGGTCGCCCGCGAGCTCGGCCCCACGTCGCGGGTCGTGACGATCCTGTGCGACACCGGCGAGCGCTACTTCTCGATGGGGAGCAAGTTCGCCCCTTGACGATCCTGGTGATCGGGGCGGGCGGGCTCGGGGGCCCGATCGTCGCCGCGCTCGCCGCGGCGGGCCACGCGGTCCGGGTGTGCGACGACGACGTGGTGGAGCTGTCGAACCTGCACCGCCAGGTCCAGTTCGCGACCGCCGACGTCGGGCGCGCCAAGGCGACGGTGCTCGCCGCGGCGCACGGCGCCGACGGCGTGATCGCGCGGTTCACGCCTGCGACCGCGGCGGCGCTCGCGCGCGACGCCGACGTGATCGTCGACGGCACCGACGATCCGGCGACCAAGTTCGCGGTCGGCGACTGGGCGATGGCGCGCGGCGTCCGCCACGTGATCGCCGGCGTGCTGCGATGGGGCGGGACGGTGTTCAGCGGCGCGGCCTCGCACGCCTGCTACCGCTGCCTGTTCGAGGATCCACCCGAGGACGCGCCGTCGTGCGGCGACGCCGGCGTGATCGGCCCGGCGTGCGCGGTGCTCGGCGGGCTCGCCGCGCGCGCCGCCCTCGCGCTCGCGTCGGGTGACCTCGCTGACGCCGGTTCGCTACTCACCGTCGACGATCTTCGTCGACCGTGGGCGCCGCGCCGCGTGCGCTGGGAGCGCCGGGCGGCGTGTCCCGCGCATCCGTCCTGACGGACGGTATTCCACTTGAACGGATCTGCTGCTACATTGCCCACGTCATGCCGACCGTCCGTATCCCGACCCCGCTCCGCAAGCTGACCGAAGGCAAGGAGGAGGTGCCGAGCACCGGCGCCACCGTCCGCGCCGTCCTCGACGACCTCGAGCGCCAGCACCCCGGCATCAAGGCGCGGATCTGCGACGACGCCGGCGCGGTCCGCAAGTTCATCAACGTGTTCGCGGGCGAGGAGGACATCCGGTTCCTCCAGGGCCTCGACACGCCGGTCGCCGATCGCGACGAGATCTCGATCGTCCCCGCGATCGCCGGCGGCCGCTGAGCGAACCACGCGGATGCTGCGGGACGATCAGATCCGCCGCTACGCGCGCCACGTGCTGGTGCCCGACGTCGGCGGCGTGGGCCAGGAGCGCCTGCTCGCCGCGGCCGTGCGGATCGACGCGCGGGATCCCGCCGCGCGCGCCGCGGCGGTCTACCTCGCGGCCGCGGGCCTCGGCACGATCGTCGCCGACGACCCGGCCCTCGCCGCGCGGCTGACCGCGCAGAACCCCGACGTCCGCGTGGTCGCATCCGGCGACGCGCGCGACCTGACCTTCGAGGACCTCGGCCTCGCCGAGCGTCCGGGCGCCGGACACGCCGACGCGCTGGTCCGCGGCGGCGCGGCCGCGTGCCGGCTGATCCACCAGCTCACGTCGTGACCGCCGCGACCGACATCGCCGCCCCGTCGCTGCTCGACCTGGTGGGCGACACGCCGCTGCTGCGCCTCAAGTCGATCGAGGCGAAGGCCGGGACCGGCGCCGAGGTGTGGGCGAAGTGCGAGTTCGCCAATCCTGGTGGCTCGGTCAAGGACCGCGCCGCGCGCCAGATGATCCTCGACGCGCTCGCCGCCGGGCTCCTCACGCCCGACAAGACGCTGATCGACTCGACGAGCGGCAACACCGGCGTCGCGTACTCGATGATCGGCGCCGCGCTCGGCGTGCCGATCACGCTGGTGATGCCGGCCAACGTCTCGGCCGCGCGCAAGCACATCACGACCGCCTACGGCACGACGATCATCTACTCGTCGGAGCTCGAGGGCTCCGACGGCGCGATCCGGATGGTCCGCAAGATCGTCGCCGAGGATCCCGCCCGCTGGTACTTCCCGGATCAGTACTCGAACCCGTCGAACCCGCGCGCGCACTACCTCGGCACCGGGCCGGAGATCTGGCACCAGACCGCCGGCCGCGTCACCCACTTCGTCGCCGGCATCGGCACCACCGGCACGCTGATGGGCACGGGTCGCTACTTCAAGGATCACCACGCCCACGTCCGCGTCCTCGGGATGCAGCCCGACGACGCGCTCCACGGCCTCGAGGGCTTGAAGCACCTGCCCTCGTCGATCATCCCGGCGATCTGGGCGCCCGACGGCGTCGTCGACGACACGATCTGGATGCCCACCGACGAGGGCTGGGACGTCTCCGAGCACCTCGTCCGCGACGAGGGCCTGTTCGTGGGCCACTCCTCGGGCGGCAACGTCGCCGCCGCGCTCCGCGTCGCCCGCGCCGCCGGTCCCGGCGACGTCGTGGTCACGATCCTGTGCGATCGCGGCGACCGCTACTTCGCCCCGCTCGCGTGGGACCGCAAGAATGTCTACTAGCGCGGAGCGGCGCGGTGTTTGCGAGGCCGTGCTCCGCGAGGTGTACGCGCACGCGCGCGAGACGTTCCCGGCGGAGTGCTGCGGCTGGCTCACCGACGCCGGCGTGCGGCGGTGCGAGAACCGTCAGGTCGTGGGCGGCAATCCGGTGGCGCCCGAGCGCGGCGCCGAGACCGCGTACGTGATCGACGGCGACGACCTCAAGGCGTTCCTCCGCGGGTTCAAGGACGGGCCGACGCCGCGCGTGGTCTACCACTCGCACCCGAACGGCCGCGCGTACTTCTCGGCGACCGACAAGCAGGTCGCGGCGCCGTGGGGCGACGCGCCGTCCTACGACGTCCACCAGCTCGTCGTCGGGATCGACGCGACCCGCGTGGTCGAGGCCGCGCTGTTCGCGTGGTCCGACGACGCCTGCGACTTCGTCGAGGTCGCGCGCTACCCTGGCGCGGACCTGTGACGCTCGGCATCGTCCTGGGCACCCGCGGCGATCTCGGCCGCGCGACCCGCCTCGCCCACGCGGCCCGCGCCGCCGGCGTCGAGGTCGCGATCTTCGCGATGCACGATGGCGTGAGCGCGATCGCCGAGGCGCGCGCGGAGCTCACCGCGCTGCTCGACGCCGACTGCGACGTGATCGCGTGCGCGTCGAGCGCGCACGACCGCGGGCTCGGCGAGGCCGACGTCGGCGTGCTGCTCGGCAGCCAGGACGACCACGCGGCGATCGTCCACCGCGCGGATCGCGTGGTCAGCTTCACGTGAAGATCATCGCGGTCGTCGTGCGAACGGGGGATCCGGCGCGGGCGACCGAGGCGCTGCGCGCGGCGCTCGGCCTGACCCTGCGAGGCGACCGCGTCCGGGTCGTGCTCGGCGACGCGGTGAGCACGCACACCGGCCGCGCGCTCGCGACCCTGGAGCTGCTCCACCACGAGATCCTCCACGGCGACGCGCAGATCCCGCGCGCGCTCGACGGCGCGGACGCGGTCGAGGTGTGGTCGTGACGCTCCACCTCGTGCGGACCGCCGAGCCGCCTTCGGGCGTCGTCCGCGACGGCGACCTGGTGCTATACGACCGGGACGGCGCCTGGACTCGTGCCGGCGCCGCGATCACCGATGCCCAGCTCGTCGAACTCGTCCTCGCCGCCGCTCGCACCGCCGTGTGGTGACCTCGATCTCCGCGGCGAGGTCTGCCCGTTCACCTTCGTGCGGACCCGGCTCGCGCTCGAGGCGATGCCGGTGGGCGCGCGGCTCCGCGTCCGCGTCGACCACGAGCCGGCCCGCCGCAACGTGCCGCGGTCCGCGACGGAGTGGGGCCAGGAGGTGGTCGGCGTCACCGAGGACGCGGGTACGTGGGTCATCGAGATCGTGAAACGAGCGTGCTAGCGTGACCGCGATGGACGCGAAGCTCGACGCGCTGCGCACCCACCTGGCCGGGTACGGCGACGTCGTCGTCGCGTTCTCCGGCGGCGTCGACTCGGCGTTCCTGCTGCGGGTCGCGGCCGACGTCCTCGGCGACCGCTGCCACGCGGTCACCGCGGTCTCGGTCACGATGGCGCGCGCCGAGGTCGCCGACGCGCGCGCGCTCGGCGCCGAGCTCGGGCTCGGCGATCGCCACCACCTCGTCGACTCGCACGAGCTCGAGCGCCCCGGGTTCGCCGACAACCCGACCAACCGCTGCGCGCTGTGCAAGACCGAGCTGATGGACGTGGCGCGGCCGCTCGCCGACCGCCTCGGCGTCCGCGCGATCGCGCTCGGCACCAACGTCGACGACCTCGGCGACTTCCGCCCCGGCATCGCGGCCGCGCGGGATCACGGCGCCGTCATGCCGATGGTCGACGCGGCGCTGACCAAGGCCGAGATCCGCGCGCTGTCGAAGCAGCTCGGCCTGCGCACCTGGGACAAGCCCCAGCTCGCGTGCCTGTCTTCGCGGTTTCCGTACGGCACGCAGATCACGCCGGCGCGGCTGCGGCAGGTCGACGACTTCGAGGACGGCCTGCGCGCGCTGGGGTTCCGCCAGCTCCGCGTCCGCTGGCACGATCAGGTCGCGCGGCTCGAGCTCGACGCCGACGATCTCACCCGCGTGGTCGCGCCCGGCGTGCGCGAGCAGATCGTCGGGCTCGGCAAGCGCCTCGGGTTCACGTATGTCGCGCTCGATCTCGGCGGGTTCCGCTCGGGGTCGATGAACGAGGGGCTGGTGGCGCTGGGGAAGCGCGCGTCGTGAAGGCGCTGCTCGTCCTCGTCCTCCTGGCGGGCACCGCCCAGGCGCAGTCCAAGCACCCGTCCAAGAAGGACGACTACTGGGCCGACAAGCAGGGCGCGCACGATCCGCTCCGCAAGATCGATCGCAAGAAGCTGGTCGGCAAGAAGCCTGCCGAGGTGGTCAGCATCTGGAACTCGTGGACGCACGAGTGGGCGGCGATCGAGCAGAAGGCGAAGACCCTGCCGCAGGCGCTGGTGGATCGCCTGCTGCGCTGCCACTTCACCAACGAGCCCACCGAGATGGACAGCCGGCTCGCCAGCGTGCTCCTCGGGGCCGCGCGCCACTTCAAGTCGCGGCGGATCAACATCGTCAGCGGCTACCGCGCGCCCAAGTACAACCTGATGCTGCGCAAGAAGGGCCGGAACGTGGCCAAGGACAGCGAGCACACCAAGGGCCACGCCGTCGACTTCTGGCTGCCGCGCGTCGACGTGAAGGATCTCTACGACTGGGCGATGGCCCACCAGATCGGCGGCGTCGGCTTCTACGCCGACAGCGGCTTCGTCCACGTCGACACGGGCAAGAAGCGCACCTGGAACGGCGAGTAGTCACTCGAGCATGAGCCGCTGGTCGAAGTCGCTCGCGATCGGGCGACCGGCGCCGTCGAGCGCGGGCGCGTAACGGAACCGCCAGACGCCGGCCTCGGCCTTGGCGTCGGCGTGGCGGTTGCCGACGCCCTGGACGAGGCGCACGCCGGTGACGTAGCCGTCGTCGTTGACCGCCAGGTGGACGATGAACACCTCGCCGTCGCGCTCGGCGCGGTTGCGCACGGGCCAGATCAGGCGCGCGGGCCGCGCCTTTGACGGCGGCGGCTCGGGCTTCACCTGCATCGGCGGCGGTGGCGGCGGTGGATCGTGCGACGTCATCACGACGCGGGCGCCGAGGCCGCCGCCGGGACCGCCGCCGCCGCCGGGACCGCCGTCGCCGCCGGGACCGCCTCCGCCGCCGCCTTCCGCCTCCGCCTCGATCGCGGTCACCGGTCCCGGTCGCGGTCCGCGGCCGCGGCGGCGGTCCGCGGCGCCGGTGGCGGCGCCGGTGGCGGCGCCGGTGGCGGCGCCGGTGCCGGTAGCGGTAGCGGTGGCGGTCACCGCCTCCGGCACCGGCTCCGCCTTGGGCGCCGCGAACAACTCCACCGTCGCCGTCACCGCCTCGGGCCACACGCGCGCGGGCAGACACCACGCGAGCAGCGCGATCACGATCGCGTGCACGGTGATCGTCCCGGCCCAGGCGGTCCTGCTCACCCCGTCATCGTCGCGGGCACGCGCGCACCGCGCCACGGGCGGACGCTTGCGCCCGCTGGCAGCGCGTCAGTGGTGGTGATGCCCCTCGGGGCCGTGGGGGTGGCCGTGCTCGACCTCCTCCTTGGTCGCGTCGCGGATCGCGATCACCTCGACCTCGAAGTGCAGGGTCTCGCCCGCCAGCGGGTGGTTGGCGTCGATCATGACCTCCTTGTCGGAGATCGAGACGACCCACACCGGGAACGGCTCGCCGTCCGGGCCCTTGACGAAGAACTGCATGCCCTCGTCGAGCTCGACGTCGTCGGGGAACGCGTCGCGCGGGACCGGCTTGGGGCCGGGGCCGCCGATCTCGCCGTAGCCCTCACCCGGCGGGACCGAGATCTTGAACTTGTCGCCGATCGCCTTGCCCTCCATCGCGGTCTCGAGGCCCGGGACGATGTTGGACGCGCCGTGGAGATATTCGAGCGGCTCACCGCCCGACGAGGAGTCGACGACGTCGCCGTCGTCGTCGCGCAGCGTGTACTGGATCTGGACGACCTTGCCCTCGCAAGCGGTCTGCGTTGCCATGCGCGGACTCTACTGGGATATTCTCGGCCGCGCATGTCGATCGGCCTGTGGTTCCTGGCGGCGATCGGGCTGTTCCTGCTCGGGGTGGCGGTCTACGACGTGACGCAGAAGAAGCGCGCGATCCTCCGCAACTTCCCGATCGTCGGGCACCTCCGGTACTTCCTCGAGAAGGTGGGGCCCGAGCTGCGGCAGTACATCGTCACCGGCAACGACGAGGAGCTGCCGTTCTCGCGCGATCAGCGGCGGTGGGTCTACGCGTCGTCGAAGCAGGAGAACAACTATTTCGGGTTCGGCACCGACAACGATCTCGAGCGCTCGCCCGGCTACATCATCATCCGCCACAGCGCGTTCCCGCGGACCTGCGCGCACCCCGGCGAGCCCGACTACGATCCGACGTACGCCGTGCCGTGCGCCAAGATCCTCGGCGCGCATCGGCGTCGCAAGCTGGCGTTCCGGCCGGCGTCGATCGTCAACACCTCGGCGATGAGCTACGGCTCGCTGTCCGGCAACGCGATCGAGGCGATCAACCGCGGCGTCGCGATCGCGGGCGCGCTGCAGAACACCGGCGAAGGCGGCATCTCCGACTACCACCGCAAGGGCGGCGAGATCATCTGGCAGATCGGCACCGGCTACTTCGGCTGCCGCGACGAGGGCGGCCGGTTCTCGCTGGACCGGTTCCGCGACAGCGTCGCGTCGGCGAAGGTCCGCGCGATCGAGATCAAGCTCAGCCAGGGCGCGAAGCCGGGGCTCGGCGGGCTGCTCCCCGCCGCGAAGGTGTCGAAGGAGATCGCGCGGATCCGCGGCATCCCGATCGCGCGCGACTGCGCGAGCCCGGCCGCGCACACCGCGTTCACCGACGCGTCGAGCATGCTCGACTTCATCGAGCAGCTCGCCGACGCGACCGGCCTGCCGGTCGGGATCAAGAGCGCGGTCGGCGACATGGGGTTCTGGCACGACCTCGGCCGGCTGATGCGCACGACCGGGCGCGGCCCCGACTTCGTCACGATCGACGGCGGCGAGGGCGGCACCGGCGCGGCGCCGCTGGTGTTCAGCGATCACGTCGCGCTGCCGTTCAAGGTCGGGTTCACGTCGGTCTACCGCGCGATGGCCGAGGAGGGCGTGCACGAGGACGTCGTGTTCAT
>Ga0163144_10009191_pt1 | contig 21256 bp, 45 predicted proteins | sample OliLak19BULKMAT1_FD_123175 | JGI IMG/M metagenome (GOLD analysis project Ga0163144, IMG submission 123175) | Freshwater microbial mat bacterial communities from Lake Vanda, McMurdo Dry Valleys, Antarctica - Oligotrophic Lake LV.19.BULKMAT1 | ecosystem: Environmental > Aquatic > Freshwater >... | reverse complement strand
TACCTTGAGTTCCAGTAGTTCCTTGGCTTCCGGTTGTACCTTGAGTTCCAGTAATTCCTTGGCTTCCAGTTGTACCTTGAGTACCAGCACCAGTAGTTCCTTGTAAACCTAGAGGTCCAGTTGGGCCAGTTGCGCCGGGTAAAGTTAATTGTAGTACAACAGGAGTTTGAGGAGTAACAACACTAGTTGTTGTTTCCCCCACTACTTCTGCTATAATTGTTGGTCCTAATATTACAACTTCTTTACCCATTGCGCGTTACACTAGGAGTCAAGGAAATTTTTCCTTGCATCGCTCGCGTAACATCCCCGTCTGCCGTTGTAACTAATAAATCATATACATATGAAGTAGCATTAATACTTAGTGTATCAGCAGGTAATAAGTTAAACCCAAAGTACCAACCGTTTGTAAGTAAGAACGCTTTAGTGTTTGCTATAGTACAGTCCAAGGCCGGGTTTGCATCGTCAAAACTGAGACGCAATTGAGCGCGCACTAAAGCGCCCACTAAACTAATAGGGGCGCCAGCAGAGTCTGTCCAACGCATTTTTATTTGATACGTAACCCCTTGAGGTACTGTATAATCTCTAATAATTGGTTCGGCAATCATACTACCTTTTATATGCGCAAATGCGCGATTAGCCCAAGCTAAGTAGCGTTGGGCTGATAAATATTTTCTAATAGCTCACTGAAGTGTTCAACGATAGCTTGCTTGCTTTCACCTAGCGATAATATTTCTAGTAACGCTACAAAAAGTTCTCTTACGTTATCGAGGTCCAGGGGAAATGATACGCCTTCTTTTATAGGTATCCATGTTTCATCAAAATCCATAATGTACTTTCTAAGGTGAAAGTATTCTGTCCCATGAAATTCGTTTACATTGACTCTCCACTGGAAAGTATCTGTTTCGTAAATTACTCGTTCATATATTACCATGCGTCATTTCTTAGAACCTTAGCAAGAGGAACTATAGATACAATGGAAGCAGTGTTAATAAGCCTGAACGAATCCATGTCCCACGAGAAAACCAATATGGAGTTCTCATCTTCTATAGCATTAGTTCTTTTAGTTTTTATATAGGGTGTTTTAAAGTTTAATGTAACTACATTATATTTTTGTTTTTTTGAATTTACTGCAATATAAGTAACTACCGCATCTTCGCTTTCTACGAGCTTTTCTAAAGCATCTTTCTTAATCATAATTCTCCTTGTTGTGCGTAAGAAACTCTTCTCAGCAATCAAACTGGAGAACTATGATTAACTATACCATGCTATTGCTTATTTGTCAAGTTAAATTTTTCCCGTGTAATACGGATGGGCTTTGATAATTTTTATAGCTTCTAAAGCGTTAGCTTCATTAAGCGTATCTAGACCGTCCGATGTAGTTAGGGTTTCAACAAACGGAATTTTGATAGAAGAACGCGAATTATTAATTCTAAAGTCTTCTGTGTCATCATCAATAGCAATGAAGGGAGTGCCTGGGCTGGTTTTACCAAAGCTAGTGAACCAAGCACGAATGCCTAGCGCACGATCTTTGCGAGCTTTCCAATCATGTAGTGCTTTATTTTTGAAACCAGACATATACGGAGGCCACTCTGAACTATAAGGGATGGTTTCATTGTAAAGAAGATCGTACATATCGTTAGCTCTAAATAGGGCGTCGATATGATACTTACCTTCAGTACCACTCCAACCACCGTTATGTGTGGAGTTAGTGACAATTTTAGCGCCGGTTAGTTCCGTAATAAGGCGCACGTTATTCATCGCATCCGGGTGGAAGCGAGATAGAAACGGAAAGCCGTCAACAACGCGACCAGCTTTACCAGTCTCGTCTTCAACTCTTTTGTTCCACCAAGGGATCATTGGGCCGTCTAGGTCTAGAAAGATAATAGGGGTTGTCATGTTGACTCCGGAAAAAGTTATAGCCCTGGAATTGCCCAGGGCTATTTTTATAGTTATTTTTCCCTAAAAATTGGAGGTTTCTACTGGAATTGAACCAGTTATCCTGGGATTTGCAATCCCGTGCGTAGCCGGCACGCTCAGAAACCTTTATAAGTTTTACCTGTCTCCAAACAGATTTTGAGCAGAATAAGTTAAATCTAGATACTGACTTGCGAGCAATACGCATTGTTCTGTATCATCACTCAGTTCGGCACATTGTTTTTTACATTCTGTATAGGAATCTAGCTGTGTTTTACCAAGTCTAATTTCTTCTCTTTGGCTATTAATACATGCCCTTGATACTCCTGGAGATGGTTGTCTCAATACAGGTTCTACTTCTTGAGCTGGTTCTATAGGTTCTTCAGCTACTCTATACTCAACGCACCCAGTAAGGGCCAAAGCTAGTGCTGCGATAATGTATTTCAATGTTTTTTTCCTCTAACAATATGATCGCTTACGTGTGTAGAAGCCCAAGCGTCGGGCTTTAGTTTTGGAGTGATACCGGTCATGCCTTGTATCCACCCAATCGCTTCTTTAACTGCCACACTACTTTTATACACCGGATCAGTATTGATGTCAAGATGTATTTCTAGCGTACGCCCTTGCAAATGGTCAATTACAGCGGCTGCGGCTTCGGCCGCGTGGCTTACTTCGTTAAGCATACGCTGTTTAATATTACCATACTCAGGCATGAAAGTCTTGTTAGAATAAATACTACAACCATCCCTAGGGTGGTGAAGTACTATAACGGTACAGTATGTGGCTTCCCACACTCCTTTCCGTAGCCTAGTACGAACGGAGTCGCAACCTACATAAACTTTAGCCTCGGGGCTAGAGTTACGGATTGCTGTTATTGCTTTGTCCCACATCTTCATTCTTTCTTGCAATCTTAATTTCTAGCTGGCAAAGTCGTCGGACAGCCATTCACAGAGTCGCGTGAACTGCCAGTCCTGCTCGGCGCCCCATTCGGCGGCGCTTGAGGCGGCGCTTGTGGCGCTTGCGGCGGCCCATGCGACGCTCCATGGAGCGTCCCATGCGGCGGCCCTTGTCGCGGCCCTTGAGGCGTCCCATGCGGCGCCGTAGCTGGTGCCCGCTCCGGCGGCGCTTGCGGCGGCCCATGCGGCATTCCGTGCGGCGGCGCCTATCAGTCCGTCGGCATAAAGCCGACCAGCCTCAATAGCCCCGCGAGGGCGTCCGTCGCCCGGGACCGAGTCTTCGAAAATTGCCAGCACCCTCGCCGCGCAGTCGCAGTTCCAGTGTCTCAGCCGACGTTCTATTTCCCTGTTTTCGCGCGCCAAGGCGGAGGCCGCCCAGAGAACCTGCTCCATAGACACCCCCGCAGCGCGAGCTTCGGCAGCAGTGATAGGTTTGCCATTCCACGAGGTGGCGTCCCCGAGAATAGCAGTAACTGAGGCGAACTCGTCTTTACACGGATCAAGTTCTTTGAGTTGAGAATAAGTTAGTGTATAGGGCGTGCTCATTTTTAATCTCTTGTGTTATCTAGGGTTGGACTGAATCGGGCGGCGCGTCGGGCAGCAATTATTATTCTAAAGATAAAATACATCTTAATTTTTAGCTGGCAAAGGTGGTAGGAATCGAACCCACGTCTTGGAGGTTGGAGCTCCACGTCTTACCATTAGACGACACCGATATGGCGGGTGGCAGGCTGTATCGAACACCATACCTATCAGGGTACCACTTGTTTTCAAGACAAGGCCCAGCACCTGCTGAGTTTACCACCCTTTATCAAATCGCCCAGACAAGAATTTATCTGGGCGGCATCTCGTCGTCCCACTTGGCGCGACTGATGTATTGTTTTGTTTTAGCACGCAAATTGCGGGTGCACATATTGTTGTATTCTTTGCGACTTCTATTACCGATGCCGCCATCGCGACCCCAGGAATTATAGCTTTCTTTAGCCTCGTTAATTACGTTTTGCAGACTGATCTCCCTCGACGTTCCGTTGATATTCCAACGTACTACTAGGTATCTACTATCTTGTTTCCACTTGGCATAAGCATCTGCGTTGTGCCAGCAGTAGTGTTCCTCTGGTTTTCTGTAAGTTCTTGACATGAGTTATTTCCTTTCTTAAAAAGTAAATAACATAATGTCCTCCTTTCTTATGGTATACCTAGTAGGGATCGAACCCACAACTCTGAGTTCGTAGCTCAGGATTTTTCCAATTATACTATAGGTATAAATATTCATATGCGAACAAACTAGCGGCTAGAATAGCCGATGGCAGTCCTTGATTGATATGTGAGTAACCCACTACATTAATGTATGGGCCAACCCCAGGGATTATTTCTTCCCTAATAACTTTAACTTCTGATTTAGAAATTTGCAGACTGCACTCAGGCAAGTATTGCTTGGAAAACCCAATAGCTGCGTCTACTAGTTCACTAACAAATAGCCTCCCGAAGTCAGGGAATAGACGCAACATTTCAGCGTCTATTTGTAGACCGCCTACTTTATTTTCAATAACAAGTTTAGCAAGTGCTTTAGGCGTCATTTGATTTCCTTTGATTGGTGTACCTGGAGGGACTCGAACCCCCGACCGGACGGTTAGAAGCCGTCTGCTCTTCCTACTGAGCTACAGATACTTATTGTTCTGTGCAATCATTACATACACCATCGTCGGATATAACGTCAGTGTAATCCCACCAACCACAACAATCACATAGAAAGATTGTAGAGTCAAAAAGTGTTAGTTCAGAAGTTGTAAGATCCGTGATGGACATATCACGTTCTTCTAGAGCATCGTCTAGGATTTTAGTACTTCCTAAGAGTTCTATTATGATTTCATTTACAAGTGCTGTTCTCATACTGTCTAATATAGCACGGAGCTGGTTCGGAGTCAAGAACTAAAATTAGTTCCACGCATCCGTAAAGCGTCTCCAGCGTAGCCCTTCATTAGCGATAGCTATAAGCTGTCCGCTATGTCTGTGATTTATTGGCGGCCTACGCCCTATACCAATTGGTACCATATATGGTTCGCTTTGATCATCATTCCAGGTATCAAAGCAACCTAACCATTGCTGCCCATCATAGAAGCCGCCTATTAAATGATTGATTGGTGGTTTGATTTGTACTGAACTACGAATTACATAGTTGTCCACTACAGCTACTGCTGCTAAACGGGAAGGATTAACTCCTAGTATTAAAGCGCATTGCATGCCTGTAAGTGTGTAATCGTCACAGTCACCTGGAATATTAGTTTCTTTATTAGCCACTTCTACATGGCGACTAACCCACTGATCTTGCGTTCCTCTTTTTATAGACAGGAAGAAATCTGTTTTTAATTCGTTGTCTGGAGTATACTTAAATACTTTGGTCATTAGCTTAGACACGCTAAGTACAGTGTCTTGCTGAGAGTGCAGCTCTAGTCCTGCTTGTTTACAGCCCCGTTCAATTAGAGACTCGCGAATTTCTTCCCTCATCATTTTTTAATATCTCCTTTAGGTCTTCGCACCATGGCTGTGTTGGGTTTAATTCACACTCTACTATACAAATATCTACTAGATATTCTGGTTTTTCTTTTGCAGCTTTTATATGGCGCTCACAAAAAGCTTTTGCTGCTGGCCACTCATTATCTACAACGGGGTAATACTCCCCAGGTAATACAATTGGCTCTACTGTGGGGGCCACAGCTACACAGCCCACAAGGAATAGGGCAGCAAATAAATATTTCATGTCGTACTCCATTGTCATATTTTAGTATGACATGTATGACTTACTAAGTCAAGGTAAATTTTTCAGAGCTAAAAAGGCTACTAATGGGTATATTACTAGAGCAAATACTATTACTCCGTATGTATCAAAAAAAGAATATAAACTATCTAGGAATTTTGTTAACAATGGTAACTCCATTTAAATGATCCATTTCATGCTGAAATATAATAGCTTCTAGATCCCTCATAGATCTTAATACAAAGCCTCCATCCATTGTATAGTAGGCTACAGTAATTTCTCGGTGCCTCCGAGTAGTTACTTCTAGCCCTGGATGAGATAGGCATCCTTCTGTCGATTGCACAGTATCAGGAGAGAGAGCTTTAATTTGTGGGTTTACGCACATCTCAATAGTACCATCATCAAGACGCATGATGAAGAGACGTTGTGATAAGCCAACCTGAGGGGCTGCTAATCCTACTCCCTTATTATCTGCCATGACTTGAATCATATCTAGATATATACTAGAGAGCGTATCTAATCCTTTAGATGGTTCGGCTCTATTAGTAAGTACTTGGTTCGTCAGATGCATCTTCGGATTCCCCCAGTAGTGCTGCTTTAAACATTGCGTAGGATATAAATAGGAGGTATACTATTGTAAATACTAGGGAGCCATATAGGGCTGTAAGATACCACATAAAATGTAGGAAAGCTGCATAGTATACTATACCAGCAAGTCCTGTAGATACTGTTGCAGCCAGTAACCCTATCATAAAAAATATTGTTGTTCTAGGCATAAAAGATATGGTCTCCGATTTTTACTAGGACTTTTTTCTTTCGAGCCCAGGCTGGTTGTATGTGGTTCGCATGGAAGTGCGTGGCCCCGTCGGTGGGATCAGGCAATATGTAGGCGGTAATAGCTATTAGTTGTGCTACTTCCCATGCGTCGCCTTTAGGTCTATGTCTTTTATTTTTAACCCAAGAAAATTGATACGGCTGATATACTACGCCACAAACAGAGGACGGCCATCGGCTATCCTCTGTTCGGTTTAACGTTACTTTAGCCACTGCAAGTTGCCCTTCGATGGGCTCGCCCCGTGCTTCGTAGTACACGTTTTGGGCTATACAGTTCAATTCTTGAGCTACTATGTATAGCTCATGAATCATTGTTTAGTTAGTTCTAGTAGCCACAGAATAGTAGAATCATCCACATAATCGTAGTAGATTGTGTATTTATCTGTTTCATAGGCTTCATGTGCGTTATAGTCGTGCTCAGCGGCGTGAACAGTTTCTATAAGGGAGTATGCCTCTGTTATATAAGCAAAAGCAATTACTGCCACACTGTTGGTGATGGTTATTTTATGCACTTCTCCGGTTGCAATATCCACATAAAATTCTGCAAACGTGTAATTTCTTAGTTTCTTCTCAAAGACAAATAGATTAGGACTGTCCCTCTCAGGGCTTGCCATTAACGTAGGCTCAATGCTCATATCGCCAGCGGTAAAAAATTTGTGAATTTTGCTAAGGTTGATCATGTTAGCTAAACAACTCCGTGAAATATTGTGCTGCTTTACCCGTAAGCTTAGTGATGATCTCGTCATTCACAGGCTTGCCGGCTTTCTCAATTGCGGTGCGAAGCGCGTCATGTGCGGCTTCTTTGCTTACGCGGACGCCACCTGTAGCTTTAGTAGCTGCGCCTTCTTTTTTCTCTGTTTTCTTGCTAGCAACAGCAACGTATACGTCTGCTTTGGCTAGGACGATACGCAGACCATTAGGAGTACAACCGATTTCTTCAGCTATTTGCTGCACAATCTCCATCGAATTTTCGGGGGTTGGCTCTGCAGCTTCGTACTCTTTGATAGCTTTGGTTTTAAGTTCGTCAGTCCATTTGAAAGTCATTTAGATTCCTATCTAGTTAGTTGATCAATGTTAATATATTTTTCTAGGTGCTTAAGCGAGCCTAGATCTTCGATGCTTTGGCGGGCATAAAAGCCCCCTCTACGCTTTGTTTCTGTTGGTTCAAATACATATATTGCATACATGTCAAAGCCATTAACAGATTTGCCACAGTGGCGAATTATCTCAGCAGCAGCATGATAACGAGCAGACCAAACGATCTGGCCGATATCTACTTTTTCGATTACGCACTCGTCCGGCAGCATCTGAGTAGCCGCTAGACTTTCGCCGCGTACTTTCTTAGGCACGCCTAAGTCGTCAACTACACGATTGATCTGTGCAGCAGGGCGGAACAGTAGCTCCGAGATTTCGGATACAGTTTCTCCGGTCAAGATAGCTTTGACAATGTAAGAAACGTCTGAGTCAGTTAAAGGTTTACCTTTATTGTTCTCAAAGTTTTTCTTACGACGATCTAGCTTATCTTTGTACCCCTCAAGGATAGTGCCAAGGCGGGTTGTGTTATAGGAGATATTAAGGATCTCACACGCGACTTTCTTAGTAATAGGCTGCTCACCCTCAAGCAGGCTAATAACCCGACGAACAGTTGTGTCGTCTAGGTTCTCACCTTCTTTTACTTTTACACCGCGTTTCATATTACCCTCGTATAACTGTTAAAACCTTATTAAGTAGGTCTTCTACGGACCCGTTATTCATAATAGTGTAAGACGGAATAATAAGGTCCATCTCTTTTTCGGATGGGTGAAAGCCTGCTTGTGTGCCTGGTTTCCTAACCCTAATAATTTTTCCACCTAGCGAGTACACTAGCATTGCTTCGTTAAGAAAACGTAGATCAGTAATCACAACATTTTCTTCATTAGCAATAGCAGCTTGCAACCGCTTACGCATGAGGTTATGCCATAGGTCGGAGTGAATCATGGTACGACCCCATTCTGTACCTAGGCTTTGCATAGCCCACCTGGGGTTTTGGCCCATAAAAGCTTCTGCAGGAACCTCTTTAAACTCTCCCTCTAGCATACTATGAACTTCGTCGGTAGTATGACCGTATAATACTAGGTAAGAGGCTAACATGGCTTTAAGACCATCGGCAAACTTAAAGTTTAGATGGTCAGGAAGCGCTTTAGCTGCCGTATCCTTACCAGATCCTTTGTACCCTGTGAAGGCTATTATCATGAGTTGTGTACTTCTACTTCCGAAGTAAAGTTTACACTGCGCCAAGCATCTGCTTCTAGGTCAAACACAGTAAGTAAGTGTGGTACATCTTTAGTACCATGCGCGTTCCCGCTCATATCGTATGGGATAAGTTCAGGGTTGAGCGTACAGTACATATTGCGTAGGCTACCATCTTTCTTAGTGAAGGTGACTAGCGAAGTCTTCTCACTTTTCTGCAAAATAGTGCGTAGGGTATCTTTATCGACAATCATATTTCTCTCACTTTATGTAGTATATTAGCACGATAATACCATCGTGTCAAGTGCTAAATTTTCAATCTCTCAAGGCATGAGCGTTTGCCCATTCCTGGTCCCACCAGAAGGGTTGCTCTCTCGATTTCCATGATGCAAAATTACTTTTGTCTGCCATGTAAAAGTACCTATATGATTGAACTGGGTTTTCTTCATCATAGTATTCAGGGTGACATTCTTTCATTACTTTCATTGCTAGTGCAAACTTAGTAAATCCTACATCAGGTATATCAAGTAGAGGAACTTTACGCATCAAAGTTACTGCTTTGTGTTGTATTACCCCATTAGGGTTTCTAAATTTACGCTCAGCTTCTAGAGCTTCCATATAACAATATGTCCAAGCGTAATTTTCATAGCTTGAACGCACCCATACTGTAGAGGGGTGTTGATAGTGGGATGCTTGCCCTAAATAAGGGTATAGACGTTCTTCTGGGGGTAAACTTTTGTACGGCGCGGTAAACTCTAGTACTTCTCTATATTCTTCTTTAGTAAGAATTCTGGGCACGTACCCTAAGCAATCCTGTACCCAATGAGCTTTGCACAACATCTCTGCTGCCTCAAGGATCATCTTTATTACGTGCTTATCTATATGGTAGCGTGCATTAGTATCGTGATTTTCATCCAGATAGAATAAATTCATTCTCTGTACTTTAATGTGTTATGTAATATTATTGCATCATCATGGGTATCTGCAACTACTACTGGTATGTCGTAGTATTGGCCTATAGAGTCTATTATTCGTAGCCGTTGATTCCCATATACTACAAGTATATCTGGTATGGGACTAAAGTCTACTTTATTTTTTAGACCTATGGTAGCTTCTTCCCAGTTTTCTTTAGTGTTACTGATGCCGATTAACGGAAACTTCATTCCATTTTCTCGCATATCTTTATCTAGCGCGAGATTGTAATCCTCGATTACAGAAGCATGTAACTCCCGGCGATCTAGTCTTTGTACTTTATAAGTCTTAGTATGTATTTCAAACTTTTCATCTAACCACATTATATCTACAAGGTTAGGAATATTACTTGTATTTACGCGCACCACCTACCTCCAACATTATATCGTATCCAAAGTCATCGTCAGCCCAGCGATCGCACATCCAATCACGAAGTGCAACAGCAAGAGCAAAACAATATTCTTTGTCTCGCTCTTTCATTAGGCTGTTAACATCATTTAGGGCTTCCATCAGTACGTCCATCTCCGGATCGGACGGTTGTTGCTTGCTCATAGTATTTTAAACCTTCTTGTAACTTTAGGATGTAGGCTTCAAGGGCCGCGTTGTTTTTGTTGTACTTATCGAATTCTTCCGGCTGTAGTGCTAGTAGCACCTCGTCGGGTAGGTATAGCCACTCTAGCTCTTCGAGAACTAGAGTTGGTTTTTCTGGATGTATTGTTAGGTAGATAGGCACAGGCTTCTCTATTTCAACAATCTTAGTCGTTTGACATCCTGCTAAAGCTGTCAGCATCAGCATTGATATTACGAATTGTTTCATTGGAAACCTCATTTGCCTGCACTACTACTAGGTCTGCCGGCACTTCTTGCATAATTGTTTCTATAGATTTTATTACACGTGGCTGGATATTTGCAACACGAGTTTTGTAAGCATAATACTCAGCAATAATTTTTTCATATTCTGCATCTCTGACCCTAGTAAGATTTTGTAGATAAACTACTCGTTGAGTTAGCGTAGTAATATTTATACGAAGGTCTTTAATGGTTTGTTCGTTGGTAGTAATGGAAATATTTTTAACTTCAATTGTTCGCGAAATATAAAAGTATCCCGCAATACAGATAATGGTATAGACTAGTATAGCACCCCATAAGTATTTAGCCATGTGTTCCTTTCATGGGAACAGCCCCCTCTTGTGAGGGGGCTACTCTTTATACGTTGGTAACCGTAACGGTGAAAGAAGCATCTACAAAGCTGCCGTACTCATCAGTTGCGCGTACAGTAACTGTAGTTACAGTGGTTACTGTAACTGTAGGGGCTGTGCCTGCGAAGGTACGGGTTACTGGGTCGAAAGTAACCCAATCTGGCTTAGTAATAATACTGTATACTAGGGCTTGTCCAGCGTTAGACTCGTTGAAAGTGTTGGCCGCAAAAGTATATGCTAGCGTAGCTGCTTCATTGAGTGTTTGGTTTACTAGGGCGTTTGCAAGGGTAGGTATAGCATTAAGGCTTTCTTTGGTATGCTTAATGATAAGTTTCATCGCACGATCCCAGCTTCCAAAGATACGGCGAACTTTCATTACAGGGTAAGCTGCAATGTTAAGTGCTGTATAAGCTGCGCGTGTTGGGGGAGCCGTAACCTCGTTTGTAAGGAATACGGCACCGATCGCATCACGGGCACGTGTTAGTCTGTCTGTCATCTTAGTCTCTATAGCATTTCTGCTCTGTGCTTACGCACGTTAATACACTCTTAGTTCTTCAATATTAACTGGAGTGTAATTTATTTGCTCTACGCTAACGCATCTGTAGCGCGGGTCTGGACTGTCTCCTAGCATAACTTTATTAGTATGAGTATGCCCATGCACGTTCACTGCTTCTTTTTTAATCCTATGGAAGTACATAGAATTTGTGTGTATAGGAATGTGTGTGGCAATAAACCCAAAGTCTGGGAAGGCACGCCACACGTCAATTTTATCTACTAGATTTTTGGATGCAAAGAACATTGCGTCGTCATGGTTGCCAAGTAGTAGTCTTTTATGCCCATTAAGGCGTTTCCAAAGAGGCACAAAAGTTTCTTTGTTGCCCATGAATACATCGCCTAGGTGATATATTTTGTCCGTAGGCTTTACAACCGAGTTCCAGCGGTCAACCATATATTCGTCCATTTCCTGCACGGACGAAAATGTACGTGTAAGATTGCCCTTTGCATCCTTGAATGTAAGAATGGAGGCGTGTTGAAAGTGTGTGTCGCTAATGAACCAAATATCGGCCATGTTAAAAATCCTATGTTAAGTGCCACCATTTTAGGCTGGTGGCCCACCGTACGCTTAGGTTACTCCGGAGTCGGCAGGGACAAATTCATCATCTTCGTCATCTTCGTCATCCACTGGTGGGGCTTCCACGAACTCACCAAATTCTTCTACGAGAACTTCTGGTGTAATATCTACTTCTCCGCCAGAAGTGTTATCAAACGAAAGTTCTTCAGCATCTACGGTGGTAAATACTGGGATTCCGGCTTCTGGTGGGAATTCAATTGCAACTTCTGGAGCAATTGGTTCTGGGTTTGCGATCACCGGGTTAAGGTAGTCGTCAATGAATTTAACAGCTTTCGCGGACTCGGTGAAAATATCTTCACGACCTGCTACGAGGTCTCCGATAGCGGCTGCTAGTTCAATACGCGCTAGTACTACACGGTCTACACGTATTTGCGCTTCTTGATGTAGTGCTGCTAGGTCTTCTACTAGTGGTAGGTCTTCTATCATATTGTTGTCTCCTAATGGGGGCAGGGCTCGAATTATCCCTAAAAAATGCACATTATGCACTTGTTAGGTGCCACCAATTCTGTTACTAGGCTGGTGGCCCGCCCTAAGGTAGTTACGCCGCTAGGCGGAACTCCTCAACAAAGTCATTATCATTTGCTGTTATAGGTTTTGATCTTTTAAGGCAATCATGCCTAGTTGTCCACTATCGTAGTCCGTCATTCGATACTATTTCAGGCCCATCAAAAGTAGTGACAACCTAGGTTACTACTTGTGGTGGACCTGCTCGGTACTGCCCCGAGGTCATGTCCGGCTTATTGTTGCTTCATACAACTATAATATACTCTTACGAGTATCTTTTTAAACCCTCAACTGCTAACTCTACACCGCATCTGGTGTTTAAGAAGTCAGATAGTGTGCTGTGACTGTTAAGAAGCCTACGGTTCTCAACTATGCCTTCGTAACAATGCACGCACAGATACTGAACTAGCCAGTACGAGAAGTCAGCTTCAGTATCAAAGGTTTTAACCCAGTTATTATCTCCGGGTATATGAGTAACTGTGATCATTTATTCCACTAGAGGATTTAGAGTTCCAGTAATTTTAACTGTGATGTTATCAATCTCATTATTGACACGCTCTTTCAAAGTAGCAAGAGCTGTAATAATTTGAACTACATCACTATTAGATAGCCCTAGGGCATCCTGTTCAGTCCATAGGGCTAAGCTAATAGCTCCTACGTTTTGGCCGTAAAAAGTCTCAAGACTCTTCACTAGCGACATTAATTCTTGGGGCATAGCTTTCCTTTACTGTAAATTGTTCTAGGCGAGGTGGCCTATAATTAGGTCCTTTAAGGACTTTACCATCGGCTCGCAACACTGGCTTACCGTTATCATCTAGCTTTGACATGTTGCTAGAATGTACTTCATTGAACGCGCCATGAATATCAAAGCCTTGCTCATTAGCTACATAGACAAGAGTATTTACAAGTTCTACGTGCAGGTTAATAAATCTGTGATAGCTGGTAGCAAACTCAATGTCATTCATAACTTCTGCCAGCGTGCGAACTTTAGGCAGGTCAAAACTTGCAGCGGCTAGAGGATCATATTGTTCTAGCGTACCAGAAGCAATGTAAAGCATATCAGTCAAAGCATCTAGCTTATCTGTGTTATCTTTAGCTTCTTTTAGTTCATTAAATTCTTCCCAAAGCAGCTTAACTCGAAGCTCTAGGTTATGGATGAGTGACTTAGGAACTACTTTAAAAGCCCTATGAAACTCCCCTACTTTATCTATAAAAGGGAACATTAATTATCTTTCTATGTTGGAAGGCTGGGTTTTCATGCCCGTAGCCGAGTGGGTTACAAACTACTCTAGTACCTGCGTAAACGTAGTCAGCATTGTTATGCATGTGGCCGTGCACCCAAAGGCTGGGGCGCAGCTCGCTTACAAGGTCGTGGAGATTGCTGTGGAACAGCCCATTGAACACGTTTCCCTCGAAGCGCTTATGAACGCTTTCTTTGAGGGGTGCGTGGTGTGTGATAACAACATCAGCTTTGCTCTTCTTTAGGAACTGAACCGAAGCTTGGTGCCAGTCATAAACGGCAGAAGGCTCTAGGCCCCACTTATAGTCGTTCATAACATGCTTAGCATTAGGCAGCAGGTAGCGCTCATCGAAGTCTGTCCACAGCGTGGCGCAGGCTATATGAAGTCCTTTGTAGTTAAGAACTTCATCTTCGCATACATAGATGTTTTTATACTTGGCTAGCGCTCTACGGATAAAGGCAATATGGCTTCTGTCGTTGGGTGTGTCCCAGCGATAAAGTTCATGGTTGCCCGTAACGTAGATTACTATGTCGAAGTTCTCTGAGCACTGTGCAAAGAACTTGTCTAGCGTAGCCACAGACTTAGGCGTGCAGACGTCTCCAGCCAGAACCAGTACATCGGCTTGCTCTGGGTTGTCGATCACTGGGGGTACATTGCCTTCCAGGTGAAGATCGGACATGATACGAAAGTTTACAGTGTTGCTCATGATGTAACTATATCACATGTTAGATGCGAAGTCAAGAATTATTTTTGTAATACTCTTCGTCTTCACGCTCAACGTGTTTGTGCTTGCGAGCGCGTCTCGACTTGATACGCGCTCGCTCACTTTTAGGTACGAACTCCGACCGCTGCATGCTGCGACGGAGATCGCCCTCTTCTTTTACTCTTTTGCTTAATATCGCAATAGCTTTGATTATGTTATTTTTTCTTACTTCAACCATTAATTTACCGTTACTATTTCAAATGTTACTGTGTTTGTTTCCGGATCGAAATCTAGATACTGTGATAAGTTATCAGTGATTTTTTCTAGTGCTATGTCTATAAGTTCTTCAGGTGTTTTACCTGGGATATGTACTGATCCAGCAATTACACTAAGAGTACTATTCATTACCTTTAATGCTTTACCGTAATTCTCTAGCTTATCGGTCACAAACTTATCGGGATATTCTCCTGTTTCTAGCATTTCTAGTTGGTCTTCGACCTCTATACGTGCTTTGTTGTAACCAGCAACCCACATGGGATTGTTCCAAGTCTCAAGAAGAAGGCTAGCCCATTTAATTGACCATGCAAGACGATCTTCATCTGTCTTTGCTTCTTCCCATTCCCTTTTTACTGTTATCATTTTATCCTATGTTATAGTCCTAAGACACTGAGTGAGGGGGGAGTCTTACAACTCCCCCCCAGTATTACTATGGTAAGAATTTGAATCCGTGAAGAATCATTTCCTTAGTTGGTCCACTAAACGTACCACTCCAGTTATCCCAGCGCGAAGTCCAGAATTCCGTTAGCGGGAACATTGGTATATTATCTGGTGGGAATACTAGATTTTGTGGGGCACCTGTAACTGTAGACCAGTTTGCTACTGTTGCTGGAGTAATTACTAGCTGATCGGTGAAGCCATCGGTTAGGCTTGTGATACGCATAGTAACTATGCCTGGGCGACGAATGATTTCACAGCGTACACGATGGCCGGAAAGATCCTTTTGTGTAGCTTTCATTCTAAACCCACCACGTCCATTGTGTAGGTTATATTCAATGCGCCCTTGCATTAATTCAAAGTCGTACTCATGTCCACCTTGTGAGGCACCTTCTGAGTACAGCCATAGTGGGTTACAGATGGCTCCTGTATTCATATCTGATAGGGTAGCCTCAGTCATATAATGACCTTGGGTCTTCCATAGTTTCTTCTCAGCTTCCCACTTGATACCGCTAGCACCAAAGTTATTAAGTATATGAACTAGCTCACCATTACGAAGTACTACGTTATCGAATAGGAATGACCAACCATCTGGTTGTTTACCTGGCTGTGGACCTTCGATTGGGTGCCATTGACCGTTGTAATTCCACTTAGTGGTGGGTACAAACTTATCTAGTGCGCCTACTGGAGTAGGTATTGGAGTAGGCGTTGGAGCTGGAGCTGGAGTAGGCGTTGGAGCTGGAGCCGTATACTCGAAGGTAGTATCAAAGCCTGCGTTAGCAAAGTATACTACTTGTCCATTACCTTCACGTGGGTCATACTGAACGGACTTGAATTCGTTTATATTAAATGCTTCAAGGTTTACAGTTAGTTCTACCCATTTATCTGCTGGAATGGCTGCAAAGGTGGTACCTCGCAGCGAGTTGACAAACCACTTGTCCGCGTTAGAAGCGTCTAGTGCTATGGTATTCCACCCAGCGGTGTGGCGAATAACTATTTGGCCTGTAGATGGTCCTACTTTATAAAAGTCAAGCTTTAGATAGCGTGGTGAACCTTGGGACTTCCAGTTTACCCCATCAGAACCCCATTGCGGTGGGGCTAATCTTAGCGCTGTTTTGCCTTGGAAAGGCATAATTAGCGTAGAATCACCCTGGCCTCCGTTTCGAAATTCACCATCAAAGATAGGAACTTCACGCAGCTTTACTGTAGGAACGGGTACTGGGGTAGGTACTGGGGTAGGTACTGGTACCGGAGTAGGTACTGGTACTGGGGTAGGTACTGGAGTAGGTACTGGTACTGGGGTAGGTACTGGTACCGGAACGGGGGTAGGAACAGGTACTGGAGTAGGTACTGGAGTAGGTACTGGAGTAGGTACTGGGGTAGGTACTGGTTCTGGAACGGGTACTGGGGTAGGGGCTGGAACATCTAATTCTGCACCCAATGATGTTATCAATGCAAACAGCTCTACGGAAGCTTGTTCTTTTGTTTTTCCTAGCGCTTCTAAAGAGTAGTCTACATCTGCTTTTATAGCAGAAAAGTGGTCAATATCTTCTTGTGCTCTTTGTTTAGTTAAAGTAAGATTTGCTACCATAGTAGCAATATCTTCTGGTGTTTTTGATAGTCGTAGAATATACGGGTCTATCGCTGCATAAATTTCTTCTAGTGTCATATTATCCTTAATGTAGCGTACGTTTAACTGCATTTAACTGTGCAGTAGGCGACCCTCTTGTTTTCCAATCAAATTCATTTAAATTGTCTACTTCATGTTGAAAGTATCTAGCTTCTATACCATACAGGTCTCTAACTACTCGGTCTCCGTTGTAATTAGTGTAGCCGGCTACTATTGTTTCTGCTCTGCGTATCATAACGCTATTTCGCGAAACAGAACTATACTCTTCCATTTTAACTTTAGTATCCCCGAATAAAATTATTCGGGGTTTAATGCAAAAAAGTCCAGTGTTAACCATAAAAGCTTGTGTGGGTATATCTAACTGTTTACTGTTAACACTATACGCCGGGACTAGCTTAAGATAATTCGACATAACTCCTGCTATTGTTAATAGCATACCATGCTCGATCTGCTTTGTCAAGTCTTTTATTTCCGACAGTATGTGGTTGGCAAAGTCATCTTCTTGGTCCATAAATCATTCCTATTATTATAGCTGGAAGCCATGCATTGTGCTAGATGATCAGCCATCCACACTAAGCATAAAAAATATGTACTTTCTTTTTAAGCCTCCAAGCGTATCTAACGCCATGCATTGTGCCAGATGATCCGCCTTCTTTCATGAAAGCGAACACCTGGTCACAATATTTTATAATTTCGTCGTTGCGTGCAAACAAATTTGCGGGGTACGGAATGTCTTTGCGCGGCTTAAAAACTTTAATAGGTATGTCAAACTCAAACGCAATTTGCTCCGCTATGGTATCCACCCCCCGAGCACCACCTGATACGAATTCTAAATCGTCGTCGCCTAAATATTTTAATAGGGTTTCTTCGATGAAGATTTTGCTAGGATGATTATCGCGGGAACCTATTATAGCTAGTCTCATGTAGCTTTAAGGCTGACAATATTTTCATCGCTTTCTTCAATCGAGTAGATCGCTAGAATGTTATTGCTGTTAAGACCCGCAATCTTACCGATGGTAAGGGGTACAAAGAGATAGCCTTTGTTGATTAGTTTAATTACGTCGTTTCCAGCTTGGGAGCTTTCTAGTATGCGAACTTTTGTTTTCTCATCGCTAGGATCTGTTAGTACTGGGTCTTTTAATACAATGTAAGTTTTCATGTTATCCTTCTAAATATTTTTGTAGTTCAGTAAATCCGCCAATGAAGTCACTTCCATTGAGGATAATTGGGTAGGTATGCCAGTTATACCTCGAAGTAACCTTATGCCCATCGTGGTCAATGCCTAGCCTAGACTCTTTAAAGGGTATGTCGTTCAGCAGCAGGAGATTCTTAGCGTAGCCGCAGTACTTGCAGCCTTCTTTGGTATATACAATGATCATGGCACTTCCATCCAAGCATACTCAAGGCGTATCATACACACGCAAAAGCCGGTGGTTTCCACTAAGATAGGGTCTAGCCCACCTTCTTCATCTAGTGCAAGATTGGGGCGGTCTTTAGGTGCTAGAGACATAGGGTGTAGGTTAGCCGAAAATGACATTTTCGTGTATTCCTTTAGGATGTGAGGAGCTGATCTGAAGTTTATCTAAGGGCGCCCCGCTATAGTAGAAAGCTTCTACAACGTCACTAAAGGGGACGTTTTCATAATCGTAGATAAAGTATACTGGGCGGCCTGCTTTAAGGTCCGCAATTGCTTTTTCCATCAAACATACCCCTTACTTTCGCAGTAGGCTTTAAACATTGGTTTTTCTGTCACATGACCTATAAATCCCGCTTCATCCCAGTTCTCGGAATTATCGTGGATTTCTTGCAGGTGCTTAAGTAGCAGTCTATGCTCAGTCATCCAAGCTGGGACTGTACGGTTGTTTACCACATTGATAATATTACTAGAGTTCATGTTATCCCATGTGACGGCGGTCGCATCATCGACGAGGCAGCCTACTGCACAGGACAGTTCTCCCTCTCGGTACCTACAAGAAGTACCTGTTATGCTTTGCTTACCTTGCTTAAGCAGGTGAGCCTGTACATAGTCGATGATTTCCCCCGGAGTGGGGTCGTTCCGCAGATGATCAAAAACTGTTTTCATTCTAGGCATCCTTTTCGTTTGTTTACTTGATTGTTCTTTTCAAAAGCCTCCAGGAACTCTAGAGGTGCAAAGTCTAGGCCCTTTGTCGCATAGTCTGGATTAGCGGCTAGGTAGGCGCGTAGGTCAGTGCCTTCCCGGCATCCCCAAGTAAAGCCCACAGAACCGTCTGCCTGAACGTAAATAGTGAGCGTGTACCGGCCCGAGCGCGCCGTGAAATTACCCCAAGCCACGTGCTTTTGCTCTGTAATAACGGCCGTGCCTCTGACCCGCGCGGAGCCACCAATCTTTACATTGCCGCTGACAGTCGCGTTCCCGCCAATGTATGCGTCGCCGCTGACCTGCGCGTCACCGCTGATCGTCGCGGAGCCGCTGACGTGTGCGCGCCCGCTGACCTGTGCGTGCCCGCTGACCGTTGCTTTTGTGCCAACCCATGCTTGGCTGCTTACAGTTGCGTTATCGATGACGTTGCTCATTTTGTATCTTCTTTAGAGTTTGCCTGTTCAAAAGCCGCTAGGAACGCCCGAGGTGACGAGTGCTTCGCGGCTTACAGTTGCCTTACCCATACTCATTGAAATCTCCTTATCTAGCATAATAGCACGGAGCCACTTCGGAGTCAAGAACTATTTTTTAGTACGTCTTATAGTGCCGTCTAATTAAGTTAAGTGCTGCTTTAGGGGCTATATATTGGTTACTACAAAGCTTCTCGAAGGCTAATATGAAGGTGTTTATTGCATCTGTTTTTTCCTGCAAGTCCCAGTATTCTTTGTCACGAGCGGATGCTTGTGCGTCTAGTTCTTCTCTAGTCAATCCTGTACGTTTCATTAGTTCGGCGCGCCCTAGATGATAGTTTACCAAGGTAGTTCTTCTTTTCTTTTTAGTTCTTCTTTTCTTTTCATTTCTTCGTGTTTCGTAAACAATTCATTTACTTCTTGCGCACTGCGAGTGCAGATGTTGGAAGGCATTACTTTTTTAGCAATGTCATACATTTCTTTGTTAAGCATCATTAATACTGTTCCTTCCTCGGCCCAAAAAGCTCTAGGCGTAGAGGTAATGTCTTTAGCCATTGACTTAATAATTGGGTATCGTAAATTAGGCGTAAAGCATGTAGTTTTTGAACTTAATGCGCTCAAAGCAATAATAATTTTCTTTACGCTACCAGCTAGCATAGACTCAACACTAGCATAGCCTTTGTAAAAATGAGCATCAAACTCTATTGCGCCCGCCTCGACAGCATCGAGTGTTAGGTCAGGTGCTCTTTGAAGATCTATTATTATTTTATGTCTTATAGGATTGTTCCTACCTAATTTCGTATCTGCTACTACGCCATGTAGCCCAGAATTGACTAGTGCTAGCACTGCATTATATATATCTGGACCTTCTGCAGTGCCATTAAACGACAAGGGTACTGCTTTATTAGCTAATAGATATAATACGGTGGTCCCTAAATCTCTATGGAACTTCTCGGGAGTAGGTATTTCCTTAAAGTCTATTGACATAACTGTTGGGGGTTGTAGTTCGAACATTTTTTATTTCCTTAATTGACGGATTATTCCGTTATTTATAGAGTACCATAACTTACCTTTAAAGTCAAGAAAAATCTTTTCCAGCTATATTTTAAATGTAAGAAAAATTTTAACGAAAGATTTTTTAAAAAAGCGGCCATCTGGGAAAAATAGTTCTTGACTTTATGCAAAAAGTGTGATATTATACTAATATTGTTGTTGGAATTAATTTCTCTACAGCGGGGGAAGCGCCTTGCGCAGACTACTCTAGAACAACTTCATTCTAGCCGATACTACTTCTCTTCTGCCTCTCACCACGTTATTGAATTTTTTGTTACCTTGGAACTAGTGAAACGATTTTAGTTCCAAGCTCAAAAAATTCAATAACTGGGGTGCGGGAGGCAGAGACAATATTATCTAAATCTTCTATTAATTTATTGGGAATTCCGGTCTGATTTTGAGCTATAAAATCCCTTGATAAGAAGCGCCGCTTGGATGGTCTGGGCTGGAAAGAACGGGTTTTTTACCTGGAAAATTCTGTCACACTACAAAATACCTTGACAGAAGCGAGATGGAATTTTGCTAAACATCTTGACAGAAGCGAGAGTGCTACATGCTGGTCTTCGCGGCCTTGTCTCTAGTTGTCCCTAGTTTTATCTAGTGTTTGCGGCGGAGGCCGCCGAATTAGGCTGTTTGTGGCTTGGCCCTTAGTTGTTCCTAGTTTTCTCTAGTGTTTGCTAATTCAATTGCGGCGGAGTCTCTAGTGTTTGCGGCGGAGGCCGCCGAATTAGGCTGTTTGTGGCGGAGTCTCTAGTGTTTATCTAAGTCTCTAGTGTTTTCTCTAGTGTTTGCGGCGGAGGCCGCCGAATTAGGCTGTTTGCGGCGGAG
>Ga0163144_10009190_pt1 | contig 21256 bp, 17 predicted proteins | sample OliLak19BULKMAT1_FD_123175 | JGI IMG/M metagenome (GOLD analysis project Ga0163144, IMG submission 123175) | Freshwater microbial mat bacterial communities from Lake Vanda, McMurdo Dry Valleys, Antarctica - Oligotrophic Lake LV.19.BULKMAT1 | ecosystem: Environmental > Aquatic > Freshwater >... | reverse complement strand
GGGTCGCACGTTCACGTCTTCAGTCCGGACGGGGACTGGGTGAGCTACACGTATGAGGACGAGGTGCTCGCGCGGCTTGGTCCGGCCCCCGCAGGTCAACATGAGATCAATCAGCGCAATATCGGGGTCTCGGCTCCGGCGGGGCCGGTCCACGTTTCCCCGACGCATCCGCGGAATCACGACGGTGATTACTTTTCGGTCGTCGTGACGCGTACCGTCCCGGCCCCGCGGCCGGGATCCGATGAGATCAGCCGTGCTTTTGAAGAGGGCTGGATTGTCAGGCCAAAGGGCGGGCGGGCGCTGGCGTTTCTCGGCAACGTCACGGCGACCGACGGCAGCGTGCACGCCGAGGTATTCAGATTGGAACTACCGGCGGATCTGACGCGCCCCGGGAACGCACCGCTGGAGGGCACGGCGACGACATGGCCGGCCCCGCCGCACGGGGTGGAGCAGCGGCGGCTGACGTTTACCGACAAGCGGCCGTTTCCCGGCGTGGTGACGACGCCGCGGCATTGGGTGAGGGCGTCGCCCGATGGGACCCAGCTGGCCTTTCTCCTGCGCGATGAGGCGGGCGTGGTGCAGTTATGGACCGTCGCGCCGGACGGTGGGCCGATGCGGCAGGTCACCCGCGGAAACGAGGACATTGTCTCGGCGTTTACCTGGAGTCCGAACGGCCGGTTGATTGCGCACGTGAGGGATGGGAGCGTCGTTGTCACCGATGTGGCCACGGGCCGAGGCACCCGGTTGACGCCCCGTCATGCCGGGGATGATACGCCGCTTCCGCTCGCCTGCGTATTCTCCCCGGACGGCCGACAGGTTGCCTATCAACGCGCGGTTGGCGACGGCGCGGGGCGATTCAACCAGGTCTTTGTGGCTTCAGTTCCCGCGCCCTGAGCACAGCGAATTTTTTTTAATCACCATGAAATCACCACGATGCCTGTCCCTTGCGTTCGTCCTGTTCGGCGCGTTGCTTCCGCTTTTCGCTTTCGCGCAAGCGCCGGCCGGTTCCAAACCCGACTTCAGCCGGGTTCCAGGCGTGATCATTGACTATAGCCCGGTGGAATCGGGCCTCTATATTGGCTCGCCGAGTCTCGCCGTGCTGCCGGGTGGCGATTATGTTGCCTCGCACGATTTCTTTGGACCGAAGTCGAATGAACATCAAAGCGCGCGCAGCGCGGTTTTCCGTTCCAGTAACCGGGGCGCATCGTGGCGGCAAGTTGCGATGATTCAGGGTGCGTTCTGGTCCAAGCTCTTCGTGCATCGCGACGCACTGTATTTCCTCGGGACCGACCGGCATCATGGGAACGCGATTATCCGTCGATCGACGGATGGCGGTGCGACGTGGACGTCCCCGGTGGATCGCCGCAGCGGACTGCTCCGCGATAACGGGGAGTATCACTGTGCGCCAATGGCCGTGATCGAACACAACGGCCGGCTGTGGCGCGCGATGGAGTGGCGGCACCCGCCCGAGAAGTGGGGCGTCAATTATCGTGCCGGCATGATGTCGATCCCGGTCGACGGTGACTTGCTGGATGCGGACCAGTGGACCTTCGCAGATTTTCTCCCCAGCTATCGAAGTTGGAATGGCGGTGACATGGGGGCCTGGCTCGAGGGCAATGCGGTGGTTACGCCGGCGGGCGCCGTCGTGAATGTTTTGCGCGTGCAGACGAACTCGCCGGATGAAAAGGCGGCCATCGTTCGCGTCAGTACGGACAACCGCGCACTCGCCTTCGATCCAGAGCATGACTTCGTGCCGTTTCCCGGCGGATCGAAAAAATTCACGATCCACTTTGATCCTCAGACCAAACTCTATTGGGCTTTGGCCTCGATTGTTCCGGAGCGGCATCGGGCGGAGAAGCCCGGCAGTATCCGCAACACGCTCGCGCTCGTCAGCTCGCCAGACCTGCGTAACTGGAAAACGAATACCGTTTTGCTTTATCATGCCGACGTAAAGAACCATGGGTTTCAATACGTGGACTGGATGTTCGACGGGGACGACATTATCGCGACCTGTCGGACGGCGTATGATGACGGTGTCGGTGGCGCCCACAATAATCACGACGCCAACTTTCTGACCTTCCATCGCTGGAGTAAGGCCCGCGCCCGAACGATGGCCGATTCGCCGCCTGAGTACGGTGATGGCAAGTGAAACGCCGGCAACCATTCCACGTTCGACTCCTGGACTTCAGCACGATCAAACCGCGTTCGCTGCTGGAGGGTGTCGCGGATACGAGTTCGCTGCTGCCAGCATGGAATTCCCAAGGGCCTCGATGACTACCCGATTTTTTCGCCTGACGATCATGGTTGGCGTTGCCATGGCGGTCTCCGCTTTGGCGGCTGCCCGGCCACCGAATATCGTGTTCATTTTGGCCGATGACCTCGGCTGGCGCGATCTCAGTTGCTATGGCAGTGCGGTGCACCGGACACCTCATCTGGACCGGCTCGCGGGGGAAGGGATGCGCTTCACTTCAGGTTACGCGGCGGCGTCAATCTGTTCCGCTTCGCGTTCCGCCATTCTTACCGGGCGGTCGCCGGCGCGGCTGCAGTTTGAATTTGTGCCCAAGGCGCGTCCGGGGCGGCAATCTTGGGAAACGGCGCTGCAGACGCCCGACTACACGCTGGATTTGCCGCTCGAGGAGCGCACGGTGGGTGAAGTCTTGGGGGAGGCGGGCTACGCCACCGGGTTTTTTGGCAAGTGGCATGTGAGCCGGCATCGGGGACGTTATCTCGAATGGTCGGATACGCACGGGCCGTTCCAGCAAGGCTTCGCGGAGGGCGACCAGGAGTTTGGCAGTCATCCTTACGGCTATGCGAAGCCCAATCCGCCTCTCGATCGGGCGTTGCGCGGAGCCGAATTTCCGGACGATGAACTGACGGCGCGGGCCATCGAGTTTGTCCGGAAGCCGCGCGACCGTCCCTTCTTTTATTTGTCATTGCGAGGGAAGCTTTAGCCGACCGCGGCAATCCACCATAAAGTTAGCTGGATGGCCACGTCGCTGCGCTCCTCGCCATGACAATTGAGGACTTTCATGGCCTATCCGCCCAACGCTTCGCTTGATCCAGCGCTCGCCATGACAAGGTATCAATAGACGGACCCAGCGTGTAATGCGTTCACGCCCGAGGGTAAAATATTCCGGTCCGCGCTTCAGTTCGGGCAGGATTTGAACTTGCCGGAGCGACGGAGTTCACCAGTTTTCGGGCCATGCCGCGCCGGAGGAACCAACGAACGCTGAGGAAATTTGCACCCACGACTCAGCCTCGACCGGTCAACCGGTGTGTCGCCTTGCTGGTGGTCGATAACCGTCCGTTACAAGCTGCGGCATGGACGAAGCTTAAGGTCGCACGCCAGCGTTTGGAGAAGGCTTCGCATGACATCCATCGGCATGACGAGACTGACGTGCCATCTTTTCGCGCGTGGCTGAATACGACGTTCCCAGTTCTGATTTCCGAGGTCCGGGACCTCGCCGAACAGGTCGCAGGGAAGGGTCGGATCGTTTCAGACGTTGAGTCTCAGGCCTATTTTCAAGGCCGCTCTCCAGGCACCGTTTGGCGCGAGATGAAGCGCACCCCGTCCCCATCCGGAGCGCAATCGGAGGATCCTTTCCCAGATGGCCCCGGCACGGGCGCAGGCAGTGACCGGAAGCGTCCGGATGATTTTTTCGGCGAGGAGGCGAAGGGCTTCTTTGAGGAGGATGACTTCGACGGGGGCGACCCGTTTGCCGGGATGTTCAACGACGGTGGGCAGGGTTTCTTTGGCTTCGGTTCTCCTTCCGCGCCGTCGCCCGATAAGATCGACGCCAAGGCGATTTTTCGCCGCCTCGTCCAGCAATTGCATCCGGATCGCGGCGGGACGTGGACCCCGGAGCGCGCCCGGCATTGGGAACGCGTGCAACAAGCGTGGCAGAGTGGAGACGCGGACTGGCTGGCGCGCCTCGAGGCGGAATGGGAGGCAAGAACAGATATGCTGGGTCCCGATAATTCGGTGGGCCGGTTGCTAACGGCGTGCGCTGAGATTGCTGCCGCCTGCCGTGACGCGGAACGGCGCGTGCGCGAGTACCGCAAGGACCCCGCCTGGCGGTTCTCACTGACCAAATCCCTGGACAAACTTCAGGCCCGACTCGATCGGGAACTGCGGGCAGATCGCGACATGCTGCGCGGACAGCTTGATGAGCTCGAGGCCATCATCGCCTTTTGGGAAAAGCCGCGCGTGCAGCGCGGAAAGCAGCGCCGGGCTAAGCACGCTCGCCATTCAATCAGATGGGCTGCTGACGTGCCGTTTTGATCCAAAGCTCGCGCGTGAATCGCCGAGCCCCACGGTTCCCGGCCGGCTCGTCGGATTTGCTCGTGGCGCATCGTGGACTGACTTTCATCTCGGTTCTCATTCATCTCTTCGAGTCGCTGGCTCCACCCCGTTTTCTCCATGTCGATCACCCGGCTTCGTTTCCTTGTCAGTGGCGCGCTTTTTTGCACTGCTCTCCTCTTCGTTCTCGCCGGCGGCCTCCAAGCCGCCACACCGGATCGACCCAATATACTCTGGATCACGTGTGAAGATTCCAGTCCGCATCTGGGCGCCTATGGCGACGCGTTTGCGGTCACGCCTAATCTCGATACGTTCGCGCGCGAGAGTGTCCGCTATAATCAGGCGTTTGCCTATACGGGCGTCTGTGCGCCGAGTCGTTCCTGCCTGATTACGGGCGTGTATCCCGTGCGCCTGGGCAGTCACCGGATGCGGTCGACCACCCAACTGCCGGCGGACCTGAAGTGCTTTCCTGAATACCTGCGGAACGCCGGGTATTACGCGTCGAACAACGTGAAGGAGGACTATAATTTCGTCACCCCGAAGACCACCTGGGACGAGTCCAGCAACCGCGCGCACTGGCGCAATCGCCAGCCAGGCCAGCCGTTCTTCTCCGTATTCAACTTCACGGTCACGCACCAAAGCCAGATCTTCTGCGATGACGAACGCTACCGCGCGAACACGAAGCGGCTCACCCCGGAGCAGCGCCGCGACCCGGCCAAGGTGACGGTGCCGCCCTTCCACCCCGACACTCCGGAGTTCCGCCGCGAATGGGCCCGCCACTATGAGAACGTGACGGCGATGGACTACCAGGTCGCCGACGTGCTCGCGGAGTTGGAAAAAGACGGACTCGCCGAGGACACGATTGTGTTCTTCTTTTCCGATCACGGCACGGGCATGCCCGGGGTAAAAATGTTTGCGTGGGGCCCGAGCTTGCAGGTTCCGCTGATGGTCCGTTTCCCGAAAAAATGGCAGCACCTCGCGCCAACGGCGCCCGGCGGATCCACGGACCAGCTCGTGACGTTCGTTGATTTCGCGCCGACCGTACTGAGCCTCGCGGGCGTGGCGTTTCCCGGTCATTTTCAAGGCTCGGCCTTTCTCGGTGCGAAAGCGGCGCCCGCGCGTGACCGGATTTTCGGCGGCAAGGATCGGCAGGGTGAATGCTATGATACGATTCGTTATATTCGGGATCACCGGTTCCAGTACCTCCGGAATTTCCAGCCGCATTTGCCGTACGGACAATATATGAGCTACGTCTGGCAACACGAGAGCATGCGGGTGTGGGAGCGGCTGCATCAGGAAGGTAAACTCACGGGGGCGCCGGCCCGGTTTTTCGCCGCGCGGAAGCCGGTCGAGGAATTATATGATGTGCGCAACGATCCCTGGCAGGTAAACAATCTTGCGAACGACCCGGTCTATGCCGCGGAACTCGTCCGCTACCGGACACAACTCGCGCAGGAGATGCGGACCGCAGGCGATCTCGGCCTACTGCCCGAACGCGAGATGCACGCGCGGGTGGGCCAGTCCACCCCGTATGTGATGGCAACGGATGCACGGTTGAATCCGCTTGATGCCTTGCTTCGCGCGGCCGATCAGGCGAGTCAGCGGGACGTGCGGCAGCTCGGTGCGCTGACCGAACTCCTGCGGGCGGAGGACTCCGCGGTACGCTGGTGGGGCGCCGTCGGATTGCTGGCGTTGGGCACCGAGGCTGCGCCCGCGAAGGCAGCTCTAGTGGCGGCGCTCGAAGATACCTCCCCGGACGTCCGTATCACTGTAGCGGAGACGCTGGCGAAACTCGGCGCGCTGGACCGGGCGCTCCCGGTGTTGGAAGCGGCGCTGCAGCACGCCGATGTTTATGCGAGGCTGGCGGCCTTGAATACCGCGCTGCGGTTGGGACCCGCGGCGCGACCCCTCCTGCCGGCCATCCGACAGGCGAAACTCGTGTCGCCCGGCCACAAGGATGCCTCCGACTATATTGGTCGAATGGTGGAGTATCTGCCGGAGCGACTCGGGCAGTAAACGCAGAGGGGTGGCCGCTGAAAGAGCCCGACGGTGGGGCTGTTTTCGGACGGAGGTTACGCGCAAGCACGGACGCTACGAAATAATCCCTTTGGGGGTAAGGCTCGAGTTTCCTCGCGGCCGGCACGGGAGCGCTCTACGTAGCTATTAAGGAACACCGACGTGACTATAATGAGGGTATCGGCCAGCAGAGCCCACGGAGAGCGGCCGTTGTGGTATTTAATCGGGACGGCTCAATTCCACGCGGCTCGCCGCGAGGATGGATGCCGCCCGCTGTTATTGGGGCGAAGCCCCTTTCTGTGATACCTCGGAGCTTGCCCCGGGGAGGGTTCATTAGTCCGGGTAAGTTACCGCCGAGTGAGTGAAAGATAAGCATCCCGACCCTCTCGAGCGCACTCGCCGGTTCATACCGGGCGACCTCGTCCAGCGCTCGATTTCACGGCGCGTGAAAACCAAGCTGGTGATGCCGAGTTATCGGGTCAGAATTGAAACCAGGGATTCTCCCGCATTGCTGTGAAGCAACCGGACAGCGTGAGATCTTCGTCCATCACGATCCACTGATCATTGTGGCGCCGGGCCCAGAGATTGTAGCGGTCGCGGCTGAAATAGCCGAGTCTGGCAAAAGGGGATTCGAAAAATGGCGCAATCGCACTGGGACCCGGGCATGCATAGGTTGCGCTAAAGCGAAGATACGGCCCGTACCAGCGAACGGAGAAAGCGACGATGTAGTTAAATTGTGGATTTACGGGCGGCGGCTTCAGGAACTCGGAGCGATAAAATGCGGTCAGGAACGACTCCGCTTCGCCGACCAACGACTGTTTCTCCCATTTGGTGAGTTTACACTTTGGCGGCGTTTCGGACTTTGCCCAACTCCACTGGCTGCTCATTCCGGCATAATCGTCGGAATTCCGGGCAAACGGAAAGGGGAAAATTCATTGCGACGTTCTTTCGTCCGGCGGCTGGGTGCCGTGCGTGTCACTCAGCGTGCCGTTCAGGTGGCACAACATCCGCATGGACGCGGGCGATACCTGAATTCCGATTCCAGCGAAGGAAGTAAGCGGTGCGTCGGCGTTCCTGCAGGGAGGCCGCCACCGACCACATCTCCCGTCGGTAGCCATCGGTGAGCGCGAACTCGTCCATCAGGTCGAAGATGAAAGAGAAGCCGCCCGTCATATGCAGTCCGCGGAGAGAATTCACGCGCGTGAATATAAGGCACTTCCCCATTTTGCGGCAGGATTCCGAAAGGCCGAGATCGATGAGCCAGAGATCGGGCGCCTCTTTTTTCAAGCGGTCGCGCAGCAGAATTTTTGGCTCATGCTCATGAACCCCGGCGACCTCGAAGAGCGAAGTGCGCGAAGTCAGCACGGCCTCGTGCCACTCTATTTCGAGGGGCGTGAGTTCGTCGGCCGGGAAAACGCAGCTTTCGACGAGCGATTTCCCATCCGGGCGGTAGTCGATCAGCAGGTAATCCATGAGCACTGCGGAGTCGTTTTCCTCGTCGAAAATCACGGCGCCATTCTGGACAGGAATGCCGACTCTTTTCGCGGCCTTGACGGGATCGAAACGGCGGGCGACCGGATGTAACATGATTTTCTTGAACCAGCTTTGCGATGCTGCGCGAATCGCCTTGTAGGTGGCAACGTCCCGGCTTTCGGAGGAGCTGCGCAAATTTGCGAACCAGTTGGTCATGATGAAACGATGGGTAGAGGTAAACGCGTCCGTCCGCGTGGATCTTCACATTTTCAGCGTTTCCCGAGCGCTGCCTCGATCTTCTTCGCCACTTCCGCCGCGAGCTGATCGTAACCCTCCACTGTGAAGTGCACGTTGTTTGGTCGCTGCTGCGCGTCGCGATGCTTCACCACGAATGAATGGAGGTCGTTCACCGTCGCCCCCGCTTCGCGCGCGACGTTCACCGCCACCGTATTGTAAGCCCGCTCGGACCCTTCCACGCGGCCGGTCGTCTTCGAAGGGACCGGCGTGGTCGTGGCGAAAATCACGCGGGCTCCCGTCTTCTTTAGACGGGCGGTGAATTCCCGCAGGTTCTTTTCGTAGTGTTCGGGAGTCGCCAGCGGCTTCCCGCGCTCGACGGCAACCATCGCGCCATTCGCGTCCACGTATTTCAAGTCATGCAGCCCGAAGTTGAAATGGATCACGTCCCATTTTCCGACGCCGAGCCACGTATCCAGTTTTTTAAGACCGTTGGCGCTGTCGGAGGAGTTTTCCGGTGGCCGGTGGACATTTGCTTTTCCGGCGAGCAGTTCGCGAACCTTCACGGTGTAACCCATCGAGATCGAGTCGCCGATCAGCAGCACGCGTGGCAGTCCCGGCACGTCCGGCACTTGCGCGAACATGGCGTCGCGTGCGGAATTCGCCTTGCTCTTCGACGTCGGTTGAGCCGTGACGGCGGAAGCCACCCAGGTCAGCACCAGACCGCACATCCATCCGTAAGCAGAGAGTTTCATAGGGAAAGGCCACCCAGCCTGTGCGCGCGCCGCGAATTGCCAAGCCTGCTCCGACGCACACCCGCGTTTCATGCCCCGCTTCCGTCCCGCCTTGCTCGCCCCGCTCCTTGTCGTCGGCGTCTCGTCGTCCGGCTTCGGACGCCGGATCAGAGAAACCTGCAATAGGTCGAGATTCGATGTCCTTTTATCGAGCTGTTGCAGGTTTCAGTATAACCCGTTGGCTTACTTTGCCCTTTCCCCTCCTTCAGGTTGCGTCGGTTTACCAAACCACCGGCACGCCGCGCCACCGGGTGATTTCTTTGTCTTGGGTCACCCGCGTGAGCTTGTGCTCCAGGGCAGTGGCGCAGATCAGCCGGTCGGCGGGATCCTTGTGCTCCCACTTGAGGCCGACCGACCGCCATGCGATCGCGGGCGTCAGCGGGAGAATTTGAAAACGATGAGACAGGTCTTCGAGCCAGAGTGCCGGATCGGGAGCCAGTTCGATTTCTCCGTGGTGCGCTTTGCGGGCAATTTCCAGCAGGCTGATCGCCGCCACCGCGAACGCGTTAGAGCTGTGGGCGTTGGCCAGGGCCCGCACCTTCGGCGAAAGCCGCGACGACGATTCCGCGATCCACAGCACCGCGTGGGTATCGAGCAGATAGTTCACCGTGCGAGGTCGCCCCATTCTTCCAGCGGGATGGCTGGCCCCTCGCGCAAGCCGTCCAGCTTGGCGCGGCCGGCCATGCAGCCCAAGGCTCCGGCGCTCTGACCACAGGCGCGAAACTCAAAGGCCTGCCCCTCCGCCTCGACGACGATCACCTTCCCGGCCGCCGCGAGGCGACGCATCCGCAGAAATTCGCGCTGAAAGGTGCGGATGTTGGTTTTCATGCGTGACAGTCAACGGTGACTGCCATGCGAGTCAAACGGCAAAGCCGGGGCAGACTATGCAGTCGCTGACTCTCGGGTCGTTACCGTAGTCGCAAGCGCAATCGAGATGCCGGTAGCCGGTGTGGATTGCCTGCTGCACGAGCGATCGCGTCACGGGTTTGAGCAGGATCCGGGTCCAGGCGGGTAGTGTGAGTTGCGAGTCAGGGTCGAAGATCGAACCCACCCGGGAGCGTCGACCTCGCATGATGGCCACTTCCACTGACGTCCCGCGAACCGCGGACCAACTAACAAAACACGCGGTGACCCGAATGGCGCTTCGGTATTAAACAGAACTGGAAAAGCCGCCTCCCGGAGGAGTGAAAGATTAGCATCCTGACCCCTTCAGATCGCGCCCGGGCTTGGCCTGAGTGCCCGCATAGGCGGTGGTGACCGCGGCTTCGAGGCGGTTGACCTCGTCGTCGGTGAGTTTTTCAAAGGCCTTGTGGTCGCGCTTGGCTTTGGAGAGGCAGCCTTGATTTTGAAAACAGAGGCGCACGAAGAGGTTGGCGGTGGGCTCGGGTAGATCGACGATGTCGCGCATGGCGGAGCGGGCGGCGTCGTAGGCGTGGAGGAAGCGAAGCTCCGAGGGAACCTCGCGCTCGATGGTCTCGGCGAGGAAGCCGTGCAGGGCGATGGCCACCGGCGTGAGGTCGAGGTAGCGAAAATGTTCTACGGTGGCGTTGGTCACGGTCATGCGCAGGTCGCCGTCGAGTTCGTAATCGGACCGGGCCTTGAGCGGGACGGAAAAAGATTCCAAGGACGCGTCATAGTCGTCCGGGCGATTGAGCAGGACGGCGGAGACGGGCAGGAGAACGCCGGTGGGACCAAAGCGGCGGGCGGCGAGCACATGGTGAATCAGGAAACGGTGAATACGCCCGTTGCCATCCTCAAAAGGGTGCAAGTAAACGAAGGCCCACGCCACCCAAGCGGCGGCGGTGACCGGTGGCACAAAATCGGTCATGCAGAGGGTGCGGGAAACCTCCAGCCAAGCGACCATCAGCGGGCCGATATCCCCGGGCCGAGGAGGGACGAGGTGAACTTCTTCCACGCCGGGGGCGAGGGATTGGCCGACGTAGTTCTGGATGGTGCGCCAGCCGTTGGCCGCGAAGCGGGGATCGACGATGGCATGCTGAAGATTCACCAAGCCGTCTTGGGTAAGAAATTCTCCCGCTCCCGCGCGGTGCAGGAGAGCCATAAAGCGTTCGGCTCGCTGCTGAGTGGGCGTTTCGCGCTCGATGGCGTAGGAGGTGCGTGTCTCCTTGGCGTAGAGGTAGCGCAAGGCGCGTTGGAAAATCTCGGGCGGGACTTGGGCGATGAGTTCGGCGCAGCGGGCGTGCAGGGCGGCGTCGCGCTCGGGGGCCAGCTCGGGGACGCGTCGCAGCATGGGCGAGAAGTCCAGGGTGTGCAGAAGGTTGTTCTGAACGCGCCAGCGCTGAACGCGCCGCACGGGGCCGGTAAAATAAAGCTCCGGATCGGCCAGCGGAACGTAGTTGCCGAGAGTGACATCGGCCAGATCGAGGCGTTCGCCCGAAAAAGCCTCATAAAGGTAGGCGATGCGGCGTGTGTTGGCACCGGTGGGCGTGGCACGAACAAAGGCCTCGACGTCGGCACGGGGTAGCCGAGGCAGAAGCGCGCGGAGGAGTTGCAGGTGAAGACCCTCACGGTTTAGGGCGAATTCAAGATGATCGAAAGGACCGGTGAGCCGATAAGCCGTGTGACGATAAATCTCGCGCACACGATCATCGGTTCGCTCGGTGATCCGGATACCGGGATCGGCGGCGTAGGACTCGACAAAGTGAGGGATGGGATTCAGCGTGAATTCGCGCGCCAGCCATGCGTAGCCCAAGGGGCTTAGGGTGCGGTCGGTGGCCATGTTAGAACGGGGCGATTCTCTGTGGAAATTATTACGAAAGGCGATTTTTTATTAAAATCGGCCTGTCTCATTTGAATCTCATTACTTTTCAGAGAATTGGATCTGAATGGCAATTACCCGGAAAGAGACCAGCGAATACAGAAAAGTTGCTGGTTTTGAGTGGCTTGCGTCAGCATGCCCTCGATGGCGGCGATCAATTCAGCAGCGACCGAGCGGGATGTCGCCCGCGAACGGGGTCCCCTTCAAGACGAAACCGGAGTCGTCGGCAAAATCGGCCTGGTTGGCGAGTTCGTGACGGGTGAGCGCCATGAGGAGCCGTTCGTAACGGCTGAGGTAGGCCTTGGCGGCTTCGTCGCGAATCGTGAGTTTCTCGCGCACCTCGTCGTCGAAGTTTTCCAGCAGCTTGCGGCGCGTCTGAGTCATGGACTCGTTAATCTCCAAGCTGAATTCGAGCTGGAGCTGGTCGAAGGCGGCCTTGATTTCGTCGGGCTGACGGCGGCGTTGGTAGATGGTGGCGATGCGCTTCTCGAAATCCACGCCGGATTCGATGGAGCTGTTAGCGGCTAAGGTCCTCAGCCAGGGAGTCGAAGACGGCTTCTTCGTGGACGGCACGGCCGTCGTCGTGCAGGAGTGCACGGAGCGATTCATCCCACGGGGTCGCGCCCGGCTGTCCGGCGAACGTTTCTCCTTTGGGCGCGGCAGCATAATCCGCTGCACCAAAACGCCACGGACGTGCGCCACTTTCGGCCATCACCCGGCGCGCAATCGCGAGCCCCGCCGGATCGAAATCGCCATGATAATACAGGCGCGCTCCCGCCGCGCGGAGCTGGCGCAACAGCACGAGGAGCGGGGTCGCAAACTGGCCGTTGGCGCAGATCAACGGAGCGCAGCGCGAGCCGAGGCGGTCCGCTGCCAGGGTGACGATCGTCGGATTCTCACAGATGAAAATCTCCTTCCCCGCGAGCGAAGGATCCCGATCGAGCGGCCAGTGCAGGAGGAGGCGCAACGAGAGGTGCACCGGTTCGACGCTCTCCCGACCGATTTGAAGTATGCGAGTCAGGGGTGTGTCCGCGCTGCTCGAAAAATTGAACACCAGCGCAGGCGTGCTGAGTTCGTCGCACATCACTCCCACACTCCCCCAGGCAGCTCGCCGTCCCTCGGCGTCGTCCTGGAACAAGATACCGCTGACGCGTGCGGCGGCTCGTACCGCGAGCGTCGCTCGGGGTATTCCCGGATCGAGCGCATGGGCATTGCCAAAGAGCCGGGCGGCGAATGCGGCGAGCGGTTCGGCGGCCGCCGGCAGGCTCGATACGACGCGTGATACATCACGCAGCACCTGTGCGCCCACTTCAGGATCGTCGTCACACAGTCGACGAACCACGCCGGTGCCGGCGAGTTTCGCGAGCCAGGGGCGAAGCATCGGCTTAGCTCCAAATGATTTCTCCATTTCCTGCCAAACGGCCGTCCATGCCGCTTCCCGTTCGGCCGCGCGCGTGTGGCGATCGACAATGGGGCCACGAAGCGCGAACACCGCCGATTGCAAGTCGTCGCAAATGCCAGCTTCGCGCAGCGCGTGTGCCAGTTCGTCCAGCTGGATTTGCAGCGAGCTGCCGCGGGTCGACTTGCGGCCGAGGAGCGTATCGATCGCGGCGCGTTCCTCCGGGGAGGCTTCGGACAGCGTCAAGCCACCGACCAGCGGACGGCCGAGCTCAATCCGGCGCTGCAGCGCATCGACCAATCGCGTGAGCTCGGAAACGCCGAGGGTGGTCCGGAGACGTGGGGCATCAACGCGCTGTATCATCTTCTCCTATACGCAGGAACTGCCATCAGCCATTGCGAAAGGCCGGACCCCTTCTCCGACCCGTCAACGCACCGTCTCATCTTCTGTGATACGCGGTTGATCCTCCGGCGAGCCCGGCGCGGCCTCCGGTGGAAGCGCGGCGTCGCGCTGGCTTTTCTGGCGGCCATTCCAGATCCAGCGCGTGGTGCCGACCGCATCGAGGCCGGGAAGTGTGGTCAGATGATAAATCGCGAGTGCCGGAACCGTCGGATAGCAGCCCCACTCCTGTTCACTTGTCATGATCACATCGAGATCGAATTGCGTGAGCACGCCCATGCATTGCGCGCGCATCGTGGGATCGATCCCAGCGAAGGCTTCATCCAGCATGACCAGGCGCGGCGCGGTTTTCGCCGCGCTGCGATAGTGAGCCGCGGCGGCCGCGAAACGGGGCAGAGTCAGAGCGAGCGCTTTCTCGCCGCCCGAACCGGTGCCATAGGTCGCGCGGTTGAGGCGGCGCCATTGTCCCTCCTGCTGGCGCTCGACGACAAAGCGGTGCCAGCGACGATAATCGAGCGCCCGGGCGAGCTGGTCTCTCCAGGAAGCCGATTCGTCGGCGTCCTGCTCGGCCTTGATGCGGCTCTGCAGAAATTCCGCGAGGAGGGTCCGTTCCGCTGGCGTCCAAAGTTCTCCTTTGCGCAGAAGCACGGGACGAATTTCGTGAAACCGGATTTCGGTCGCCGGTTCCCATTGAAAACGAAAACGCACGCCCGAGCTCGTCGGTCGCGCGCTGAGTTCTTCGTTGGCCGAAGCACGCCAGGTTTCGGCGGCGCGAATAAGTTTCTGCAGCTCCACGGCGGCTTCCGCGAGCAGATGGTTTTCGATAATTTCACGTTCCTTGGCCTGCAGGAGTCGTTCGCGTTCCTGGAGCTCGCCCGCGAAGGCATCGCGCAGTTCCGTCATGGTGTGCGGGCGCCCTTGAAACACGCAGCGCACAAGCACGATGTCGTCGCTCTGGTGGGTCTCCGGTGGGTGGCCATGGGTGATGAGCTGGTCTCGCAACTCTTGAATGTGCCCGTGAATCGCATCCTGCCGGCGTTGCCAGGTGGCATCGTCCTCCGGTGTGTCGGCCAGCGCGGCATCGATGCGATGTCGCACCAGTTCAACGACCCGCGCGACGCTCCACTCCTCAGCGTCGATGTCGCGCAACGTGGCGTCGGCTTCGGCCAGCAGGCGTTGTTCGGCGAGACGTTGCAGGCTGCCGATGGCGGCGCGGCGTTGTTCTTCGTGCACGCTTCGCTGGTGATCGGCCGTGGTGCGATCGCTCTCCGCTTTCGTGCGAGCAATGCTTTGCTCAACCTGCTGGTCCCGGTGCCGGCCGAGCCCGGCTTTGAGGCGCGTCACGTCGGAGGTGGTGGCGGCGAGTTTGGCCAGGATGAGCGAAACCTCCTGCCCATGCGTTTCCTGCAAGGTGGCGAAACGCTGGCGGGCAGCCTCGGCCGCGCCCGCCGCTTGTTCGCGTCGCTGGCGGCGTGAATCGAGTTCGGTTTCGGCTTCGGCCCTCTGCTGTTGGAAGGCGGCGAGCTGGGCCGCAATGGTGTCCCAATGTCGAACCGTGGGCCAAAGGCCTGCGAGCGCGTGGGCGTAGGCGTTGGTCGCGTTTGCCAACCCGTCGAGCCGGCCCATCCATGCCAACAGATTGAGGTCCGCGGCGTCGCGCTCCCGTTCCTTTGCGCGCTCATCACGTTCGGTGCGATGCGCATTCGCGGCGCGTGTGGCGCGTTCGGTCGCGACCAGCGTGTCGCTCAAACGGCGACTCGCCGTCTCGAGCGTGTAGCCGGCCCGCAACACCGCGTCCTCGGTCGGCGCCCGGGCGAGTTCCGCTGCGGCAGCGGTGCGCGCTTCGGTGACGTTTGCGAGATTGTCGATGACGCGCTGCCGGGCGGTGCAGGCCGCGTCATGTTGCGCCCGGAGTTCGGCGAGCTGCCGGCGTCGCGCCGCCGCACGCGTGCTTTCGCCAATATAATCGGCGGCGGCTTTGCTCGCGCGGCCGGCAAGGGGACCCAGCTGCCAGCGGCCATCGGACGCAATCCAGTGCGCGCCGTGGTCGTGGCCGTAGCCGATCCGCGCCAGCACGCCTTCCAACGTTTCACGAGTCAGTGAGCGCGCGCCGGCGTGGTCGGAATCGATCGCGACGATCAGGACTTCACCGAGATGATTCTTGGGCGATACCAGCGGAGCGGTTTGGTCGGTTCCGAGAATGAAGGTGTCCTCTTCCTCCCCGAGCAGTTGCCCATCCGGCAGCACCCAGGCGTCGAGCAGCCCGGACGCGTGCAATGCCGCTTCGATTCCCGCGCGTGCTTCGGCGGAAACGTCCGGGCGGAAATCGCACACCCGCCAGAGCGGAGCACCGGAGCGGTTCTGGCGGTCGGCGCGGCGCGCGATCGGGGGCGGCGGAGGTGGCGTGTCACCTTTTTCCAGCCGGTCGATGGCCGTATCCAAATCCTGGATCTGAGCGGCGAGTTCGGCTGCGACCTGCGTGAAGCGGGCCTCGCGTCCCGCGAGCGTTGCGATCGTGCTGGCGTGGGCGCTCTCTGCTGCGAGACGCAGCGGGCTGGGGCCTTGACGCTGTTCGATCCAAGTCGAGAACGCATCCGCCACGCTCTCCGCTGACGGGGGCGAGACCTGCACGGTGGAACCGCGCCAGGCATCATACGAGGAGACCAGCTGCGCCGCGGCGGCGTCCAGCTTAGCATGGGCATTGTGCTCCTCCTCGCGCGCGGCACTGGCGGCCTCTTCTGCGCGCCGCTGTTCGTGCTCCGCGGCCTGGAAAACCCGCTCCGCTTCAGCCAAGGCCTGCTCGCGGGCACGCAGCAGTGCAATGGCGCGTTCGCGCTGAACGATGATTCGGCGCAGGACGGCCTCGCCGCCGGGGTCGAATTGAAAATCTGAAATCTGCGCCGGCAGGGGAGCTAAAGACTGACGATGGGCTGCGGAGAGATCGGCACCCGCTGCGGCGGCGTCGGCGGTCCGGTGTTTCTCCGTCAGATCGTGGGCGACTTTGGCGAACTGCTCGGCGGCGCTTTGTTGCCGCGACTGCGCCAGCATGGCGGCTTTCGCGGCGTTTTGCTCGTCGTTCTTCGCCTCACTGGAGGATTGTTCCGCCTGGGTGGCGAGCTCGGCGGCGAGGCGAACTTCGTCGGCGGTGCGCATCTCCGGACTTTCGCGCAGGGTCCGTTCCGTGGCTTCTGCGCCGGCGAGCTGCAGTTCGAGTTCGGAGCGCAAATGCTCGAGCGTGGCCAGTTGGGCCACGGCGGCTTCCAAGCGGAGTTGTGCGTCACGCATCGCGCGTTGCGCCGACTCGTACGCGCTTTGGGTGGCGCGGAACGTCCGGGCGCGCCGGCGGACTGCCATGCGCACGTAGATGCTGTATTCACCAAGGAATGACACGACGGCCGCCTGCGCCGAGGTGAATTCGCGCAGCCGCTCGCGATCCGCCTGCAGGCTCTGAAAGGACTCTGCCACTTCGTCGATGATGGCCGACGGCAGCGTTGGAAGGGCGTCGCTCAGCGCATTGGAAAGTTCCTCTTCGTCGAGCTTGCGCGACAATTGCGGACGACGCAGCCGCAACAGCAATTCGAGCAGCGGACCAAATCGCGGACCGAGGCCGAAGAGGGCTTCGTCGACCGCGCTGCGATAGTCTTTCACCTTGAGGATGATCCGGCCGGCGCTCCCGATTGCCTCGGCCAGCCGGTCACGGCCGAGCGGAGTGCGCTGGGCATTTTGCAGGAAGAGGTCGCGGCCGACGCGTTGAGAGGTGATGAAAAACCAGTGACTATGAAGGCCGCTGTGGCCGGCGACCGCGCGCATTCCGCAGCCGAGAGTGAGAAAATGCAGGGTGCCGTCCGCATCCCGGCGACCGAACTCGATCCAGGTGTATCCGGTGCGATCCGGGTAGCGGCCCATGAGCAGATTCCATTCGATGCGCTTGGCGGGATCGCCGTCGGGCTCGATGCGGGCGGGCGACACTTCACCGTCGAGCAGAAAGGGTAGTTGAAGAGCCAATACGCGCGATTTGCCGCTGCCGTTGTTGCCGCGCAACAAGAGCCGGCCGTCCTCGTAATGAAACTCCTCGTAGTCGTACCGGTACAGATTGAGCACGCCGCTCCGGAGCGGCTGCCAGCGATCGGAACGCTTCGGAGTTGGCAGCGAGATTGGCTCGGGTGCAGAGGGGGTTTCTTCCGCGGATAAAATCATGAGAAGAGCGGGAATTCGGCGGTTTCCTCCACGGGCGCCAGTTCAGCGGTGTGCCGCAGCGCGAAACGCCCCAGGGCGGGCTGGGCCAGCACGTGATCGCCCGCGCGTTCGACCAGCTTGAGTCCGGTAAGTCGGATGAGCACGTTTTCGGTGAGCCAGACTTCCGCGCCACGCTCGGCCACTTCGCGCCGCCAGTGATGTTTGTGTTGGCGAATGAATTTTGCCGTCTGCTGGCGAAGCGCCTCGATGCTCAAAGGCGCGTCATTGCCTCCGCGCAGACGATCGGCAAGCCAGGTGGCGAGAAGCAGCGTGAGATGGCCTTCGGTGCCTTCCTCGGGCAAGCCGCAGTCGGTGCAATCGCCATCGAGATCCACGAGCGCGAGCCCTTCGGCGCGGACCTCGGCATGAAGTCCCGTCGCGGTGCTCAGCTCGGGGAGCAGGAAACCCCGCTGACGGTCGAGATAGGCGCGCTGTTCATCATCGAGCGTGTGATAATAGAGTACGGGATCGTCGAGCAACCGGCGTACAAAGGCGGTGCGAAGGGCGCGATTCCGCGCGTCGGGAGTGTCGGGCAGCGCGGATTCGAGCAGGGCGGCGATGCGGTCGGAAGCGCCGGTTGGCGTCACGAGCGAAGGGCTGCGTCGAGTCGCCAGCAAGAGCCCGAGCACCGGGCGGCTCACGTTGTAGAGCGCGTCGGTCTGCCGGTCCTGCATGAGACGATCTTCGTCGCCCTGGACGCGACGCAGCGCTCCGAGAGCGACGAGCAGGCGCAGGGTATGCACAAAGTCACGACGCCCGGCCATTTGATCGAGCGACCAGAGAAAACCGTTCGCCGCGAAGGCCGGATCGGCGGCGAGCGCGAGCGTCACATGTTCGGCGATACGGCCGAGCGTGATCTGGCGGTCGCCGCGTTCGAGCACGGCGAGGGCGAGGCAGAACAGTACATAGCGCGTCCGGTTGAACGGTTCCCCGCTGCCCGGTTCGACCGCGCCACGCGTGGCATCCGACGGATCGGCCGTTTGCTTGCGAAGACGGACGGCCTCAGCGGTTACCACGAGATTCCAGTCGGCGTAATGAGCAAACCAGTCTGCGAGCCAGACGCGATGGCGACGAACGAGGGTGAACGCACTCGCGGTGGGTCCGTCCGGGAGCAGCAAGGGTTGCTGCAGCAGGGCGCGCAAGGCGAGGCGGCGTTCTTCGTCGATCAATGGCTCCGCCTCTTCCCGCAAGCGCGCGAGGCGAGCCCGCTGGGCCGCGCGGCGCGTGAGCGGCGGCGTGGGGGCCAATGATGCTGCCGGGGTCGACGGCCTGGGCGGCGGCGGTGCGGCAGAGAGCCCGGTTTGATCTGCGAGCGGAGAGTTCAAAGAATCGGGTGGTGGGTCTGCTGCGAACGATCACGCGGATGGTTCAATCGTGATCCAGTGATCGCGACCGCGAAATTCACCGGCGGCCGTGCAGAGCGTGACGTCGCCGCCATCTGGAATGGGATCGAGACGGACGCGCAGCGTGCCGTCGGCTGACTCGATATCGATCGAGCCGCCGCACTCGGTTCGCAGAGTCAGAGCATGACCGAGCAGTTCGAGGAAAAGACGGAAAGCTGGCTCATCGAGCGGGCCGAGGGAGGCGAGCCGGCAGCGGCCAGCGGTGATGAGGTGCTGGCGGGCGCGCTCGATCTGCCCGGCTTGTTCGCGGGCGAGTTCACGCAGATGGGCTTTGTCGGCGGAACGATCAATGGTGGCGCTCGCCGGACCACGGCTGGCGTTGCGGCCGTGTTGACGGAGCCGCGGTGAAAGCCAGATCGGTGCGCCTTCCAGCCAGCTCGTGCGAGGTGTCTCGGCGCGGGTGGAGCGTTCGTTCAGGGTTTCGGCGTTGATGCGAAGGTGACGGGCGGGTGAGAGGGCAAAGGCTGCGCGCCAAAGCCGATGGCAACCGGCTTCATCGGGCGCTTCGGCGAACCACCGGGCGAGCGTTGAAAAATCCGCGGCCCGATCGGCGCGACTGGCGCGGCGATCGTTGATTTGAGTGACGGCGGTGAGCAGGGCGGGAATGGCGGAACGAGCCCGGGCGCGAAGCAATTCGGCTTGCGAGGCGGTTTCCGAAGAGACGAACCAGCGGCGCAGACCTGTCCAGCGCTCGCGCCAGCGGATTTCGGCAGTGGCCTGGGCATCCGGTGTCGGGTCGAGTACGTCGGCGAGCTCGCGCCGGGCGGCGGCGGCGAACGCCTGTTCGATTCCGCACGCGTCGAGTTGCAGCAGTGCATCGGCGATGCGGCTGGTGGCGACGATCAGTTCGCCGATGAACTTCTCGAGATAATCGATGAGCTTCTCCTTATAGGCGAGAAATGCTTCGACGCTGATGCCGTGAAGATCGACGGTGCTCTGCAGGCCACGCATGAACGACTGGGCGCGCGAGGTGAGTTGTTCGAAACGAGCAACAAGAGTGCTGAGCAAATCGTAAACTCTGGCGTCATCCAGTGGCGTTTCGGCGAGCTGCGGCAGCAGGGCGTCGAGTAATTCAGAGATGTCGTGCAGTGCGGTGGTCTGGAGCTCGCCTGGGCGGTGAAGATACTCGTCGAAGACCGCGAGCGCGTGTTCGGCGGCTTCGCCTGCGGCGCTGAGCTGATAAAGACGGCGGCGTTGGTAGAATTCCTCGATGCTGGCGGCATCGGCGTTGTCGCGGGTGTCGTCGAGATTGCCCCAGTCGCGCAGTTGCTGGAGCGCGGACTGGATGCCTTCCTCGTCGATTTGAAACGGAGGATTCGGGTCCGACGAGCGGCGGGTCAGGGCATTGAGCACCTCGGGTGGCCGGAGGGAGATGGCGAAGCGCGCCCGTTCGGTGACAAACACGCCGAGCACCTCGCGATAGAGCGAGCTCTTGTCGACGTTGAGGTGGGCGAAAACCGAAAAACTCACGGGCTAGATGGAACGATGGCGATGAGGGAGTGCGGGCGGTCAGGATGGGAAATCAACTGGGGCAGAAGGCAAGGGCAGGTGCGGGCCGCCGCAAGCAGGATTTCGCGGGTGACGGGTTTGATCCGGAAGGCCGCTCTGTTCCGGGGTATCGCGTGGAGCTATATAAGTTTTACGGCGAACGGACGTTGACCACCCGACGCGAATCACGCTTCACTCCCGCGCTGAGTGCTTACCCGGTGCTCTGGCCCTTACTCGTTTCCGGATCCGACGCAGAATCGCGGCTTCGGCACGGCTGCTGCGAGATCAACCCGTTAGACCTTTAAACCTTATGACCACTCGAACCTTACCCGGTTTGCTGTTTCGACAGCTGCTCGCCCTCGCCCTGATTTGCCTCAGTTCCAATATCGTCCACGCCCAAGGGGGGACGGGAACGATTGAAGGTCGGATTGCCAACCCGGCCACGGGATCCGCGCTCGAAGGCGCGCGGGTAACCGTGGAGGGTACCTCGCTGCAAACCTTCAGTAACTCCGATGGTTCGTATCGCCTCAACAATGTCCCGGCTGGCTCCGCGGAGGTGAAGACCTTTTTCACGGGATTTCCGGCCGTTACGAAGCGTGTCACAGTGATGGCAGGACAGGCGGTTCAGAGCGACTTTGAGTTGGCGCCGCTGACTTCGAGCGGTGTCGGGGCGGATGGGGCGCCGATCCAGCTCGATCAGTTCGTGGTGGGAGCGTCGCGGGAGATGAGCGCGGC
>Ga0163144_10009189_pt1 | contig 21256 bp, 15 predicted proteins | sample OliLak19BULKMAT1_FD_123175 | JGI IMG/M metagenome (GOLD analysis project Ga0163144, IMG submission 123175) | Freshwater microbial mat bacterial communities from Lake Vanda, McMurdo Dry Valleys, Antarctica - Oligotrophic Lake LV.19.BULKMAT1 | ecosystem: Environmental > Aquatic > Freshwater >... | reverse complement strand
TTTGTGTAGCAGGAGTTGCCTTATTCTAGACTCGTTGAAATGGAAACTCCATATAGTGGTTTCGTTTTTTGACCCTTTAAAATGAAGGTGAAATTCACGAATTAACAACGATGTTTAGCCAAAGACACTCGCAAATACCGCACGGAATGCTCAAAAGGGAGCGCCTAGTGCTCAAATCAAGGCATTTCGCCTGCATAGGGTAGACTGAAAGGATGGGCTAGGAGTGCGGCCAATGGCAGCGTGCGTCGACGTGCGGGAGTCTGGGCGTCATGCCGTGGTGACCTTGAACTTACCGGAAAAGCGGAATCCGATTTCGGCGGCGATGCGAACGGCGCTGATGCAGGCGCTGGAGGGGCTCCGTGCGAAGTCACGGGTGCGTGCGGTCGTCATCACGGGAGCCGGCAGCGCGTTCTGTTCGGGATTGGATCTGGCTGCTTTTGCAGAACAGCAGCGGCTGCCGGCAGAGATGCAGCGCGCGGACTCGCAGTCCATTGCTGATTTTTTTGAGTATATATATCGTTATCCATTGCCGACGATCGCGGCCGTAAACGGTCCGGCGACGGCGGGCGGTGCAGGCTTGGCGTTGTTGTGCGACCTGACGTTCATGGCGGAATCGGCGTACCTCTGCTTTAGTGAAGTAAGGATTGGGTTCGTTCCTGCTCTTGTTGGTGTATACTTAAGCAGGCAGGCCGGTCCGAAAGTAGCTCGAGACCTGTTGTTGACCGCGCGAAGAGTCGGGGCCGCTGAAGCGTTACAGTTGGGTTTGGTTCAGCGGGTTGAAACGAATGGCAATTTGCTACGCTCCGCCGAAGACAGCGCCGAAGAAATTGGGCAATGGGCACCCGAGGCCGTAAAAAAAACGAAGGGGTTACTGCTCGAAAGTGCCGATGACACATGGCCGGCCGGATTGAAAAAAGCTGTGGAAGTGAATGCTGCAACGAGACTTAGCGACGAATGCAAGGAGGGCGTGGCGGCGTTTCTGGAAAGACGTCCTCCACACTGGCTGGCGTAAATTGTGCGATTGGGTGAGAGTCGGGCAATTTGCCGTAAAAAATGGGCCGCGATTTGTTAAATATTAAATAAGATTGACAATCGCCCCCCTCTCGTTAAATACAGTTGTCAGGCTGGAACATGAGGCAACGGAGTTAAGACTGCGTGACCTACATGTGTGTTGAAAGCGATAAAACCGCTCCCATGCGCCGCTCCGATAGCCAGCTTTTCCGATTAGCGCTGCTCGAAGCCGAGAAGCATAAGTGGATTGAATCGCAAAAAGCCGGCCGCGATCTGGGCGAAGCAGCCTTGCGCGACTGGTCTCGCCGTTACTGGTGGCGCTGGTGTCGAGACCGCTGGATCGAGCATCTCTCCGGCGAACGTTTCTGGAGTGAACTGGATCAACAGGACTTCGGCCTGCTCAAGCGAAACTTCCATCCTAATGCGCTGATGATTCAGGCGATCATTGACCGCATTAAAGCAGGCGGTGAAAATCTGGACATCATTCAGTGGGCGCAGACTCAGACCACCGAAGCCAATTTAAAAGACGTCATGGAAATCCTGAAGCTGCTCGATATCAACTCCCGCCGTTTGACGTTCTGGCCCTCCTGACAACCGCTCAACAATGAACAGTCTATCGCGCCCGCCGCTGGCGCCTTGCGTGTCATGTTGTGAACAACCGGTTAGAGCAGCGCCATGACTTCTCGTGCCTTTACAGCTCTGCTCGTCTGCATTCTTGTCTGGGCCTCGGCGTTTCCGGCGATCCGCCTCGCGCTGAAAGCCTTCAGTCCCGGTCCCCTCGCGCTGTTCCGCTTCGTGGTGGCCGCGCTGGCGCTCACGCTTTACGGAATGCGCCGCGGCTCCCGCTGGCCTCAAAAAATGGACCTCGTCCCGATCCTGCTCTGCGGCATTCTCGGTGGCGCCTTTTATCATGTGGCGCACAATTATGGCCAGCAGACTGTTCCGGCCGGCGTGGCCGCATTCTTAATCAACACCAGTCCTGTTTTCACCGCGTTGCTGGCGCGATTTTTTCTCAAGGAAAAACTGCTTGTCTGGGGCTGGGTCGGGATGCTCATCAGCGTCTGCGGCGTCACTCTTTTGGCGCTGCGTGAAGGCAAGGGATTTGAGTTCGATTCGGGCGCGTTTATCGTGGTTCTCGCGGCGCTCTCCGCGAGTATTTACACGGTCCGCCAGAAGCCTCTTCTGGAAAAATACACCGCGCTGGAATTCACCACGTACGTGGCCGTCGCCGGCTCGCTGTGTCTGATGATTTTTCTGCCGCAGTGCCTCAGAGAAATCGGCGAGGCGCCGCTGAAAATCAATCTGGCCGTCATCTACATGGGCCTCGTGCCGGCGGCCATCGGCTATGTCTGCTGGAGCTACGTGCTTTCGCAGATGCCGGTCTCCACGGCCGTCAGTTACATGTACGTCGTGCCGGTCGTCGTGATGACCATGGCCTGGCTATTCTTGAATGAAACACCGGGCCGCTACGCCCTTCCCGGCGGCGCGCTGGCGCTCGGCGGAGTCATCCTCGTGCAGCGCCATGGCCGCGTCCCTGTTAACCCGAAACCCGAAACCCCAAACCCGAACCCCATCCGTTAAATTCGCGGCCGCGTGATAGTCAGCGGCTTGATCGTGTGACCGGGGAAGACCCGCTCCACCAGCGGATTGGCCAGCCGGTTTTTCACGATGTCCGCTAGCACGTCGCGGTAATCGGTGGTGATGGCCAGATCGCCATCGTCGAGCTGCGCCTTTGCCAGGCCCGGCCAGTCGGCGTAAACGTTGCCGCCGTTCACGCCGCCGCCGAGAACGAACATCGCGTTGCCATGACCGTGATCGGTGCCCTTGCTTCCATTCTCATCGGCGCGCCGGCCGAACTCGCTCATCGTGACCATCGTGATGCTCTGCGTTTTCTCGCCCAGATCTTTGTAAATCGCCGCGATGCCATCCGCCATTTTTTTCAACAGGTCGTTGAAACTCCCCTCGAGCGTGCCCTGCGTTTCGTGCGTGTCCCAGCCGCCGATGTCCACGCACGCGATCTCAAGTCCCACCTCCGCTTTGATCAGCTGCGCGATCTGCTGCAAACTGCGCGCGAAACCGTTGTCGGCGTACACCGCTCCGTTGGCCGGCTTGTACTCTTCCGCGGCAATCGCTTTCAGGGTGTTGATGGAATCGAATGTCAGCTTCGCCTGTTTGCCCAGAATGTCTGTCGGCGCCGCGACGTGATAAAACGATTCGAGCAGCGTCTGAATTTTTTTCACCTGATCCCCGCGCATGCGCAGCCTGAAATTTTTGATCGACGGCAAGGCAAGCGCCGAGACGCTGGAACGCAGCGACGTCTGCACGATCGACCCGATTCCGACCGCGCGGAATGGCGACTCGTTGATAGTGGTGGACGTCTCCAGATGCCGTCCGATCCATCCGGAACTCACCGTTTTATTTCCCGGCGCGCCCAGTTCCATGAAACGCTCGGCGTCGAAATGCGAGCGCGTGGGATCGGGCGAGCCCACTGCATGCACCACCGCCAGTTGCTTGGCATCATAAAAATCTTTCAGCGGCGCCAGCGCGGGATGCAATCCAAACTTTCCATTCAAATCCAACGCCGCGTTGCCCGCGCTGCCGGGCGCGGGAACCGATGTCGCCTTGCGCCGGTCGTAATAGTTCTTCCCTTCAAAGTAGGGAACAACGGCGCTCAGCCCATCCATGCCGCCGCGCTGAAAAATACAGATGAGAATATCGCCTTGCGGTCCCGTTGCCGCCCGCGGCCCAAAGACCATGGCCGCGGAGTCCTCCGTGATCACCGACTTCGGCACCTCGAACAGATGCGGACGATCCAGCCCGAACACAGAATCGATGTTGAGTGATCGTCGCATCGGAAGCTCCTTAGAAAGTAATGCATGACGCCAAGCCGCGCCCCGTGCCGTTTATGCATTATGAATTTACGCTTATCTCATCTGAAACATGGGCGAGGCGAAGAGCAGCGCCATCAGCGATCCCCATTTTTTCTCCTGCAATTCTTTGCTCAGGATGTATTCGCCTTTTCCATCGGTGATAAACGCGAGCAGGTCGGCGCGCCGGGCGTCATCGAGCTTTTTTCCGAAGACCAGCAGGGAGGCGTTGTCGATCAGTTCGGTGGTATTCTTCGGCTTGCCCAGGCGCTTGAGCAGATCTGTTTTAATCCCCGACTTCTTATCATTGAGCGGGAATTCATTCAGCGCATAGCCGCTGTTCCACCGTTCCAGCAGGCCGTTGGTGTTGGCCCACGCGTTCATCACGTCGGGATAACCGTTCGGCGGTTCCCAGGCGTAGGGCGGCTGGCCGAGTTTTTCCAGGAAGCTGTTCATGTACCAGTAATCTTTGAACTCAATGCCGGTCGCGCGCACCACGGCGATGTACCAATCCAGCGGCCGCCGGAACTTCATATTTATCGCCGCATTAAATTCGTCCGAGAGCAGCAGCGCGCGCAGCACCGGCTTGATCTCTCCATTGTTCGACATCCACACGCCCGCGATCTGATCGACCAGCGACGGCGACGGCGAATCCGAAACAAAGCGCACACACAATTTGCGGCAGATAAACTGAGCCGTCTGCGGAAGCCCCGCCAGATACTCGAGAACCGCCATGCCATCGGAAATTCCATTGCCCGCCGCCAGGAACTTGCCAAGAAAAACTTTGGACTCAGAGTCATGCTCTTCGGGATCAAAATAAAACCCGCCCGGCTGTTCGTCGTCCACTGTCCAGCCGGTCAGCGCGCGAGCCACTTCCTTGACGTCCTGCTCCGTGTAGCCGCCGTCGACGCCGATGGTGTGCAGCTCCATCAATTCGCGCGCGTAATTTTCCTGCGGCTTGTCTTTCACGTTCAAATAATTATCAAGGTAGTACAGCATCGCCGGATGTTTCGCGACGCCGACCAGCATGTCCTTGAAATTTCCGAAGGCGTGTTTGCGGATGACTTCGCGATGGAAATCGATCAGTTCCGGCTCTAGTTCATCGATCGTGATGTTGAAATGGTCCGACCAGAATTCCACCATGCGTTCGTAAAGCTGCGCCGGACTATTGGCCGCGCGCTGAATCATTCCATTGACACTGGCCACACGCGCTTTGAATCCCGCGTCTTTGCCCTTCGCCGCTTTCAGGCGATCGGCTTTCAGCAGCGGAGAGACTTTGAAACGCGCGCGCGATTTAATGCTATCGGGATTGAGCTGCTCCTCTAAGTACGCCGCGACGCCCATTTGATTGCAGCGCTCAATGTCCTCCGCGCGAACGCCGTACGAAATGCGGTTGAGGAAATGATAGGTCAGGTCGTCCGCGCGCGGCGCCGCCAGCGGCGCCGCCTGGGCGCGCGACAAACCAAGTGGCCCGCCCCATGCCGCGAGGATCGCGGCCGCGCTTGAATAGCTTAAAAAATCGCGACGCGATAGGGCCATCGGGTGATCTCCACAAAGCGCGGCTGAGAACGGCTAAAGCCTTTGTGCTTTTAGCAGCCCCAACGTTAACGGCTTTTAGGAGAGTCGAAAGCAAAAAACATGACAAACTGTAGCTTTTTGCAACTATTGTCTATAAGAGTTGACGTGTAATGAGTTAAACATGTTTGAAGCGGATCATTTAAATCTGAACGAGGCTGACAATCCGCGGCGGAATCACTTATTTCATGACACGAATTGCTAAACACAGCCCATTTTTGTAAGCATGAGCCACGTTTCAAAATTCATGAACTCCTTGATAAGTCAGAAAATACAAAGAAATCTTGGAGTTTCAGAGGCTTAAAGGTCCTGGCTCCGTTGTGCGAAGGCTGATCGCCTGCTCGCACCCGCGACAATTGTCGCCGAAACCATCGCTTTAAGGCTCCAAGGCTCCAAGGCTCCAAGGCTCCCAGACTCCCAGACTTTCTTTTTACTTACCGCAGCGCAATTCCGCTGATCAGCCCGAACGACTGTAAGACGAAAATCAACACGCCAATAACCACGACAATGTTGAGTATCTTCTTGATGGTGCCATCCATCGGAATGGACGTGTTGACGAACCACAGGATAACGCCGACGATGGCCAGAATAACAATAAGATTGATCAACGGCATGAATCGAATCCCCCTCTACTAAAATTGAGTAAGCCCAGCTAAGGCAGAATGCTCATAAGTGGCGAGCCTTGTTTTCTCCACAGTTGAGCGGCACATGTGAGATAAGGCAAAGGTTGTGCCGTCGTTTCGCGCACGTGGTACGAACTCGAATACGCTCCGCCTGCGTGGGCCGCGAGTCGATAAAACTCAGTCACACCGTAATTAAGGGGTGTGTGAATCGGACTCGCTCATCGTCGATAAAGGGCACATTCGTGTCGCTCTTATACGCGCGATCACGCTGTTGCCTGCATCGCGTCCGCCGTTTACGCTTACAGTCAAGGGCCGCATCGCGTTTGCGTTAACGTTGCGTTCGGTTGGAGGGTGAATGAAGAATCTCTGTATTCTCGGTTGCACTGGCTCGATTGGTGTCAGCACGTTAAGAGTCGTCGCGCAATTTCCGGACAAATTCCGCGTGCGCAGCATGACCGCCGGCAGCAACATTCATCAACTGGCCGAGCAAGTTCACGCCGCCAAGCCGGACCGTGTCGCCATCGCCGATAAAGACAAAATTTCTGATTTCAAAAAATTGATCAACGGCTGGAAAGGAGAAATTCTCGGCGGCGTTGAAGGCCTCGTTGAACTCGCCGAAGAAAAAGAGAGCGACTACGTCGTCTCCGCCATCGTCGGCGCCGCGGGACTTGTTCCGACGCTCGCCGCGTTGAAAAAAGGCAAGCAGGTCGGCATCGCCAACAAAGAACCTCTCGTCATGGCCGGCCCGTTGATGCTCGCCGCCGCCAAAGCTTCCAGCGCCACCATTCTTCCGATCGATAGCGAACACAGTGCAGTCTTCCAGGCCGCGCGCGCGGGTGCCCCGAAAGAAATCCGCAAGATCATCCTCACCGCTTCAGGCGGCCCGTTCCGCACCGCGACCCAAGAGATGATGCTGCAGGCCACCAAAGAATCGGCATTGAAGCACCCCACTTGGAACATGGGCGCGAAGATCACGATTGATTCCGCCACGCTGATGAACAAAGCCCTGGAAATCATCGAAGCTCACTTCCTTTTCGGCGTCCCTTATGAAGCGATTGAAGTGTGGGTGCATCCGCAATCCATTGTGCATGCCTTAGTCGAGTTCACCGATAGCTCCGTAGTCGCCCAGCTCGGCCTGCCCGATATGCGTCTGCCCATTCAATACGCGTTGACGTACCCCGACCGCCTCGATGGAGCCCTGCCGCCTTTGTCGCTGGATAAAATGTCATCCCTCACGTTTGAAGCTCCAGACAGAGAGCGCTTCCCAACGATTGATTATGCCTACGATGCCGGTAAACGCGGCGGCACCGCTCCCGCCGTACTGAACGCCGCGAACGAACAAGCCGTGGCCTTATTCCTCGACGGAAAAATCAAGTTTTGTGGTATCTTTGATCGGGTTGGGAACGCACTGGCGAAACACACGGTTCAGAAAGTGGATGATATCGAGACGGTGCTGCAAGCTGATCAATGGGCGCGCCGATATGTTAGGGAACAGGGTCAGTAGTTTTGGGAGGTAGAATGCAGAAGCAATATACGGCGGTCTACCGCAAGCTCGGGCGCTGGTACGTTGCGGAGGTTCCCGAAGTTCCCGGCGCTTTCTCGCAAGGCCGCACCCTCCGTGAAGCACGCTCGAATATCAAGGAAGCGTTGACGTTGATGTTGGAAGCCGAACAGGACTTTCCAGAAAGTGACGTTGAAGGAAAGATTGTTTTGCGCGAAAAAGTCAAAGTCTCGGGCAAGCGCTGAGTGAAGCGTAAAGACGTGATGCGGCATTTGGCCGCGAATCGGTGCGTCGTGCTGCGCGAGGGTGGCAACCATACGATCATGATTCATCTTATCACGCGTCAAAAAGCTCCCGTCCCAAGGCATTCTGAGATCAATGATTTCCTCGCACGAAAGATCTTTTTGCAACTGGGTGTGACGCTCGAAATAAAGTAATAACAACAAAACAAAGGATATTTTGATGGACGCACTCTACGGCTGGCTTGGTTTGATTCTTGGATTCTCCGGTCTCATTTTCATTCATGAACTGGGGCATTTCGCGCTGGCGAAGTGGAACGGCGTGAAGGTCTACGTCTTCTCGCTGGGCATGGGACCGTACCTCCTCTCCTTTACGCACAACGGAACGGTGTACGCGCTCTCCATGGTTCCCATCGGCGGCTACGTCAAAATGATGGGCCAGGACGATCTCAATCCCACTTCCGAACCGAGCAAAGACGGATCGGATTACCGCAACAAACGCCCCGGACAGAAAGCCGCGATCCTGGCCGCCGGCGCCATCTTCAACCTGATCTTCACGCTCGCCGCGTTCACCGCCTGCTACAGCATCGGCATGCACATCGAACCGCCGCGCATTGGAAACATCGCGCCCTCAACGCCGCTCGCCGACGCCGTAATGCATCCGGATCGCAAGCCGGCTAATTTGCAGAAGGGCGATTTGATCCTGAACGTCAACAACGTTCCGGTGAAAACGTTCCTCGAAGCGCAACTGCAGATTTCCGGCACGCCCAAAGATCAGGAACTCTGGCTGAAAGTGCAGCGCCTCAATGGCAACGCCGATGACATAATCGTCAAGACCAAGCACGATAAAGGATACGGCGCCTCCAGCATCGGACTCGACCGCTACACCGAAAAAATCGCGCTTCCGCTGGGCTTCAAAGCCGACGAACAATTCCTGGTCGGCGACTTCGAAAAAGCCAAAGACGCGAAAGCGCTCAAAGAAAAGCCGGCATACAAAGCGGGCCTGCGCAAAGAAGACCGGCTCGTGCGCATCGAAGACCGCACGCGCCCGGAAGGGAATGACGTCACGACGATCACGGAACTCGAGCACCTCCTTTTCGCGCCGCAACGCTCCAAAGGGCGCCCCCTGACGTACATCATTCTGCGCGACGGCAAGGAACAGGAACTGACCATTACGCCCGTGAAGAATGAAGATACCGACGCCTATTTTATCGGCATGCCTTTCGAACTTCGCCAGCGTGTGACCCAGATCGACGAGACCTCGGAAGCCTTTCAGAAGGGCCTGCGCAGCGGCGATTACGTCGTCGGGTTCGTGGGTGAAAAGCCCAATGAGAGCGAATGGAAAAATGGGACGCTCTACTACAAAAAAGATCCCGCCGAGACCAAGCGGCTGGAGATGAAGCTGGCTGTGCTGGATAAGGCCAGCGATGAATCCCTGGTTTTCAAGCAGGGCCGGCAGGATATCCAGCTCTACAAGGTCGATACCATCGGTTCGGCCGTGGCCATGGCATGGGACGATACGCTCCGCTTCTCCGGCAGCGTGTTCACGGTGCTGCGCGGGTTGTTCACCGGCGACGTCAGCACCAAAGCGCTCTCCGGCGCGGTTGGCATCGGCGACGTGATGTTCAAAGTCGCCAGCAGCCAGACCTTTTTGAACTTCCTCTGGTTTCTCGGCTTTATCTCGCTGAATCTGGGCGTGCTGCAGTTCGTGCCGATTCCACTGCTCGACGGCTGGCATCTCTTGATGGTGGCGATCGAGAAATTGAAAGGCAGCCCAGTAGCGCCCAAAATTCAGGAAGTGTTTCAGTACGTTGGCATTGTGATCGTCGGCTGCCTGCTGCTGCTGGCGACGTATAACGACATCAAGCGCATGTTTATGTAGAACCTTTATCCGTCAATAAAAATCGCGCCTTCAAAGCGGCTGTCGGTGGCCGCTGGGAAGGCGCGTTTTTGTGACAACATCCTCAGGCGCAAAGCACCGCCTGTAGCTCAGAAATCATGTCCTGTAGAACGCCGACGTGACGGCTCTTGCCCAGGATTGTGGAAATGTGATGGGCCGAAAGAGTCTCCAGCGGCTCTCCATTCAGCAGCACGAGAATGGCGAGTTTTTCGCGATCCGTGACTGACGCACTGCCCACGCGCACCTCTGTAAAAATGTGCTTTCCGTCGCGGCACACCAATTTAAATCGCAGGCTGTCGATGAGGCTGGATTGAGAACGGACCGGTTCGCTCAGACCCAAGCCCTGCAGGATCTCTAAGTTTACGTCTCCATCCACCCGTTCTCTGGCGGCAGTGCTTCGGCGTCCTTTCGTTTTGCACTTTGTGCGCATTGTCGCTCCTGATAGTCATACTTTATTCTATAAGACAAGAAGTGTCAATTTTTCGAAAGCTAAAATGCTTAAATAGCTTATAAAATTCGTACGAACATGTGCAAGACCTTCGTTTTGTGCACATGAGAGTTCGATGATAGACAAGCAACTCGACTCGTCTGCTGAGTGTTCACCACATCTCCTTGAGGCCGCTCTTCTCCTTATATTGTCAGCGGGCTCAAAAGCGGTTTCTCAACGTCTTGACAAAAGCGTAGTAAATGTGCCATTATGGCGGTCTACTTTGAAAAGCGAGGCCGACTGAGTGGCAATGGCATCCGATTACACCTTAGTTCTACTGGGGCGCTTCCCCGGTAAAGACCGTGCTGTCGCGTCCGCGCTCGCGCGCGAATTTGGCCGCGATGAAGCATGGGCCATGCAAGTCGTCGGCGCCGCTCCCATCGTCCTGCTCGATGCACTCAGCGGTGCCCTCGGCGATGCGATCTATGGCGCGCTGGCCGAAGTTGAGGCCGCCGGTTGCCGCTTCGAAATTCAACACGGCAGCGATCCCAATCTGGCCAAGCTGACGTGGCCCGGTCCCGCGCGCATTCGAGGCAAGCTCGTCAGTGAATTGCTCGCCGCTTCGGGGCCGGGGGCCGCATCGCCTCCTGGAAGCACGGCAACGTTGATGCTGCCCTGCCCCTACACCGGACAGAAGATGAAAGTCTCCATCACGATCACGCTGTCCAAAGCCGGTAATCAGATGAATGTGGGCGTCGCCGCGACCGCGACGGCCGCGCCAGCTCCCGTGGCCTACACGCCCCCGCCACCCGCTGCGATTCCATCGCCGCAGTCGCGCTCAGGCCCGATCTCAATTCCTGTTCCGATGTCCGCCGCGAACAATGCCGCCTACCGTCCGATCCCGACTCCGGTTGTCAATCAAGCCGTCGGCCGCAACATTCCCGCTCAGCCCCAGGCCCGCCGCCTCACGCCTGCGGTTGGAACCCAGGAACAGCCCGTCATTTTCGGCTTGGATTCGCTCGACGAATTGACACCGATGGAGCCCGCGACACCGCAGCCGGTATCGCGCGCGATGGCCACGCCGACTCGCTTGTCGTCCCCACCGATGCAGATTCCGCGCTCGATCCCGTCTCCCGCGTCGCGGCCGTACGGCAATGCCGCGCCGCTGCCCGATGTTCCCGTCATTTACAATCAGATCCCGATGGCCTCGCCGTCCACTCATTTCAACGCGCAGAACGACGCGCCGATGCCGATGGATCTCCTCAGCGCCCCGATGGACCTCTCGCAGTTCGAAGCCAACGTGTCGGCCAGCGGCATCATGCGCGCCGTTCAGGTCGAACAGCCCGACGCCGTTGACGCGTCTTCATCCAGCGCCGAAGACGATGGCTCGCTCTGCTCGGTCTCCATTGGCAAAAGCGGCAGTCCCAAAGTTCACCAGGTCGTCTCCAACTTGCTGGGTCTTCCTCTCAATGAAGCCTCGCGGCTGTGCCAGAAGCCCATCGTCACGCTCGCCAAAGACATTTCGTTCAGTGAAGCGCGCGATATCCGCCAACAGCTCTCGTCCGTGAACGTGGTTGCCAAGATCACCAAGCGAAAGTAACCACGCCGAATTTGAAAATTCGGAGATTCAAGAATGTTCAGACGCGCATCATTTCTAGTTCTGAATGGCGCGCTGAACGTCCTGCGCTGGCCGCTGCACGTCGCCATGCGCGTGACTCAGGATGGCGTGCTGTTCCTGGTTCTGGCGCTCGTCTGCGGATTGCTCTCGCTCGGCTCCAGTTCCTGGTCCAACATTCCGCTGCTGATGTGCCTGATGCTGCTCTCGCTCTGGCTGCTGGCCATGCGGCAGGGAAACCGGTCGCTCCATGAAATCCAGATCAAGCGCCACCATGTCGAGCGCCTTTTCGCGAACGAAAATCTCACCGTCTCGCTCACGCTGACCAACGATTCGGCATGGCCTTGCACCGGCCTCGTCATCTCCGAACAGCTCGAAAACGAAGAACCCACCGTTGCCGAAGGCGTCCTCAAACCGGGATCACCCCTGGTGCCCGAGACCAGCCCGCGGCCCGCGCCGCCTCGCGTTCCCGCCGCTTACGGCGGAACGTTCGTCACGGTTGTGCCTGGCAAAGGCCAGGAGCGCGTGAAATACAGTCTGATGCTGCGCCGCCGCGGCGTCTACCGTTTCACGGACACCGTCATTCAGACCGAAGCGCCGCTGGGATTTTTTAAAAGCACCACCGTGCGCCGCGCGCCGGGCCGCCTGGTCGTTTACCCGCGGCTGGGCGAAGTGGAATCCTCTTTTTTCAAAGAACTCGACATGGCGCTCGATCACATTCGCCGTTCCAAGCCATCGCGGGCGGAGGAAGATTTTCGCGGGCTGCGCGAATACCGCATGGGCGACAACCCCAAATGGATTCACTGGAAATGCAGTGCCCGTTCCCAGAAAACGCTGGTCAAGGAATTTGAAGAACCGCAGGCGCGGCGCGTGCTGCTGCTGCTGGATACCAATCTGCAGCGCGCCGGCGTGCAGCGCTTTGCCGCGTTCGAAACCGCCGTCTCGTTCACCGCCACCGTGGCCCGCGATCTGGCCCGGCGCGGCTGCGAAGTCGAATGCATCGCCCTCCAGCCGGGCGACCGCATCGTACGCTCGATCATCAGCCGCGAACGCCGCAATCTTGACACCTTGCTTGAAACGCTCGCGTCGTTAAAACGCGAAGACCGCCGCACGCTCGCCAATCTCTCCGGCATTGTCGAACGGCGCAGCCTGCACCGCGCGTTCGTCCTCGTGCTCGGTCTCGGCTCACTGCGCTCCAAGTCCGCCCTGGGCTGGCTGAACACCGGCGATAACGCGGTGCGCATCGTCGATGTTCGCAGCGAAGAATTCCGCCGCATCTTCCGGCGCTCGACATCTTCCACCGGGCGCGACGACGGCGACGACGAACTCCTGGTCGGCATCGAAGACGACGACGTCGCCGAAGACCCGGTGCTCGCCGCCGGCGAATGACCGCACACGCGGCGGTGGGGCGGACATTCCTGTTGCCGGGACAGATGTCGATTGCAGCTAGCGCAAAACTTGTGATCGCCACAAACAACGGGTAGAGTAACTAACGCCATGGACCTGTATCGCATCCTTCGCGTTTCGCTCTACTTCCTGGCGGGGACCGCCGCCGCCTCGCTTTCCATCGCCGAATACGATCCGACCTACATGATCGCCGCGCTGCTGGCATGCTCAGCCGCTTTTTTTCTGGTCGATAGCGGGCGCATGAAATCGCCGCAATTCGTCTTCGTCGCCGCCTTGACACTCGCGCTGCTGGTCTGGCATTTCCTTCCACTGCGCATGCGCGATGACGGCTGGGACAAATTCGGCCCCGCGACGATCGCGCATTTTCTCTGCGCGCTGCAACTTTTGTTTCTCCTCTTTGTGCCGTACAGCGAGTGGGTGCTGCTGCTTGTCGGCGTCTCCTCGCTCGCTGTCGTGCTGATCTCCGGCGTCATCGACCACAACGCCAATCTGATTCTCCGCATGAGTTGCTTCATCGTTTTCACCTCATGGACCTTGTTCGTGCACGCGCTCTGGCGCGCCCGTGAACGATTCTGGATCACGCAGCGGCTATCCGGCGGCAGAGCCGGCGGGGCGGGGGTGCTGAACGATTCGTCGGCCGAATCGACCCGCGTCATCCCCGAGCGCGCGCTGGCGCAGGGCGTCTCCATGACGGCCGTTTTATCGATCAGTTGTCTGGCGATGGGCGTGTTTCTGTTCTTCTCCGCGCCGCGCATGGAAAAAATCACTGGCTTCATCGAAAGCCTGCAGCGTGGCCAGCAGCCGGTAAAGGCCAGCGGCAAGAACGGTGGCCTGTTTCGCGGAGACGGAACCCCCGGAAAATCGGGATGGCAGGAGAGCGTCAGCCTCGACCGGTTGGGACCGATTCAAGAGAATCAGGGCCAGGCACTGGCCGTCTCGTTCACGCCGCTGCCCCGCGACCTTCCGGAGGTCAACGGCAGCATTTATCTTCGCGGCATGGCGTTCAGCGAGCTGCGCGATGGAGTCTGGCTCCAATCCGCGTCGCGTCTGAAAACGCTCGAGGGACCGGCCGACAAACCCATCCCGATCGACGATCCGTCCGCCCCCGACGTTGTTCACACCGGGTCGCTGGTGCGTCAAACCGTCGATACCGTCAACTTGTTCAGCAGTGTTTATTTTGCGGTGTCACCTGTCGCAAAAGTGGCCGCGCCGCGCATCGAGCTCGACCGCGAGGGCGTGTTGCATTTGCCTCAAACAGAAACATTGCAGCCTTACGAAATCTGGTCGAACCGCCCCTTGCATGTTCAGGATTTGCCCGCCGACGCGGTGGCCGAGCACCCCAACCGTCTCTCCTACGTGAATGACTCCGGACTGCGCCCGGATGCCGTCGCTGACGTTCGAGCACTCGCGGCCCGGATCACCAAAGAGGACAGCACCGACCTTCAGAAAGTGCGCAGCCTTGTCGCCTTTCTGCGCGACAACCCGCGCTACAAATACACCAAGCGCCTGAACGAATTGACGCGCACAGGCGATCACATCCACGAATTTTTGCTCAATCCGCGGGACGACCAGAGGCGCGGGCACTGCGGCTATTTTGCTTCCGCGTTCGTGGTGCTGTGCCGGCTGAATAATCTGCCCGCGCGCCTGGCCTCTGGGTTCGCCGCGAAGGCGCCGGAGAAGTTCGATGAAAGCACCGCGCGGTTGATCTTCAATAACTCCGACGCGCACGCGTGGGGCGAAGTTTTTTTCAAGGATTACGGATGGATCGTTTTCGATCCGACGCCCGCGTCGAACGAAACGCCGGCCAATCCCAACGTCGCGGGTGATCCGTCAGCGGCCCAGCAGGCCTCGACGCTTGAGCCCGGCGCCGACGGGGCGGGCACGTTTCAAAAGGCGTGGCGGACGGTGATCGCCTACAACAGCCAGGAGCAGCGCGCGATTTACGACCGCATGGGCGAAGCGATGCGCGTCAGTCTTGGCGGCGCGGGCATGGTTTATTCCGGCCAGGGTCTGGGCGGATGGGTGGCCGCGATTCTGGCGTGGGCCGCGACCGGACTCATGCTGTTCTGGCTGGTGCAATTATTTTTGCGCCGCGGCCGGCGCCGGAACTGGAAGGGCAACGCGGCGGTAAGCCGCGCGCAGGCCGCGCTCTCCTTTTATAATGATCTGCTGCAGGTTCTTTCGCGGCGTGGATTTGTGCGCAAGCCGGGCCAGACGCCGCGGGAATTCGCGGAGTTCGTGGTGCGGCAGGGCGGGGAACAGTTCAGTTCGGTGCTGCTGGTCACGCGTTTATTCGAAAGCGTGCGTTACGGCGAAAGCGAGATCAGCCAGGACGACTTTAACGCGCTTCAGAACGCGCTCGATACGCTGCGCGAACTGACATTCGGAACGGCGGCCACGGGTTCTGCTGCGCCGCCGAATCGAACATGACGATAGTAATACTCGCCGCTCACCGCGGCTTATCATGTGAACTACGGGGATTGAACGTGAACATGCGATGGCTTCAGCTCCCTGTTTTTCTCGCCGCTTTTTCGTGCAGCCTCTCCGGTTTTTCGTCCGAGATTTCACTCGGCTCAGCGACTTCGGGCGATGCCGCCGTTTCGGTGATTGCCGAGGCCGCATCAAAATTATCACTGCGTATTCTCAAGAGCACGCTGGCGTTGAAAACCGAAAATCTCATAGGCGGCGAAACGTTGCAGCCTGATCAGCCCCTGACGCTCACCGCGCTGAACGTCTCCTCCGGCCGCGCGCTCGCGTTGACATTCGGAATCAGCGATGGCCGCGGCCGCGTGCGTTCCATCGGCGCCCTTGTCACGTCCGCGCAGGGCACCGAATGGAGCCTCGCATCGGAATGGAGTGTGGACTGCGAGCCGCTCGGCGAACTGGGGTTCAAACGCGAAAAGCAAGCGTTTACCTCCAGCGCCGCCGACACGCTCACGCGTCAAACGCAACGTACCCTGGCTGAAGGCGTCGTGGATAAACTCGATTGCGGTTGCCTGGTTTGCGGATCGCGCACTATCGAGACGCTGGAGAGTGAACAGTTCAGCTGGAATCCGCAGAGCCGCGTGCTGGAGCGCACGAGTTATGAAAAGCGCTACGTCGTTCAGCCCGGCGAAGGAATCATGGCTGTCGCGCGCAAAGCACTGGGTGACGCGCGCCTACTCGCCCGCATCAACCGGCTGAATCCGGAACTCAAGCCCGGCAGCGTGCTGCAGCCGGGGCAGAAAATTTTGGTGGAAAAGCGGTAGATAAATGTGAAGCACACGGAGGTGGGCAGACATTCCTGTCTGCCGGGGACGCGCGCCGACTTCGAACTGGGTTTCACGACTTCGGAACAACGTAGTCACATTGCGGCCGACACAACCCTCCCGCGGACAGGAATGTCTGCGCCGCCATTCCAGGCCCGCGTCTCAAGCCGGTCTCTGCGTCTCCGCGGTGAAAAAAGTTCAACCCAGCCCGCGCACCAGGAACGTATTGAACTGCCACACGTCTTCGTCCGGCGGGCGGATTGTGCCGTAGCGTTCGAATGGGCTGTGCCAGTTCTTGAGCGGCGTCCAATCGTTGGCTTCGGAGACGAACGGCCCGAGGTACGGCTTGGCCGTGCCCAGAATTTCGCGGTGCGGCAGATCGTCGGGCACGCACACGCCCTGCGTCGGATTCTTGATCATCCACAAAGCCGCCGACATCACTGAACACGCGACCTGCAGCGTGGTGGCGTTCTGTCCCGGCACCAATTTTCGCGCTTCATGGATATCCAATTTCGAACCGATCCACCAGCTCTTGTAGTCGTGGCCCATCAGCAGGCAGCCCAGCTCATCGGCTCCATCCGTAATTTCATCATTCATGATTCGCAGTTTCGGTTGCAGATTGTAATGGCGCATCTGCAGTTCGTGCATGCTGGCGATGGCGGCATCGCACGGGCAGTACGCGTAATGCACCGTCGGGCGGTAAACGGGGAAACCCTCTTCGCGCACGGTCAGATTTTCGGAGATCGAAAACGCTTCGCCGTGGCGAATGACCATGCCCACCGTCTCTCCGCACGGCACCCATGATCGCACCCACGTGCGGCAGCCCATGTTGGCGATGCAGATCTGGTTCATCGGGCCGGAGAGATGCATCTGTGCGCGCGGCGGGAGCGTGCGTTCGTGCGTGCCCCAACCCATTTCGGCCGGCGCGATGCCTTCTTCATAGAATCCTTCGATCGACCACGTGTTCACGAACTCGTTCATCTCTTTCGGCTTGTTGCTGATCTGCGTATCGCGCTCGCTGATGTGGATCACCTTCACGTCCAGCAGGTGCGCGAGGCGGTTGTACATCCGCTTCTTGTAGAATTCTTCGATAAGCTGCCGCCGCTCGCCGTGTTCGTTGTGTTCGCTGAGCCAGCGTTGCGCGATGTCTTCAAGCGCCGCTTTCGTGAAGTGCGACACGAGCCCCGGATTGGCGCCGTGATCGAGCACCGCTGTCGCGCCGCGCTTGGGTTTCCACGAGGCCACCATTTTCCGGATCGACATCTGGCGCGCGTAGAGTGTGCGTTCCGTGGGCGGCTGCGTCGGAGCGCCTTCGTAAGGATCCCACAGTTCGACGGACGTATTCATGTAGCGGACATTGTGATCGTAGCACCATTGCAGAATATCGACGCAGCCGATATTCCAGGCCAGGTCGATGATGATGTCTCCGGATCCGACGTACTTGGAAAGCAGGTTGCCCATGTTCTCTCGCGTGACGCGGTCTTTAACGAAGTTGGCGCCGGCTTCCTTGAATGGGCGCGCGTGCGCTTCGACGTCGGCGAAATCCATGATCGTGAAACTCTGCGGCGGCGCATCGATGTGTTTCATCAACAGTGGAATCGTGCAGCGTGCCACGGCGCCGAGGCCGATCACCAGAATTTTGCCTTCAAATTTAATTGCGTCTGCTTTCATTCTCTCTCCTTGAAGTCACACCGCGCCAACTCGATCGTTTGAAAATCGCGCGGCAGATTTCGATTGAGTTTCAATACTCGTTTTATAGCCGCTCTGTCAAGCATGGCCTTCGCGAATTACCGAATATATTGATGGGGTTCGCCGCTGAAGCGAGTGTGTTAATAACAGGTAAAGAGATCGCGCTGAATTAATAACTGGAATACGGGACGTCGCGACGGCCTGGAGCGCGCCGCGCTTTTTACTCCACGACTGTCAGGTTTCTGAATTCGCCTTTGGTACCCTGGAAGCGAATGTACATCACGCCGTCGGCCGCCAGATTGTCGAAGTTCACGGCGGCGCCAATCGGTTCAAGCGAATCGCGCGGATTGTTATCGACAGTCAACGTCACTTTTCCGTCTTTGCGTTCCACCAGGATGCGCTGCCAGCCGCCGTCCGGCTTGATGACATAGCGCCGTTCGTTGCCGAAGCTGAAACCCGCCTGATCGCCAGTGCCGCGCACTTCGATGGAGACCTTGGAAAACGTTTTCTTGATGTTTCGCTTCAGACTCATCAGTGTCGTATTCTTATCCGTCGGGTCTCCGAACGCCTGCCAGATGTTATTGGCCAGCTTCCAGATTCCACGGTTGATTTCGAGACCCTTATCGGCCAGCGCTTTCACGACGTCCGGATCGGCGCCGGGCGCCGTTTCAGGCGTCTTTGGCGTGAGCACGGCGGGAGTTTCCACGACTTCGGGCTTCACCGCTACGTCTTTCAATTTCGCTTCAGCTTTCGGCAGCCAGCGCGTCACCACCGAGCCCAGCCGCTGCGCTTCAGCCAGCGCCTTTCGCGACTCGAAATATTTTCCGACATAATAGCGGACCATCCCGAGTTCCAGCATCTCATTTCCGTTCTCGGTATTCGTGGCGCGCCGCGCGACTTCAGCGATGTCGTCGGAAGACACTTCGGACCAGCTGATGGGCACTTTTCCGGTACCGACTTCGATGGTTGGGCCTTTTTCAGAGCAATCCACGACCATGTACTGCTGGTTGCGGTAGGTCACGCGCGGGTCGGAAAATTTGCCGCCCTTGATCCCTTTCACCATGCGGTCGCGCACGGTGACCATGCGGCCGTAATCGTTTTTCAGGTCCAGGTAATCGTTCGTTTGTAGCGTGCCGGCCAGCAGGTCGCTGGCGTTGTCGATGAGGCGCTTGCCCTGTTCAAGATCGAAATTTTTCAGCGCGGCTTCCAGATCGGTGCTCAACTGTTGCAGGCGCGCGGGTGCCGCGGCCTCTTTCGCGGCCACTGCGTCCTGGGCTTTTCTGCCCGCCGCCTCGCGCTGTTCGGCGGTCTGAGACGCGTCGGATTCCGCCATCGCCTCGAGGCGCGCTTTACGTGCGGCGTCGGAATGCGGCTGATCAAAATGTTCCGCAATGCGCTTGTACTGCGCGAAGGCCTGATCCCACTTGCGCTCTTTGCGGAAACCCTCCGCCTTTTTCATGCTCGCTTCGGCCATCTGTTTTTGCTTCTGTTCCAGTTCGGATAGCAGCGCCTTGGCGGTTCCTTCGCTTCCGGCATCGCTCACCCATTGCTGTTTCCAGCGCTCAACGGCTTTATCCGCGTCGCCGAATTTTTCTTCTTCCAGCATTTTCTGCAGAGACGTTTTGAGCTCGGTCAGCGAACTGCTCGCACCCTGCGTGCTGTACTGTTTCAGCAACGCGAGCGCCTCCGCGGCCTGTTCCGCAGGATTGGATGTATCCACGAACTTCAGCCGGAACGCTTCGAGGCGTTGAACGATGCCGAGGTAATCGCTCGGATTTGATTTGATATGGTCCTGGATCAAGCGCCATTCCGACGGCGCGCGCGGGTCGCCTTTAACCACGACCGTTGGCGCGACAGGCTCATCTTTTGGTTTCGGCGCGGCGACAATGATCGTCTTCGGGTTTTGCATCGAGACGACGATGAAAGCGACGACTATCACGATCGCAAGCAACGTGCAGAGCAAAACGGTTTTCGCCGAAACGCCCGGATCGAGAGGCGGGCCTTCCTTTTTTTTCTTCCGGGTCAGTGCCTCTTGATGCGCAATCTGATCGTCGAGATCGTGATCCTCCTCGCGCGCGGGCATTTTCACCGGCACCACGGCCAGAGGATCGATGTCTCCCAGCAAATCGACGCGCTCATCCGGACCGGCACGAGCGCGGGCGGGGGGGCGGTTTCCGCCATACTGCAAGGAACCCATGGGCGGCAGCGGATTCTGCGGCGCGGGCATGTGGACTGGCGTGTTGTTGCTGGGGTTCGTCTGAACAGCGCGCATCATGGCGCTGCTGCGCGCGGCCCGCCGCGAACTGACGGCGCGGTGCTTGCCAGAGATCGAGCCGTATTTTCCAGTCACGGCGCCATACCGCCCGGTGCGATTGACAACCGCGGCGTGCTGCCCCGTGCGGCCGCCACTTTGCGAGCGGGAAATATGAGTGCGCAGGCGTTTCTTGCCCGCCATCGCTTCTTCTTTAAGATTTCTGCCGCCGCCGACCGCCGGCCGCGAACCGCTCAGGCGTGAATTGGCGGTGCCGACATCCGGCAGGTCGCTCACATCGCCCAGCAGCGCCTGCCGCGCCCGCCGCAAATCATCCAGCAACGCCTGCATGGAATGGTAGCGTTCGTCCGGTTCGGCATTGAGGCATTTGCAGATCAGGCGATTGATGTAGGGCGGAATTTTGGGATCGATATGTTGTGGCGGCACCGCGTTTTCGGAGGCGATCTTCAGCCCCAATTGCAGCACGTTGGTGCCCTGGTGCGGCGGCCGGCCGGTCAGCATCTGATAGCCCACGGCACCGAGACTGTAAATGTCCGAGCGCTCTTCGGAATTTTCTTCGTCGATCATGATTTCAGGCGGGGTGTACAGCGGCAGCGCTTCTTCACCCATTTGTCCGGCCACCTGGCGCAGATTCATCGAGACGCTCTTGGGCGTTCCAAGTCCGGAGATGCGCACGATGCCGTCAAAGCCGATCAACACATGAGCTGGACGCAGGTCGCCGTGCAGGAAACCGTGGCCGTGGCCGTATGCCAGCGCCTCGGCCATCTGAATCATCACGTCGATCGATTCAAGAACGGGGAAACGTCCGCGCCGCCCGAGGCTCTTGCGCAGCGATTCGCCGTCGACGTATTCCAGCACCAGGTACACGCGGCCCGCATCGGT
>Ga0163144_10009188_pt1 | contig 21257 bp, 9 predicted proteins | sample OliLak19BULKMAT1_FD_123175 | JGI IMG/M metagenome (GOLD analysis project Ga0163144, IMG submission 123175) | Freshwater microbial mat bacterial communities from Lake Vanda, McMurdo Dry Valleys, Antarctica - Oligotrophic Lake LV.19.BULKMAT1 | ecosystem: Environmental > Aquatic > Freshwater > Lake... | reverse complement strand
GACGGCGCCCTCTTCGCGCTCTACTCCTTCATCTCGCCCCCACAACCGCCGCCCGCCGCAAGCTCCGTCAACTCGCAGGCAAGCTTCAACAACCTCCGCGATGAAACGCGCGCCAGCACGAACGAGCGCAACCAAGAGCCCGCCTTCAACCAACAACACCTCTCGCGCACAACCACGCTCCCGCAAGACGAACGCGCTCGCGCCATGAGACAAGCAGCAGGCGTCGTCGCGCCGCTCCCGCAAACGCTCCCCGCCATCCCCGGCATGCTCCCCGGCCCCAACGAAGAACTCTGGATCATCGAGCGCGCCAGCCAACCCCGCCTCGATCCCGCCCAGCCCGATCCCGGCTCCCTCGGCGCCGGCGCGCTTCACCCAAACGCTCGCTCCGGCTCCAGCCACGCGCCAATCACCGCCACGTCCATCAACGTTGACGCGCGCATCGACGGCTTCATCGCCCAGGTCACCTACCGCCAGTCCTTCAAGGTCGACCCCAGCGCGCCGCTAGACGCCGTCTACCTCATCAACCTCCCGCCCGACGCCGCGGTCACTGATTTCCAACTCGCCTTTGGCTCGCGCAAGATCCGAGCGGTGATCTGCGATCGCGCCGAGGCCGCCCGCCTCTTTGGCGCCGCCACCCTCGCTGGCCATCGCGCCGTGATCACGAGTCAGGTCGAGGGCAACCGCTTCGCCGCTCGCATCTCGCTCCCACCCCCCGCCGCCCGCGCGTCCGACATCAGCATCGACATGACATACTTCCACGTCCTGCCCATGGAGCGCGATGAGTTCACCCTTCGCGTGCCGCTGCGCGTGAACGCTCAGCCTTCCGGCCCACAGTCGCCGGTGCAACTCGCTGTCGCAGTGCGTCTGAACGCCGCCGTCCCGATCGAAGACCTGCGCAGCTCGTCGCACGCCATCCGCGTTGACCGCGCCACCGCCGACAACCCGCTCTCCCGCGCCCGCGCCACGATCTACCTCGCTGGCCCGCTCAGCGAGGGCGAAAGCCCCGCCGCGCGCGACTTCGTTCTGCACTACCGCCTCGCCGGTGACGAGCCCCGCCCCGGCATGCTCACCTACACCGACGCCCAGGGCGATACCTACTTCGCCTCGTTCCTCGTCCCGCCTCGCGCTCGCGCCATCACCGCTCGCCATCCCATCGAGTGGGTGCTGGTCATTGATCGCTCCAGCGCCGTCAGCCCCGAGCAACTCAAACTCACATCGCAAATCACCAGCGAGTTCCTCACCCGCATCGACGCCCGCGACCGCCTGCGCGTCGAGTTCAGCGACGGCGAATCCATCCCCAGCGCCGCCGACGCCCGCGCGTCCGACGACCCGCTCCCTCCCGCCCTCCCCGCGCTACGAGCCCGCATCACCCAGGCCCTCGCATCTCTCACGCCCCAGGGCGCCGACACAATCACCCCCGCCCTCCGACGCGCCCTCTCCATCCGCGGCAGCCCCCAACTCCAACGCATCACCCTCCTCATCTCCCCCGCCCGATTTAGCGACGCCCACGACGCGCTGGCCGAAATCGAGTCCACGCTCAAGTTCAACCGCGTCTGCACCGTCAGCGTCGGCCCCGCCTCCGACACCGCCATCCTCCTGGCCATCGCCCGCTACGCCCGCGGCAGCTTCCTTCACATCGACCATCCCAGCGACATCGAAGCCGTCATCCGCCCCTTCGTCAGCGCTCACTCCGTCGCGACGCTCATCGATGTCAGCCTCGATTTCAACGACACCAAGGGCCAGGACGTCCTCCCCCGGCGCGCCCCAGACCTGCTCGTTGATCGCCCCACCATGCTCCTCGGCCGCTGGCTCGGCAAGCCCGCCAGCGTCGTTTCAGTCACCGCGCGCGCCGGCCCCGACGTGAAATTCATGCTCCTGAACCCGGGCGTCACCGACCTGCGCGAGGGCAACCCCGCACTGGCCCAGGTCTGGGCCCGCCTCAAACTCAGCGACATGGCCACCTACGCCAACAGCGCCACGCTGCCAACATTCCAGACCGAAGCGCGAGCCCTCTCGCAACAGTTCGGCATCCCCTCGCCCTGGACCGCCCTGCTCATGGTCGATGCCACAACTCCAGCGACGCCCGTACCCGCCGCTCCCGCGCCCTAGGCAACCGACGCCCTCATCACGCCTTCGCTTCCAGTTGCTCGCGCTTCTGCAAGTACTCTTTCACCGCGATCACCACCGTCGCGTGGCTCCAGGTCAGCGGGCTGACGCTGATCGGTGCGCCCGTGTGCGGGTTGAACTGCTCCGCCAGCACGCCGCTGGCGCTGGCCCGCTTGGCCGCCCACTCCAGATACGGCACCGCCTTCTCCAGCTCTTCCAGCGTCGTCGCCTTGGCGATCTCGTGCTGCGCCAGCCACAGCGTGCAGATCAGCCACGGGTTGCCGGGGATCTCCTCGGTCTTGTCGCGCTCCACCTGGTGGTAGTAGTCGCGCTCATACCGCGCCACGCCGCCGATCTCGGTCTTGCACCACAGCCGCTCGCGGATCGACGCCATCTCCGCCTCAACCATCGGGTCCCGCGCATCGAGCACGCCCAGCGCAAACAGCGCAAAGCTCGCGCTATCGCGCGTCATGTCGCTCTCGTACCCCGTCACCTGGCCCGCCACGTCATACACCGGCTTGACGCTGCGCGCAAAGCGATTCTCCTTCTCGTTCCAGATGATCTCCAGCAAGCCCTTGCGGATCTCCCCCGCCGCCGTCCGCCAATACGCCGCACGCCGGATGTCCCCAAAGTCCTCCGCGAAATCCGCCGCCGCCTCCAGCCCCGCGATCGTCGCGGCCACCGTGAACGTGTGTACGCCGCGCCGCTCTTCCCACAAGTCCCAGCTCGCCTTCGGCAGCCCACGACCCGTATTGAACGGCCCCTCCTTGTCACGAAACTCCGCCATCCACTTCGCGGCGCTCACCACCAGCGGCGTATACAGCGGCTTCACAAACTCCACGTCGCGGAACTTCAGAAAGTGCTGCCGCAGCGCCCACAGCACCAGCGCCGTCTCGTCCTGCTGCACCGGCAACACCTGCACCCCGTCAACCATCCACGGGTGCCAACTGCTGGCCAGCTTGCCGTCTGGCGTGTACTTGTGCAGGAAATAGCCCTTGGGATGGATGCTCTGCCCGCAGAACCGAAAGAACGAACGTGACAGCTCGCTCTGACCGGTCAGGATCAGCGAGTAGGCCACCAGCGCCCCGTCCCGAGGCCAGCAGTACGAATAGTGATCCCCCGCAAAGTGCGTGATATCGCTGTCGTTCGCCGCGATGATCGCCCCGCGATTGTCGATCTGCGTCCGCAGCACAAGCTGGCTGCGCTCAAACAGATCCTCCACCGCCGGCGACAGCGACTTCGCGTCCACGTGTTCCTTGCGCACCCAGAGCTTCCAGAACGCGTCCGTCCGCCCGATGAACTTCCCGGGCGTCCGCTCGCGGATCACCCTGTTGAGGCTCTTGAGCTTCGTGTAGTCCGGCGCCGCGATCAGCCAACTGCTCACCGTGTTCGAGCCGCCCGGCTCCAGTTTCAAGTTGAAGCCAACCGTCGCATCGACCGACCCCTGGCTGATGGCGTTCCGCCCCAGTTGCCCGTCCTCCGCGTCCCGCCACGTTCCCTCCGCCGAGCCGATTCGCTTGGTGCCGATCGCCCAGTGATCGATCCCGCACTTCTCCGAGTCGCACGCGTTGATGAGAAAGTAGTGCTCGCCCTTGTACAGCACCAGCCCGCCAGTGTCCGGGTCATAGTTGGCGGTATCGCCGACCGGGTTCTCCTGGATCGAAAGATCCAGGTGCGAAAAGATCCGCACGTCGCGTGGCGCGTTTGAAAGATCCGTCACGTCCATCCGGCGCAGCCACACCGACTCGTGAAAGTCCACGCAATCAGCACACCGCAGCCGCAGCCCCAAGCCCGCGTGCTCCAGCGTCACGTCCGTCACCAGCGTCCCCGGCCGGTACCGCAGCGTCCGCACCCAACCGTCGTCCTCGATCCACGCAAACTTCCCATCCGCCCACACCCCGAAACGCTGCACCTGCCCCGTCGTGTGGTTGAACTTGCCCACCATCGGCCAATAGATGTCCCTGGCGCGATACTGCGCGTCAAACGTCACCAGCATGTCGCCATTACCAATCGGGATATCACGCGGCATGTCGTCTCCAAACGCCCCCGCCCCGCCGACACCGCCTCGCCCCGCATCTCAACACACATCGTCCGCCGTCGGCACAAGGGGACATGAGGCTAGCCAATCACCCCGTCCCCCGCCATGATCGACCGCCATTCCCCACCGTGCATCCCACACCGTCCATCCCCACTCCATTTTCCTTCATACCCTCATCTCATGCGCACCGCTCCGCGAGCGTTCTCCGCCTGGCTCACGCTGGCCCTCGTGCTGGTCCTTGGCACCCTCGCCTTCGCCCAGCCCATCACCGCCGAAACCAAGCAAGCCGTCCTCGACCAGCTCCGCAAGGTCGTTAACGAACGCGCCTACACCGCCAGCGTTGACTTCAACAAACTCGATCAGCACCTCGCCAAGCACCAGGACGCCATCGATCGCGCCGTCGATGCCCGCGCCTTCTCCACCGCCGTCAACAAAGCCCTGCGCGAGTTTAAGATCTCCCACTTCCGTCTCCTCACGCCCCTCACCGCCACCAACCGCCGCTCCACCGAACGCGTCGGCATCGGCGTCGCCGCCCGCAAGACCGACGACGGCCTCGTCCTGCAGGACATCGTCGAAGGCGGCCCCGCCGAACACGCCGGCCTCCGCCAGGGCGACCTCATCATCCGCATCGATTCCGAGCCCGCCGTCAGCACCGAGCCCCTCGCCGGCGCCGAGGGCTCCACCCTCCTGCTCACCGTCCGCCGCGCCGATGGCGACACCACCGAAGACATCACCGTCACCCGCGGCAAGTTCCAAACCCGCCGCCCCGAATCCCTCGTCACCACCGCGCCAGGACGCGCCGTCATGCGCATCCCCACCTTCTCCGTCGGTTACGACGCCCGCGCCATCGAATCCTTCTTCAAGCAACTCAAAGACCAGCAGGTCACCCTCCTCGTCCTCGATCTCCGCTCCAACGGCGGCGGGCGCGTCACCAACCTCAACCATCTCCTGAGCTTCTTCCTCGAGCGCGACACCGATATCGGCACCAACATCTCCCGCACCCTCTCGCGCCGCTACCAGGAACAAACCAAGGGCGACCCCACCGACGCCGTCGCCATCGCCAAGTGGACCCGCGCCAACTTCCGCATCCGCGCCCAGCAGCAGAGCCGCTTCACCGGGCGCGTCGCGGTCCTCATTGATCGCAACTCCGCCAGCGCCAGCGAGATCGCCGCCACCGCCCTGCGCGAGCTGCGCACCGCGCCCCTGGTCGGCACGCCCTCCGCCGGCGCCGTGCTCGTCAGCACCCACCTGCCGCTGAGCCAGGGCTGGGAGCTGCAGTTCCCGCTTTCAGACTACGTCTCGATCAAGGGCGTGCGCCTCGAAGCCTACAAGATCCAGCCCGACTCCACCGTCACCGGCCCGCGCTCCAAAGACCCGGCAATCGACCCCTGCGTCATCAAAGCCTTCGAGCTCCTGGCCAGCCTCCCGCCCGAGCCCGCCCGCGCGCCCGCCGCTCCATCAGACCCCAAACCCGCCGCTCCCGAACCCGCGCCCACTCCCGCCGATCCCGCCACCTCGCGCCCCGAGCCAGCCACGGCCCCCTGACCCCGCGCGCCTGATTCCTCCCCCGCCGGGCTACGCTCGATTCATGTCGCGGCGCGTGGTCATCACCGGTCTTGGTGCTTTATGTGGGCTCGGTGTCGGGGCAAACGCTCTCTGGCAGGGCATGTGCAAAGGCCGCTCGGCCCTTCGCCCCATCACACGCTTTGACGCCTCCGGTTTCCGCTCACGCCTCGCCGCCGAGGTCGAGAACTTCTCCGCCAAAGACATGGTTCCCAAGAGCTACCGCAAGGCGGTCAAGGTCTTCGCGCGCGATGTCGAACTCGCCGTGGGCGCCGCCAAAGAAGCCGTCGCCGATGCCGCCCTCATCACCCGCTCCACGCTCGACCTCGACGCCGATCCCGCCAGCGCCTCCACCATGACCTTCCCCTCCGCCCAGATGGGCTGCCACATCGGCGCCGGCCTCATCAGCGCCGAGGCCGACGAGCTCACCGCCGCCATGGCCACCAGCCGCACCCCCCAAGGCGCCTTCGACCTCCAAGGCTGGGGCACCCGCGGCATGGAAAACCTCACCCCACTCTGGATGCTCAAGTACCTCCCCAACATGGTCTCTTGCCACGTGACCATCATCCATGGCGCCTGCGGCCCCTCCAACACCATCACCTGCGCCGAAGCCAGCGGCATCCTCTCCATCGGCGAGTCCCTCCGCGTCATCGAACGCGCCGAAGCCGAGCTCTGCTTCTGCGGCGGATCCGAAAGCAAACTCAACCTCATGGGCCTGCTCCGCATGGATATCGCCGGCCGCCTCGCGCCCACCGCCGACCATACCGACGGCAGCCAGGTCCTCAAACCCTTCGACCCCGCCTCCCCAGGCACCCTCATGGGCGAGGGCGCCGGCCTCCTCCTCCTCGAATCACGCGACTCCGCCCTCAAGCGAAACCAGCGCGTCTACGCCGAGATCATCGGCTTCGGCGCCGGCCACAGCGGCCGCCGCCCCATCTACATTGGCCAAGCCGGCATCCCCCCCAACTTCGACCTCACCCAGGCCGACGAAGGCTTCCTCAGCGCCATCCAAAACGCCATGGACGACGCCAAAGTCCAACCCCACGAGATCGACGCCATCGTCACCCTCGGCTCCGGCCACCCCGGCACAGACCTTGGCGAGGCCGGTGCCCTTCGCCAGGCTTTCGGAAACCGCCTCCCCGCCATCCCGCTGGCCTTCATGGGCCCCGCCATCGGCAACTGCATGGCCGGTGCTGGCGGGCTCCTGGCGGCGCTCGGCGCATTGATCGTCCGCGAGCAGATGCTCCCCGCCCGCATCAACTCCGGCCATCCCGTCCAAGGCCTCATGGCCGGCCCCGCACCCGCCCTGCCCACGCCCGTCAAACGCCTCCTAGTCGCCAGCAGCTCCCTCAGCGGCCAAAACGCTGCCCTCGTCATGGCCCCCGCTGCGTGAAAGGATCTTGAGATTCGTGGCTAAACTCTCCTCCCGCGGCGCTTCGGCGTTCCGCACTCAGCCCACACTCCTTCCACGTTTTCTACAGGAGCATCTCCATGCCCAGCGACTTTGACCGTCCATCAGACCAACGCCGCGATCCCCGCGATCCCCGCGATTCCCGCGCCCCGCGCGACTCTCATGACTCCCGCGATCGCAACTACCGCGGCGGCGGCGGCGGTGGTGGCGGTGGCGGCGGCGGCCAACGCCGCGGCGTCCCTCTCGCCGAACTCGATCCCGCCCTCACCGCCGTCAGCCACAAGCTCATCGGCTGCGCCCGTGACGTCCACATGTCCATCGGCCCGGGCTTTGATCGCGAAGTCTACCTCAAGGCCCTCTGCGATGAGCTCTCCGCCCAGGGCGTCACCTTCAAACAAGATCACGCCTTTGACGTGAAGTACAAAGGCCAGTCCGTCGGCACCACCACCGCCGACCTCTACATCGCCGATCGCTTCCTCGTCATGATCCTCGCCCGCTACGCCGAGATCGGCTCCGCCGAACGCACCATCCTCCGCGCTCAGCTTCGCGCCGCCGATCTCGAGCTCGGCCTCATCGTCAACTTCGCCGGCCGCCTGCTCAAAGACGGCCTCGTCCGCGTGCTCAACCCGGAAAAGATTCAGTCCCTTCGCAGCAACCCCGCCGAGCCAACAGAGAGCCACGACGATCACTTCGACGTGCCCCCTCAGCCGTAAACTCTTAATCTTCATCCAAAGGTTCTATCACCCGGTGCCGTCGTTGGCACCGGTTGTTTTTTGCGCGTTCCGATTCGGTGCTTCGCTCGCCCCCTTCAAATCGTCAGCCTGCACGGCCTGATTCGTGCCCGAGATCACAGGCTTAGTCATCATGGCTCAAAGCTACGCCGCCTCGAACATTGCAAAGATCGTGTTATGGTTCTGCAAACACTTTACGTTATCGTCTTCCTAATCCTCACTCAATCCCCACACAACCTTGATGATGCCTGCGCGGGACTCAAGTATTATTCTGCCGTCTACTGCCTCCGTTCCCGCAATGTTCCCCCTGTGAGCGCGGATTCCCCTCGCTCAAGGCCCGCCAGGACCCACCATCATGCTGACGAAACCCGCCGCCCGTACTTCATCCGCCGCGTTCACACTCATCGAGCTCCTCGTCGTCATCGCCATCATCGCACTCCTCGTCGGCATCCTCCTGCCCGCCCTCGGCAGCGCCCGTAAGGAAGCCAAGGCCATCAAGTGCGCCGCCAACGCCCGCTCCGTCGCGCAGGGTGTCACCATCTATCTCACCGACAACAAGGGCGTTTACCCCGCCGCCTACGTCTACGGCAACACCACCGAAACCGGCACCTGGCGCGTGCAAGATCAGCAGGACGGCCACCCCACCCCGGGCAACGGCTACGTCCACTGGTCCTGGGCCCTGTTCAGCGGCGGTAACGTCCCCGGCAATACCTTTGAATGCCCCGAAGTCTGGAACGGCGGCGCACCCCGCACCAACCCCGGCGAAGACGCCCGCGATTGGGAGCCCGGTCAGACCAACGACATCGGCAGCACCTCCCCCTCCACCACGCCCAGCGATCGCCAGGTCAAGCGCATGGCCTACACCGGCAACGCCGCGATCTTCCCGCGCAACAAGTTCGCCGGCGCCGGCAGCCGCCTCAATCGCTTCGTGAAGGACAGCGAAACCACGAACATGAGCAAGACCATCCTGGTCACCGAGTTCCTCAACTCGACCAACTGGGAAACCCTCAAGGACGACGGCGACAAGATCAAGAGCCACCGCTCGCTCATGCCCTTCGTCGGCCTTTCCTCCGGCTCTGACGTGTACAACGAGCCCATCGGCGGCTCCGTCCCGCGCTTCACCTATCCCGAGCTCTCGTCCATCCTCCCCTCTGACCAACTCGGTATCAACGCCATCGCCAACAACAACTCGTCCCTCAACGCCGTCGGCCGCCACCACCCCGGCGCCAGCGGGCGCTGGGGCGGCACCGCCAACTTCTCGTTCCTCGATGGGCACGTCGAGCGATTGAAGGTTCAGGACACTGTCGAAAAGAAGCTCTGGGGCGACAAGGTCTACAGCCTCACCGGCTCTGGCACCAGGGTCCGCCCGTAACTTGATCTGAACGCCCCCGCCTGGGAAGGCTCACCGCCTTTTCCTTGCTCGGTGGGCGTGGCTGGAGAACCCCCCGCATGGCCGCGGGTGAGAGGTCGTAAAAAACGTCGAACGCTGCGCGGCCAGGGCCGCCTGTCGATCCGTCAGGAATCAATGCGATCGGCGCGTGCCGCCCGCTGTGTCTGTCATTCTGTGTCCATTTTCCTTGGAGAGACCCATGAAGAAGAATCGTTTGATCGCCGCCGCCCTCGTGGCGGCCTCGGGCCTTGCCTGCGGCGTGGCTCAAGCCCAGAACAATGTCGTTCACATCACCGGCGCAACCCTCTTCCAGAACTTCTTCATCTCTCCCTCATCCACCAACGACTTCCTCGATGTTGACCTCGACGGCATCGCCGGTATCAACTCCAACGGCCCCGACCAGCTCTGCGCCGGCAGCATCCCCAGCAACTCCTACTTCAACATCAACTACCGCGTCACGGGCTCCGGCAACGGCGTCACCGAGTCCTTCCGCTGGGGCCAGACCTTCCAGACCGCCCTCGGCGTCCCCGGCGCCCTCGCCCCCAGCGGCGCCGCCCTCTCCTCCGCCTACTTCAACCGCAACCAATACTCCATCAACGGCGTGCTCAACAGCCTCGCCAACGCTGGCAACCCCGGCTCCGCGCCCATGACCACCGCCACCACCTCGCCCTTCGGTGGCCTCTTCGCCGTGCCCGGTGGCGGCGTCCGCATTGACCTCGCCATTACCGATGTCCCCGGCGCTTTCGCCGTCCGCTTCGGCCCCGCCGCCCAAGCCGCCTTCAACCGCATCCCCGGCTCCAACGGCTACGGCCAAAACCCCGGCTTCGGCCGCAACCGCGACGGCTCCGCCAGCACCCAGGCCAGCCTCCTCACCCCCATCTCCAACAGCAACCCCGCCGTTGCCCCCGTCTACAGCCTCAACCTCTTCACCACCCCCGCCGCGGCCGACGCCAACACCGTCTTTGACACCAACGTCGCCATCTCCCCAATCGCCGCCATCACCAACCTCGGCACCGGCATGTCGCAGATTAAGGTCTCCGAACTGCGCCACCTGAACGTCACCGGCCGCCTCCCCTCCGGCGAGAACCTCATCATGGTCACCCGCGATGCCGGCTCCGGCACGCGCAACGGCTTCTGCAACTCCATCGGCCACGACCCCTCTTGGGGCGCAGGCGAAAACATCGGCGTTCAGAACTCCGCCAGCAACCAGTTCATCACAGGCCCCAACTATCTCCCCAGCTTCAAGGGTGGCACCAACCAGCTCGAGAGCACCGTTCTCAACTCCCGCCTCGGCATCGGCTACTCCGGCGCTGAGCGCGCTTCCGCTGGCCCCGCTCCCGGCTCCTACATCACCGGCAGCCGCCTCGAGTTCCTCGCAGTCCAGAATGACATCATCGGCGGCACCAACTACGCCCGCCCCTCCATCGGCAATCTGATCAACAACGACGCCAACGGCTTCAATATCTCCGGCGTTCAGACCTTCGTCAGCATCGGCGACCCGCGCAACCAGAGCGAGATCGGCGGCACCCCGGGCAACACCAACCCGCGCATCCGCAACCCCGCCGCCGCCGCCTACCTCAACAACATCACCCGCAGCATCGAGGCCTTCGTCTCCGTCCCCGGTGGCGGCGAGACCGTCTTTACCCCCGCTGAGTTCCTTGCCAGCCGCTTCATCCTCGTCGGCGCCGCCGAGTTCATCCAAAACCCCCTCAACCCCACCCAGCTCATCCCCAACCCAGCCCTCAACCCCACCCTGAAAAACTTCATCCTCACCTCGAGCTTACTCAACACCTCCGCCTACACCACCTTCGGCTCCTTCACCCTCGAGGGCCAGACCCCCGCCCGCGAAGTCGGCTTCACCTACTCCGACAACGTCCCCAACGGCAACAACTTCACCGATCAGTCCGGCGCCATCATCAACTACAACGTCCCCCTCCCCACCGGCAGCCGCAACCGCATCAGCGGTGACTTCAGCGGCAACGGCCTCCGCAACGCCGATGACTCCGTCGAACTCGTCAAGGCCGCCATCCAGCGCTCCGGCGGCGCTCCGTGGGTCGCCCCCGACGGCACCGCCCCCATCACCGGCCTCGGCACCACCGCCGTCATCGAAATCCTCGGTGACTTCAACTGCGACGGCAACTTCAACCGCCACGACGTCCGCTACTTCGCCGATGGCCTGGCCATCGCCACCACCGCCAACAACAGCAACGTCGCCAACATCGGCAAGCTCGACCGCAAGGCCGGCTTCACCGCCGTTGACAACGCCTTCGGCGGCAACTACTTCGGCACCGCCCTGGCCACCGGCGCTTCCTACCTCAACGGCGACAGCCGCGGCGACGTCGCCAACTCCACCTCCCGCGTGACCCCCGGCTTCCAGCCCATCGGCGCCGAGGGCCCCTCCACCGGCACCAACACTGTCCCCGCCCTCGACCGCAACCGCATCGACGCCTTCGATATCAACTACGTCTTCACCCAGTTCGTCACCAACCCGCGCGTCACCGACGGCGCCCTTAACTGGTCCGTCGAGGCCGAGGCCGTCGGCGGCGACCTCTCCACTGACATCACCGGCGACCTCATCATCAACCAGGCCGACGTTCGCGAACTGGTCATCGGCATCCTCAAGACCGACATGGGTGACGTCAACCTCGACGGCTACACCGACTGCGCCGACCGCACCGTCCTCCAGGCCAACCTCGACATGCCCGGCACCTTCGGCTGGGCCCAGGGCGACCTCAACGGCGACCGCACCGTCAACGCCCTCGACTTCAACATTCTGTCCGGCAACCTCCGCTGCTCCCCCGCCGACATCGCCTACGACGACGGCCAGCCCCTGGCCAACCGCGGCGGCCCCGAGTCCGGCACCAACAACGGCGTCACCGAAGGCGACTACAACCTCTTCTTCTCCATCTTCTTCGACTCCGGCGCCGCCGCCGACATCGCCGATGACTCCGGCAACCCCTTCGCCCCCTACAACAGCGGCCCCACCGGCACCAACAACGGCGTCACCGAAGCCGACTACAACGTCTTCTTCTCCAACTTCTTCAACGGCTGCATCTGCAACTAATCCCTCGCCCAGCCACCCCGTGAGGCACGCCTCCCGCACGCCCCCACCCAGCCGGCTGAGTGATCGATAAACACCGCTGACCCCAAGACCCCGGCACCTCGCCGGGGTCTTTTCTGTTTTGCCGGCTGAAAGACCTCCACCCGCCCCCCGATCCCCCTCTCCCCTTCGATCCCTCTATCCCTAAATCCCTCGGTCCCTTGATCCCCTTTCCCGATAGACTGCACTCGGAGCCCAATGTGCCCGAACAGGATTCCATCTTCGCTTCGCGCACCACCACACGCCTGCTTGACGCTCTACGCGGCGGAGCCAGCGAGCCCGCTTGGTCCCAGATTGACACCCGATACCGCCCGGTGATCCGCGGCCTCGCCCGGCGCATCGGCGTCCCCGAGGCCGAGGCCGACGACGTCGCCCAGCAATCCCTCGCCGAGTTCGTCCGCTCCTTTCGCGAAGGGCGCTACGACCGCACCAAGGGCCGCCTCAGCTCGTGGATCCTCTCGATCGCGCACCACACCAGCCTCGGCGCGATCCGGCGCCTGAGCCGCAGCGCAAACCCGAGCGAAGCCGTCAGCGACACGCCCGACCCGGCATCGGGCGAGGGAGTGTTGCGCGAGGTCTGGAACGAAGAGCGCGACCGCGTGATCCTGCATCGCGCGATCGCCATGCTGCACGAGGAAGGCTCGATGGACGAACGCACGCTCCTGGCCTTTGAGCTCATCGCGCTTCGAGGAGTGCCCGCGCCCGAGGCCGCGTCGCAGTGCGCCATGACCGTCGATCAGGCGTACGTCGCGCGCAGCCGCGTGACCCGCCGCCTGCGCGCGATGGTCCGCGATCTGACCACCGCGTTCGAGGAGGACGTGTGAGCGACACGCGTCCAGACGCATCCGACCCTTCGGGCGCAGGCCCGTGCCTCGAAGCGAGTCAGATCGACCGCCTCGCGCAGGGCGACACCCGGCCTCCGGAGGCCGCGGCTCACCTGGCCTCCTGCGCCGCGTGCCGGGCGGCGCTGCACCTGGCCTGCGACGACAAGGCCTTCTCCGATCGCGCCCGCGCGCTGGTCGGTCAGGAGCTCGGCCCGGTCGGCGCGCCGCGCTTGCCCGGTTATCGCGTGCTCAGCCTCGTGAGCGCCGGCGCTCAGGGCATGGTGTATCGCGCGATCCAGGAATCTACGCATCGTCACGTCGCGATCAAGTGCTTCACTCCGGGCGAATCCGGCACCTCCGGCGCGACGCGCCAGCGCCAGCGCGCCGCGCGCGAGGTCGAGATTCTCGCGCGCTTGCGCCATCCGAACGTCGTGGGCATCTACGAATCGCGCGAGTTGTCCGACGGACGCCTCGTCGTCGTCATGGAGTTCATCGATGGCGCGCCGCTGGATCAGTGGTCACCTCCCGGCGCCACCACCAACGAACGCAGGCGCTCGCTCCTGCGCGCGTTTGTCAGCATCTGCCAGGGCGTTCACCACGCCCACCTCAACGGCGTGATCCACCGCGATCTCAAGCCCCAGAACATCCTCATCGCGCCGAGCCATCACGCGCCAGTTGGCACTCCGCCGCGACCCGTCGTCGTCGATTTCGGAATCGCCCGCCTCACCTCGGTGAGCACGACGATGACCGGCGACTTCGCCGGCACGCCCGCGTACTCATCGCCCGAGCAGGCCTCCGGTGCGCCCGACAGTGTTGACGCGCTGACCGACGTTTACTCGCTTGGTGTGGTGCTCTATCGCATGCTCTGCGGCGCGATGCCCTACGAGCTCACCGGCTCGATCCTTGACGTCGCCCGCAAGATCGCCGAGGAGCCCGCGATCCCCATGCGCCAGCGCGACGCATCCATCCCGCGCGACATCGAGGCGGTGGTCGATCGCGCCATGCGCAAACAGAAGGATCGGCGCTATCAGTCCGCCGCGGCCCTGGGCATGGACATCGAACGCTCGCTCGCGGGCCAGCCCGTCGAGGCCCGCGCCGAGTCCGCCGCGTATGTGCTAGGGCGCACGCTGCTGGTCAATCGCGGGCGCGTCGCGCTGGCAATGCTGGCATTTGTCGCGCTCATCGTCGCCGGCACAACCGTGTATTTCAGCGTGTCCAGCGCCGCGGCGTCGCGCCGCCTCGCCAGCGAGCGCCAGGCCCAGGCCCGCCTCGAATCCGTCCGCGCTCGCGCCGTCACCGAGGTCCTCCGCGAAGCCCTCCCGGCGCAAGACCCCAAGTTCCCGCAGCTCAAGCTGCTGGTCAGCGCCGGCTTCGGGCGGTTGTTCTACCGGCTGGAGTTCAACGCGTTCGCTGAAGATCCCGAAGTCGATCAGCAGGTCCGCAGAATCTGGGGCAGCATCTACACCGGCTTCGGCGCCGAAAAAGCCGCGGCCCTCGTGGAGTACAGCGAGCTGTCGCTGCGCAACGGCCTGGTGCGCCTGCGCCTCGCGCACGGGCGCGAGCACCCGGAGATCGCCGAGACGCTGCACCAGCTCGCCGGCGTGCTGCTGGTACGCCGGCGCTACTCCGAAGCCGAGCGCGCGGCCCGCGAGGCGATGGAGATGCGTTTGCGGCTGCTGGGCCCCGGCGTGACGTTCGAGGAATCGCGTCTGCTGCTGGCCAAAGTGCTCATGGCCAGTAGCCGCCCGCAGGAGGCCGACCGGCTGGCGCGCGAAGCGCTGGCGGCGCTGGTGGCGTTGCCGGAGAACGAGAGCGACCGGCTGATTGCGTCGATGTCGGCGTTGCGGGCGAGAGTGATGTTGGATGAGCTGGGCAGAGATGTGCCGCGCGGCACAGTTTTGGAGTTGCGGGAGACGGGCGCGGAGTGTGAGGGGTTGTTGCGGGTCGCGCTTGCGCGCCGGATGCGGTCGTCGCCGATTCGAGATTCGGAGACATTGGCGTCGATTGCGGCGGCGGCGGAGTTTGCGAGTTTGCGGCCTGATTCGGAGCTTTCGGCGCTGCTAGGGAAAGCATGGGGGATGGCGCCGGGACTGGTGTCGGACGCGATTGCGCGCGATGTGGCGACGGTTCGGGGGACTGATGATGGGCCGGCGACGGATCGAAAGCCGACGGGGCGGACGGTGGTCTTTCAGAAGATGCTGAGTTTGCAGGAACTGCTGCTAGGGCCGGACGATCCGGCGATTGTCAACACGTTGCTGACGGTGATGCGTGCGGCGGATCGCGAGTTCATGCTCGGGACGCAGTGGTCGGCGTCGCTGCGCGCGGCGGATCTGCTGGCGCGTGAGTACGGGGCGAACGATTTGTCGGTGCTGGCGGCGCTGTCGCAGGCGACGCCGCTGATGGTGTTTGATGGGGAGGCGGAGCGGGCGGTGGGTGTGGCGGCGCGGGCGTGCGCGATTCAGGATTTGATCCCGGAGGCGGCGCGAGACGAGTTGATGGCCGCGAATAGCGAGCGGGTGTTGGCGTGGGCGCTGGCGGTGAGCGGCAAGCATGGGGAGGCGCTTGAGCGCTATTCAAAGGTCATCGAGCGGCTGACGCTGTGCGTGGGCGAGCGGCACCACACGGTTGCGTTGGCGGAGGGGCAGAAGGCGGTGTCGCTGGTGGAGACGGGCCAGATCGCTGAGGGAGAGGAGTTGGCGCGCAAGGCGCTCGAGACTGTGGAGGCGCTGGGCGTGTCGGCGGTGGACCAGTTGGGGCACGTGCGTTTCGCGGTTGCGCACGCGTCGCTGCGGGGGCTGCCGGGGGAGGGCGTGGCGCGGCAGAAGGCGTTGGATGAGGCGCGGGGGCTGCTGACGCTGGCGGAGGACACGTACGCGCGGGTGAGTGGGCCGCGGTACCGGTGGTACCAGATGATGCTGGATGATTTAGTGACGGCAGAGACGTTGTCGGGGCGGCTGGATGAAGCGGAGCGATGGCGGGCGGTGCGAGCGGGGACGGGGGCGCGGGTTGGGGAGTAGGGGTTGTTGAGCCGGCGCTTGGTTGGGGGTTTGCAGGGACTGGGTGGATTGGGGGCGCGCGCGACGGTTGATTTGAGCGGTGGGTGTTTGGGCGGATAGTGAAAATGGAGTTTCGAGCGGTTTTGCGTTGCAAGGTTCCGGGGCGCCGAGTCAAGTCATGGCGTGCTGCTCAGATGTGAGCGGCGGGTGGTTGTGCATTTCTGGAGCTCTGCCATGATCCGAGTGAATCATCTGACGACTGCGCTGACGCTGGTTTGCTGTGCGGGCATGTGCTGGGCGCAGCCCACGACGCGGGTGAGCGGGATTTTGCACACGCCGATTGGCGGGGCGACGTTTGATCCGCCGGTGGGGCGGGCGCTGACGATCCGTGGTTTGGGTGCAAGCGGGTTGGACGGTGTACACGTTCATAGCAATAGCGCTGGCGGCGCGGTGTGCAGCGCGGACCTTGGGGCGCTGATGCGGACGCCCGGGGCGCGGTGCGCCGTGAGGGCGGTGGATGATTCGGGCGTGTCGCTAGGGGAGGTGCGCGTCAACGGGTTTGGGGGTGGGCGCTGCGCGATGATCGGGGATTTCTCGGCCATCGGGGCGATCAGCGTGGAATGGGTGGTGCGGGATACGAGCGGGCGCGTGCTGGCGGAGGGGACGCGCAGCGGCGCGCTGCTGGAGTGCATTGTCAATGATCCGAGCGCGATGGCGGCTGGTGCGCCCGGCGTGTGGTCGGTGGGGCGGAAGAGCAAGCCGGATCTGCAGTCGTGGAGCATGAAGATCTGTCCGCGGGTGGTCTTGGTGGAGGGGTTGACCGGCACACCGATCGTGGGCGTGGGCCAGATCGAGATGCGCCCGATCTTGTGCATCACGGCGCCCTGCCCGGGTGATGGCACGAGCATGAGCGGGCTGCGGGTGACGGCTGGGGGCTTGGCGTCGCTCACGGTGCAGGACGCGTCGCTGATCCGGACGTGCGCGATTGCGCCGGGGAGCGCGACGGCGAGCGACGGGGTGGCGGTGGTGCATCGCGGGCTGAGTCACTGGGGGTCCAGCGATGTGGCGATTGAGGAAGGGTGTGATTTGCCGCCGCCGGTGGCGTGTGCGCCGGTGGATCGAGTGCTGCATGTGTCGGGGTTCGGAAGCAGCGGGGATCAGGGCGTGACGTTTGACCTTGGGAGCACGACCTCGACGACGGTGGACAGGGTGGTTCATCGGGATCTGGCGGCACGCTCGGTGGCGTTTGACATGGTGGTGCGCCCGGGCAGCGGGGGCGGCGGCGGGGCGGGGGGCAGTTTGACGGTGACGGCGAAAGGCAGGAAGAGCATCTACGTGGGGCATGTGACGCTGATCAAGCAGCGCGTCGCGTTTAGCCCCGGCGGCGGGATGCCGGTGGTGAAGTTTGACCCGACGACGCGCGGCAGCACGCAGACGCGGATCGAGTGCCTGAGCCAAGATGGCGGCGTGGTGGCGACGGCGATCGTCGGGGCGGATGAGGGCGTGCAGATCCCCGGGTGTTTGAACCCGGACGGGTCGATGACGCTGCGGGGCGTGATGACCGATGTGGGGTCTAGCGAGGTGCGCTGCTGCTCGGTATCGAGCGAGGTGATTCTGCCTGGCGGGACAGTGGTGTCGGGCGTTGAGCGTGTGCGGTTTTCGCCGCTGGCACCGAACGTTCCGGCGGGCGTGCTGGATGAGTTGAACGTGACTGGCGGGGATCTGCACTCGGTGGATGTGACACGCGTTGAGGTGGGCACGCCGATCTGGGTGGGCGGGCTGGCAATGGAGGGCGTGGGGCAGGGAACGCTTCGCAAGACGGTTGAGGGCGGGCTTCAGGTGCTGAACATTGGCTCGTCGGGCCAGGACGGGGTGAGCGTCCACATTGATGCGCGCAAGGGCGGGCAGTTGAGAGTGGACTTGTCGGCGCTGTTGAACCCGCCGGCGGGCGTGGAGCGGCGGATCAGCTTCAGCGAGCAGCCGAAGGATTGGGACGTGCGGACGACCGGTGATGTCCACCTGGTGGGCACGCCATCGGGGATCGTGGAAACCAATGACTTCTCGGCGCTGGGCGCGACAAGCGTGGAGTGGCAACTGCTCAGTTCGAGCGGGCGGGTGCTGGCCAGCGGCGAGGTGAGCGGCCCGGTGGCGAGCTGGACGATCGGCGTGGCGGGAGTGGAAACGGTGGACAAGGTGTACTCGTTCAGCGCGGCGCGGGGTGAGATGAGCGTCAGGGAGGGATTCTTTGATCGGGTGGTTCCGATTTCGGGGCTGACGCCGGTGCCGGTGCAGGGAGTGGCGTCGATCTCTGTGACACCACGGGCGGGTGGCCCGGGTGGCGGCGCGGCGGCGGCGGCGTACGCGGCGACGGGGCGGGTTTTGGTGACGGGGGCGGGGATCGGCACGTTGCACCTCTCGGGGTGCGCGATGACGTATGACGGGCCGGTGGCGGCTGACGTGGACGGCGACGGTTTCGGTGACGACGTGTTTGTACACGGCGTGGGCAATGGCGTGGTGGCGGCGGTGGGTGAGGGGCTGGCGGGGGCGATTGAGGTGTCAAATCTGGGCTCAAGTGGGCAGGACGGGGTTGAGCTTTCGCACGAGCGGCTGGGGATCGGCGGGTCTTTGGAGTTTGGGTTGACTAGTGCATACCCACTTGCGCGAGACGGTCAGAAGTCGATCACGATGAACATCAGGGCTCGCCAGCAGGCAAGCCAGGCGCTGTGCGTGTTTACGGAGGAACGAGACGCGGCATCGCTGCGAACGCTGTTGAAGTGGACGGGGACGGCGTGGGAGTCTCGCCAGGTGAGCTTCTTTGATGACTCGGGGCAGTTGCTGGGCACGCGGACGGTGGGCCTGAGCGAGGGGATCTTCATCAGCGCGCGTGATGGCGAGCAGCTTGATACGTGGACGGTGACGGGGAACGCGGTGAAGCTGAGGTTTGAGACGGCGCCGGTGGAGGTGTCGTTGTCGGGCGGGGGCTTGACGGTTTCGCAGGTGCGATGGATGGTGATCGGCGGGGATGCGGTGCCGGGCTCGCCGCTGGGCGAGGCCAATGGCGTACAGATTTTGGCGCGTGGGCAGAACCCGGTGAAGTTGGGGGGCTGTATTTTGAGGCCGCCGATCAACATGCGGGGCGTGCCGATCCGGCCGAGGCTGAAGACGTATGGGGAGTTTTTAGCGGATCAGGGTGGGCGCGTGGTGTTGCGGACGCCGGCGGCGGCGGGTGGGCAGCCAGCGGAGGCGATCAGTTGTACGATGGTGTGCGACACGGGGTATGGGCGCTCGGTGGCGTTTGATGCGACGGAGCTGTTGACGTATGCCGGGCCGGGCGGGGGACCTCATGTGCGATGTGCCGTGACGGATGCACGGGGCGTGGTGGGGACGGTGCGCGCGAGCGTTCGGTCAGGGGCGGTCCCCGGGCAACTGCTGCACACCATGGACTTTTCGAAGTTGGGGGCGGTCGGGGTGCGGTGGTCGCTGCTTGGCGCTGGTGGCGCGACGATTGCGTCAGGTCAGGTGGCGGGCGCGACGCTGGAGTGGACGAGCGTGACGACGGTGCTGGAGCCGACGAAGCCGCTGTCGATCGATTATCGGTGGAGCAAGACGAACAGGGAAATGTTGGAGTCGGTGGCCAACGGGGAGTCGGTGGTGAGCGGCGGGTTTGTGGGGGCGACGGGCGGGGTGAGGGGTGTGCGCTGCGAGCCGGTGCTTCCGGAGGGCGCGGTCGTGGCGGACACGATGGGGATGGATTTGGAAGCGGATGGGATGACGAGCCTGGTGATCACGGATGCGGCGGCGCACACGTTTGGCGTGGAGACGAAGGTCAAGGCGCGGCCGGCGACGAAGTTTCATAGCCGGGTGAAGGAGTCGTTCGACCGAGTGAGCGGGCAGACGTCGCTTTCGTGGGACAGCGATGGGGATGTAGTGGAGTTGGAGATGAGGCCGCTGCGGGCGGTGGATGACATGACGGTGAGCGCGGCGAAGTACAAGACCGGGCACATTTCGCTGATCAAGTTCACGGACGATGCGGGGCAGGAGAGAGCGCGGCTGATCGAGACGGGTGTGGAGGGTGGGCTCGAATCGACGACGGCGTGTGATTTCTCGGGCTCGGGCGCGACGGGGGTCACGGCGTGGCTGCTGGGGGCGGGCGACGTGGTGCTGGCGAGCTTCCCATGTGACAACGGGCGGGCGCTGCGGGTGGTGCATTCGCAGGCGGATTGCCCGGTGGGCACGGGCGAGAGCTTTAGAATGCAGAAGAGGCCGCGTTGGTGGCCCCCGGCCAATCAAGGGGCGCTGCATCGGTTCTGCGCTCCGGCGGAGGTTGAGTTGCTGCCGGGCGGGAGCATGACGGGCGTTCACGCGGTTGCGTTCACGCCGGTGGGCGGCGGCATGCCGGGGACGAAGGTGGCGCTGGTGGAGATCACTCGGAGCACGGGCGACGGGACGGCGGGCGCGACGGTTGAGCGATTGGCGATTACGGGTGTGGAGGCGGTGGACAGCTCGCCGCGGTGCAACCCGGCGGACATTGCGTTTGATGATGGCTCGGCGCTGCCACCGGTGGGGGTGTCGGGTGCGGACAACAACGGGGTGACGGAGGCTGATTACAACCTGTTCTTTGCGCAGTTCTTTGATGCGGGCGCGGCGTGCGATATCGCGAACGATAATGGGTCGCCGCTGCCGCCGTTTGGTGTGCTGGACACGAACAACGGCGTGACTGAAGGGGATTACAACCTGTTCTTCAGCATCTTCTTTGACGGGTGTGCGTTGTGAGACGGGGGTGTTGAGAGCCGCGAGGCGGGTTGTGAGTGGCGCGAGTTCAGAGGCGGGTCGCTCGTCGCGAGAGTGAAGAGGCGAGGGCAATCCATGGAATGTGCCAGGGGGAAAGCGTTTCGCGCGGGCGATGCGCGGCGGAGAATGGGGTTGGGCCACGCCGCGTGAAGCTGCGAGGGGCGCAACTGGGTCAATTTCGGGCGAGAAATTTTCCAGCAAAAGGGCTGTAGTTTCTGGAAATGCGGGAAACCACTCAAGCGCGAAAGATCAAGGGCGAATGAAAAAAATCTTCGCTTGCGTTCACCGGTATTTTAACCGGCTCCGG
>Ga0163144_10009187_pt1 | contig 21257 bp, 13 predicted proteins | sample OliLak19BULKMAT1_FD_123175 | JGI IMG/M metagenome (GOLD analysis project Ga0163144, IMG submission 123175) | Freshwater microbial mat bacterial communities from Lake Vanda, McMurdo Dry Valleys, Antarctica - Oligotrophic Lake LV.19.BULKMAT1 | ecosystem: Environmental > Aquatic > Freshwater >... | reverse complement strand
TGCTCGGATCAAGTCTACCGATTCAACCGTTTTGGCTATCCGGGCTAAGTGCAAAACCCCAAGCGGTTTTGCTTTTAGCCCGCATAGGACGCACGCTCCCGCAAGCTCACCGCCTGGCCGCCGGCAAACGCCGGAAAAAGGACGCAGAAAGCATGAAATATGCGGGCTAGACCCAAACGCCAGGCCGTCCTCTTCCTCATCGATACCCAGGGCGCCAACAACGTCGGCTGCGACCATCCAATCCACTTGAATTTATGCACCAATCGAAACCCCACTTCTGGCGCGCGATGTTGTTCCTCGTGTCGCTCGGCCTCCCTGCGTCGTTGCTGCACGCGGCAAATCCAGCCAGGCCCAACATCATCTTCATCCTCGCCGACGACTCCGGCCTCGGTGAATACGGCTGCTACGGCGGCACGGTGCTCTCGACGCCGCAGGTCGATCGGCTCGCAGCCGAGGGCATGCGCTTTACCAATGCCTACAGCGGCAGCGCCGTGTGTGCGCCGACGCGTTGCGTGCTGATGACGGGGCTTCATCCGGGGCACGGGCTGCGTCGGGCGAATCAGAGCAAGAACGGCCTGCTCGCGCTTGAGGCGGGGACGATAACCGTGGCGCGAATGTTGCGCGACGCGGGCTACGCCACCGGCGGATTCGGCAAATGGGGCCTCGGCAACGAAGGCACGACCGGCGCCGCGGAGAAACAGGGCTTCGATCTCTTCTACGGCTATTACGATCAGGTGCATGCGCACAGCTACTTCCCCGATGATCTCACGCGCAACGGTGTCCGCGAGAAACTGCCGGGCAATACGGGCGGCAAAGGCACGCAATACTCCCACGACCTGATCGAGGCGGAGACGCTGAAGTTCATCGAGGCCGGCGCGAAGGGTGGGAAACCGTTTTTCTGCTACGCCGCCTGGACGCTGCCGCATGGGAAGTTCGAGATCCCGGATTTCAGCGCGTTTGCCGGCAAACCATGGCCGGAGGCCGTGAAGATTCACGCGGCGATGATCGCGCGGATCGACACCGGCGTCGGTCGGATCATGGCGAAGCTGCGCGAACTGGGGATCGATCAGAACACGCTTGTAATCTACTCGAGCGATAACGGCGCCACGGGGCCCGGCATGCAGACGTTCAACGCCACCGCGGGACTCCGCGGCTCGAAGCGGGACCTGCACGAGGGGGGGATCCGCGCGCCATTCCTTGCGCGCTGGCCGGGAAAGATCGCCGCGAAGTCGACGAGCGATCTGCTCACGTCGCATGTCGATTTCATGGCGACGGCGGCCGAGCTGGCCGGCGCGAAGGCGCCGCGCACCGATGGGCTCTCGATCGTGCCGACGCTGCTGGGGCGGGCGCCGGCGACCGCGCGCGATGCGCTTTATTGGGAGATCTACGAGGGACCGTCGCCGTTTCAACAGGCCGTGCGCCTGGGCAAGTGGAAGGGCTATCGCACGGGCACGAAGGCTCCGATGGAACTCTACAATCTCGAGGCCGATCCCGCCGAGCAGAACAACCTGGCCGCGCAGCATCCGGCCGAGGTGAAAGCCATCGACGCCATCATGGCGCGCGAACACACGCCGTCGCCGAACTACGACACACCGGAGCAGCCGAGCACGAAGAAGGGTGGGGGGAAGAAGAAGGCGGCGAACAACTGACCAAATCTGAAATGTAGCTGCGAGCGTGAGCGAGTGGATGAATCGGGTGCAACTGCCGGTTGGCGGAGGTCGGCACCGCGGCGGCGAAGGGACTCGCCGCCCTACCGATCCCATCGCGACCCTTGAAAAGGGAGGGCGCGGACTCCGCTCCGCGCCGGGGCTGGAACCTCCAACCGGCAGATGCGTCCGGATGAATCGGCTCGAGGTGGAGCGTGTTGTCCTCGACGCGTTTTCCTGGATGTTCGTATGCGCCAAACCAGCGTCTTGAGGACCTGGTAGCGGTGGCCGTAATCGCACGCGTGCCTATTCACTCTCGTAGCGATCAAGCCGTTCCACCTCAAAACAGTTTCACCGCATGTGCCCGAGCAACGCCTCCGCGCACGCCTGCGCGAACGCCGCATCGTTGATCGCGAGATCGAGATCACGCACGGGAACCGTTGGCCGGAGATGGGATTTTAGCGCGTCGAACAGCGCCGTGTCCGCCGCCGGATCGTGAAACGGCTGGCCGGCCGCGCTGATTACGCTGATGGCCTTCCGCGGAATCAAAACTGTGACGGGCGCGGTGTAGCCGTTGATCTTTTCCGCCAGGATCCGGCCGAGCTCCGTGCATTCGGCGGGCGTGGTGCGCATGAGCGTCACTTGCGCGTTGTGCTGGTAAAACGTGCGACCGGCGAACTTCGCCGGCACGGTGGCGCGCTCGCCGAAGTTCACCATGTCGAGGCAGCCGGGCGTGACGATGGCGGGAATCCTTGCCTTGGCGGTGGCGTCGAGGCGTTCGGGGCCGGCGGTGAGCACGCCGCCGACGAGTTCGTCGGCCCACTCGGTCGTCGTGAGGTCGAGGACGCCCGCGACCAGGCCGCTGGCGATGAGCGATTCCATCGCGCGTCCGCCGGCGCCGGTGGCGGCGAAGACCAGCACTTCGTAGCCCGCGGCTTCGACGAGTCGCTTCGCCTCGGTGACGCAGGCGGTGGTGTTGCCGAACATGCTCGCGACGATCAGCGGCTTATCGGGCGCGGGCGCCGTGCGACGACGCTCGGCGGCCGCGACCATGCCGCAGATGGCGCCCGCGGCATTCTCGAAGATGGCGCGCGAGACGCGGTTGACACCGGAGACATCGACGATCGCGGGCATCATCGTGATGTCGGTGGTGCCGACGTAGGGCGCGGTCTGGCCGCTTGCGAGCGTCGAGACCATCAGCTTGGGAAACCCGATCGGCAGCGCGCGCATGGCGGCGGTGGCGATGGCGGTGCCGCCGCCGCCGCCGAGGGATATGACGCCGGAGATTTGGCCCCGAGCGGCCAAATCTAAGAGCAGCTTCGCTGCGGCCTGACTCATGAAGGTGACGGATTCCCCGCGGCCGCGGCAATCGAGGATCGCGCGGTAATTTGGATCCGCGGCGGCAGCCACGGTATCGGCGGAGATATCGGGAACGATGGTCGGAGCGCTCAGGCAGCCGACGTTGATCAGCAGCGGCGTGTGGCCCTGCGCGCGGATGGCTTCCGCGACGAAGGCGTGCTCGGGACCCTTGGTGTCGAACGTGCCGAGGACGGCGATGGTGGGCATGGGCGGACGCGGAAGTAATCAGTGGTCAGTAATCAGTAACCGGTAACCAGTGGTCAGTAATCAGTAGAATGCCGGCCGCTTCACTGATTACTGCTCCACTGATTACTGATTGTTTTTCTCCTCCTCACTTCCCAGAGGCCCACTTCACCGCATTCGTGAGCAGCGTCTTGAATGCCGGGTGATCGTGCACGCGTTCATCGTGGCCGAGGGTGAAGCCGACGACGCGGGCACGTTCGTGCTTGGTCGTCCAGGCGACGGGATGCGGGGCCTTGAAACGGATGCTCGGCGACGTCTCGGCGAGGACTTCGATCGGTGAAGTGCCGGCGGGGATTTTGTCCGGCTCGGCGTTGATGTAGTAGAGCTCGTCGAACACCTCGAAACTCGCGGGCACGCCCTTCATGATCGGGTGGCCGGGCTTCACGGCGTTGACGGAATAGGGGCCGAGCTTGTCGTGACCGCGCGCGCCGCCGCCGACGATCTTGGCGTTCAGCTCGGGCCATTGCGCGAAGCCATACCAGGTGCCGGGGTGCAGCATCACGAGCCCTTTGCCGGCGGCGGCGAACTCCATGACGGCCTTGCGATAGGCGGGGGTATCGAAGAAGCGGCGATTCACGCTGATCACAGCGACATCGGCGCCGGCGAGCTCGGCGGCGGCTTGGTCGCGGTCCTCGGTGTAATTCACGCTGTAGCCCGCTGCGCGCAGGGTGGCGCTGTCGGTTTTGCCGAAGAATTCGGTGAATTTATGCGAGCTGCCACCGGCGATGATCAACACCTTCACTTTGCCGGGTTCCCATTTCACGGGCTCGACGGGCGGCAACAGGGCGTCGCCGCGGCCACCTTCCCTCGGGCCCGGCGTCCATTCATTGGCGGCCGCAGGGCCGGCCGCGGGCGGGGCCGGCTGCGCGACGACGGAACCGGCCGTCGCGGGTGCGGCGGGCGTGCTCGAGGCGACCATGAAGGTGATGAGATCGCGCAGGCCCTCGGCGCCGAGGCCTTCGAGGCCCTCGGGCATGAGGGAGCGGCGTGTGTTGTCGCGCGTGGCGATGTCGTCCTTCTTGACCTCGGTATCGCCGCCCTGGTTACGGAGCGTGAGGCTGGTGGCGTTCTCGCTCACGACCACGCCGACGAGCGTGTCGCCCTTTTTCGTCGTGACGTTCCACTGCCAGAAATTCGGCTCCACCTGGCGGTTGGGATCGACGATATGGGTGAGCAACTCGGCCGCGCCCTTCGCGCCGATGCCGGCGAGCGGAGGTCCGACATCGCGCAGACCGATGTCGCCGAATTTGTGGCAAATCGCGCAGGCGCCGGTGAAGAGCGCGCGGCCATTGGCGGCGTTGCCGGGCCTGGAGACGTCCGGCAACAGCTTGGCGATCACGTCGTCCTTTTGCGCGTTGGCCGGACCTTGCGCGTCGAGGACGCGCGCCGCCTCGGTGGCGACGCGCCGGGTGGGATGGGTGCGCAAGCGCGCGAGATTGCCGGGCGAGATGTCGGCGGTGCGGATGCGGCCATCTTTGATCGCGGTGAGGAGCGCCAACGAGGAATCGGGGCGCTTCAGGAGTTGTTCGAAGACCGCGGGCGACTTGGTTTTCGAGAGGGCGCCGATCAGCACCGTATCGACATCGGCCCCGGAGATTTCGCCAAGGGCGGCGATCAATGCCTGCGACAGCGTGGGCGAGGTGGCGGGGTTCGCGAGCAGCGTGCCGATCTTGCCGAGCGTTTCGCCGCGTGATGGGGTGGCAGTCAACAAGGCCGCGGCGATGTCGGCGCGCCGGGTATCCGAAGTCTGGGGATGGTCGAATTCGCGCGCGAATTGCTGGATGACGTTGCGGGTGTCGGCCGTGAGCCGGCCGGCCGCATCCCATTTCGTGGCGAGCGGGAGCGTCGCCGCGACCGTGTCAGGGTTCACGATCAGTTTCTGCAAGCTCGCGACCATCGCGTCGTTGAAGGCGGGGGCGGCGCCGTCGCGCTGGGCCAGACCGCGGAGGGTGACGATGACCAAGGGCTTGGCGGCGGAACCCGCCGTGGCGGCGGCGTCCAGCACCGGGGCGATGGCCGTGGGCGCAAGGCGCGGCACGAGGGCTGCAACCCAGCCCGTGAGCGCGGCGGCCTGGTTGTTTTTCAACGCATCCACGATGTAGTCGCCGGCGCGGTCGCTGGCCGCGGCGATGAGCGCGGACTTGGTCCAGTCATCGGTGGCGGCGATGAAATCGGTGAGAATGGCGGCGCGCTGCGCCGGCGTAATCGCGGCCAGCGCGGCTTCGTAGCGCTGCTGGGCCTTGCTGCCCACGGGCGGCCGCTTGATTTGGGCGAGGGCCTTGGCGCCGGCGGCTCCGTGGTTTTCCTGCGCGAGCCGCCACGCGGTTTTCTTCACGTGGGCGTTCGGGCTGCTCTCGATCGTCCTGATGAGCGCGGCGAGATTGCGGCGGTCGAGCGTGGGCACCTCGAGTTTCTTCGCCGCCTTGTGCTGCACGCGCCAGATGCGCGCGAAATAGTGATCGCGATCGGGACGCACGGCGGCGTTGGCCGGGCCGTGCTGGGGCCCGCGGGTGTCGTTGTGAATCACGGCCTGATTGTAGAAATCGATCACGTAGAGCGCGCCGTCGGGGCCGACGCGCGTCTCGATCGGACGGAACCAGAGGTCGCGGCTGCGCATGAACTCGGTCTGCTCGCGGCCCTGCTCGCGTTCGACGTTGTAGCTCACGCCCTCGGCGCGGACGAACTGGTGGTGCACGAGGTTGAGCGTAGGCTCGCCGGTGAAGTAGCTGTAGTTCCATTTCGCGGGCCACGCGCCGCCCTCGTAGATGGCACAACCGGCGGCGGCGGTGAAACGGCCGACCTGGTCGATTTGCACATAGGCCTGCTCAGGCCACGACATCAGCGGATAGGTCGGCTGATTCGTGATCATGCCTTTCCACGACGTGGTGCCGGGGAGTTTGCCTTTCTCGAGGACGCTTTCGGGCAGCACGCTGTGGAAAAACACGGTGCCGCTCGTGGGCTGGGTCCAGAAAATCTGCCCGTCCCACGTCGTCTCGAGGCCCCAGGTGTTGCCGTTCTTGCTGCTGTATTGCTCGAAGGCGGAACCATCAGGCTTGAAGCGCACGACGCCGCTGCCGTCGGGGCCGAACTTCTTCGTGCCGTCGCCGGAGGTCACGTCGCCGCGGCTGTAGCCGTGCGAGGCGTAGATCCAGCCGTCGAGGCCCCAGCGGAGGTTGTTGATGACGGCGTGGGTGTCGTTGATGCCGAGGCCGGCGTAGAGCCTGGTGCGTTTGTCGGCGACGCCGTCGTTATTCGTGTCCTCGAGGAACCAGATGTCGGGCGAGGTGGCGGCGATGACGCCGTTTTTGTGTAGCACAAAACTGGTGACGAGCTCGAGCTTGTCGGCGAAGACCTGCTTCTTGTCCATGACGCCGTCGCCGTTTGTGTCGGTGAGGATGGAGATGCGGTCTTCGGGATCGCGCTGCGTTTGTGCGCCGCGGAGCGAGCCGCTGTCTTTCCATGGAGCGGCGTTGGGCGTGCGGCGGCCGTTGGGATACTCGGGCGTCTCGCACACCCAGAGGCGGCCGCGTTCATCCCAGTCGAGGTTCATGACCTTGTTGATGAGCGGCTCGGCGGCGACGAGGGAGAGAGCGAACTCCGGGTGCAGCTCGATCTTCGCGGCGGCCAGCGCTGGCGCGGTGGGGCCGCCCTCGGGATAGCGCAGCGCGTCACCGAGCTCGGTCGTGACGCAAAGTTCGTCGACATTCGCGCGCTGGCCGGCCCACGCGATGCCGCGGAGGAGGATCGAGCGGTAGTTGGGCCGGTTGAAGTTTTCGTAGAGGTGACCGGGGAGGGAGACGAAGGCGCGGTAGCCTTTGGCGGCGCCGGCGACGGTGCGCTCGTAGGTCCACATTTGCGGCTGGATATCGTAAATGTTCACGGCCTTGCGCTGCGCGACGGCTTCGGCGGCGCGGGCCTGCGCCTCCTTGTTGCCGCGACCACCGGTGTCGATCGCCTTGGGCGTGTAGGCGGTGGCGAGGACACGAGCCTCGGGGAGGATGTCCATGTCGTAATAGATCTCGTCGTTCATCGACCAGTTGGAGACGCCCGTCGTGATCGGATGCGCGCGGTCCGTGAAGTAGACATGCATGGGCGCCTCGAGCCATTTGGTGGTGCCCTGGCGCCAGGAGCCGCCGATGATCGATTTATACCAATCGGTGTCCTTCGCCACGGAGGCGGCGTGAATGACAACGAGGCCGCCGCCGCGGGAGAGGAAGGTGTTCAGGTTGGCGCGATCGGGTTCGGCGATGTTGCCGGCTTCCTGGGAGTGGAGGACGAGGACGTCTGTGGCGGCGAGCTGCTCGGCGGTGGGAAATACGTTGGCCCCGGTGGCCTTGGCGCCGCGGGCGCTGAGCAGCGGCACCCAGTCGGCGAGGAAGCGCGGGTAGTCGTGTGCGCCGGGGCCGTGGGACTTCGGGCCCGAGCGGATGAAAACGCGGAGCGGTGCGTTGGCGGCGGAAACCAACGATGAAAGCAAGGATGCGAAAAGAACGGCGAGAAGAAGGCGTTTCATGGGGATTTTGATTAAACGCGGAGAGCGCGGAGAGCGCAGAGGATCAAGCCGACACTTTACGTGCTCCGCGACCTTCGCGTTAAAAATAATTGGGTTAACGACGGGTGACGCACGCCGTCATCCCCTTGCGGATCGACGCCCACGGCTCTTGCGCGGAAACATCGAACGGATCGGGGACGGCCGCGAGGTCGTCGGGGAGCTTGGCCGGAGAAAGGATCGCGAGGAAGACGAGTGGCTCGGCGTGGGGGTTGTAGGTCGCGTGGATCGTGCCGGCGGGAATGTGCGCCATCTCACCGGCGCGCAGGATGCGGTAATCGTTGCCGACCCATTGCTCGGCGCGGCCGTAGATCACATAGATGATTTCTTCGCGGTGCGGGTGATAATGGAACGGATGGCAGTGCATCGGATCCATGTTCGCGCGGACGAGAAGGAGCTTTTCCGCGGCGACGAGATCGGGCCGGCAGAGCCATTCGTTGTTGGTCCAGGCATTGGGCTCGCGGAGGGCGTCGGCGATCTGGACGAAGCGGCGATCGGAGGGGAGCATGAGGAAAATTGGGAAAGTGGAAAAACTGAAAGCGAAAAACGGGTTGAGTGAGCTTCGGGGCGTTGGTGGTCAAAAGTCCGGCGTGAGAGGCCCGGATTTCACGTTTCCCAATTTCATCTTTCCCGAATTCCCAGTTTTCCGACGGACACTTTCAGCGACTTGAACTTCCGCGTGAGGTTCGTGAGCGATTCCTCGACGCCCATGCGCTCGAGGCTGCTGGCGCCGACGAAGCCGGTGCAGTCGGTCGCGTTGATCACGCGCGCGGCGTCCTCGGGCGTGTTGATCGGACCGCCGTGGCAGAGGAAGAAGATGTCTTTCCGCACGGCGGTGGCGGCCTGGATGATGTCCTGGGTGACCTTGATCGTGTGGTCCCAGCTCACGACGGCGCTCTTCACGCCGATGCTGCCGCCGACGGTGGTGCCGACATGCGCGATGATCGCATCGGCGCCGGCCCGGGCCATCTCGGCGGCCTCCTCGGGCGAGCCGACATAAACGATGGAGAAGAGGTCCATCCGGCGGGCGAGGGCGACCATCTCGTATTCCTTTTTCACGGACATGCCGGTCTCCTCGAGGACGCCGCGGAAATGGCCGTCGACGATGGTGTGCGTGGGAAAGTTGTTCACGCCGGAAAAGCCCATCTCCTTCACCTGGCCGAGCCAGTGCCACATGCGGCGGCGGGGATCGGTGGCGTGGACGCCGCAGATGACGGGCACCTCCTCGACGACCGGGAGCACCTCGTATTCGCCGATCTCCATCGCGATGGCGTTGGCGTCGCCGTAGGCCATCATGCCGGCGGTCGAGCCGTGGCCCATCATCCGGAAACGGCCGCTGTTGTAGATGATGATCAGATCGGCGCCGCCTTTCTCGATGAACTTGGCGCTGATGCCAGTGCCGGCGCCGGCGGCGATAATCGCGTCGCCCTTGGCGAGCGTGGCTTGGAGGCGCGCGCGCACTTCCTCGCGCGTGTAAGGGTTTCCTTTTCCAGTCCAGGGATTGGGCATGTTGAGAGTAGCTGTGGGGTGGGCCGGGCTTGACGCCGGGTGAGCCGGCGTGAACACCTGACAGTGCAACCGGCCCGCGGCGATGAAAAGCACCGGGCGCACACATTCAACCGACGATTTTGCACGTTCCACCCTGATGACGCCCGTCTGGCAGGAAACCACCATCGACGGCCCGAGGACGCAGCGCTGGTCGCTGGACCAGAATCAGTGCGCCGAGCTGGCGTCGCATCACATCGCGTGGCTGGGCATCGACACGGTGTTCGCGCCCTACAACCGGGTGCGGCTGGCGCCGACGGGAAGTTTCTTCCTCGCGTGCCTGGAGGGCGAGGGGCGCGTGCTGCTCGAGGGCCGCTGGGAACGCGTCACGGCGGGCGCGCTCTGCCTGGCGCCGCCGCGCGTGCTCAACGCCTTTCACGCGGTGCCGCGGAAGCGCTGGACCTTTGCGTGGGTGCGCTACGAGGAGCCGTCGTGGAGCAAGCCCGTGGTCGGGGCCAATTCGCCGCTGCGCCTCGAGCGCGGTGCGGAGGAGTTCGGTCACATCCTCGCCGGCCTGCGCTCGGAGTGGCTGGGTGAGCGCGATGCGGCGCTGGTGCGCCAATGGGTGAGCCTCGTGCACGGCTACGCGCACCGGTTGACGCGCCCGTGGCGGAGTGAATCACGCATCAATGCGCTGTGGGAAACGGTGTCGGCCGATCTCACGGCAGACTGGAAACTCACGACGCTCGCCGCGCGATGCTCACTCAGTCCGGAGCACCTGCGACGCGTGTGTCGGCGCGAACTCGGCCGCACGCCGGTGGAGCACGTGACCTATATGCGGATTCAGCGTGCGCAGGAGTTGCTCGCAACCACCGACGAGAAACTCGATGCGATCGCGCCGCAGGTGGGCTATCACAGCGCGGTGGTGTTCTCGCGGGCGTTTGCGCGCTGCACGGGCATGACGCCCTCGCAGTATCGCGAGCATCGCGCGGCGCGGTAGTGTTAGCTTCCGGCCATTTCTCCGAAAATAATTCGGCAAACGGTGTCGCGTCGCGGAGTGTCCTGGTTGAGCGATGATTGATTTACCCCGTCATGAGCAGTTCCTGCGGCTGTTCAGCGTCAACGAGCCGGCAATCCATGCCTTCGTGCGGTCGCTGCTGCCGACGCGGGAGGACGCGCGCGAGGTGATGCAGGAGATCGCCGTGGTGCTGTGGCGGAAATTCGACGGGTTCGCGACGGGCGAGGATTTCCGGCGGTGGGCGTTTGGCGTGGCGCGCTACGAGGTGCTGGCCTATGCGCGTGACAAGGCCCGCGACCGGCACGTGTTCGACGAGGACCTTTTGCTGACGTTGGCCGAGGAGGTGGCGGCCTCGGAAGAAGTGCGCGAGGCGCAACGGGAGGCGCTCGAGCACTGCCTGCAAAAGCTGCCGGAACCGCAACGCGAATTGATGCTGACCGCGTATGCGCCGGGGACGCGGATCGACCGGCTGGCGGAGGCGCGCGGACAGACGGCGATGGCGGTTTACAAGGTGCTGCATCGGTTGCGGCTCGCGTTGATCGAGTGCACGCGGCGCGAGCTGGCCCAATCGCGAGCGATATGAGCACGGTCCGCGACGAACACCTGGTTTGGATTCAGCGCTATGCGGATGGCATCGCGTCGGCGGAGGAAGTGGCGCGCCTGCAAGCGGCGTTGCGCGAGGAGGCGGCGCTCCGAAAGGTGTTTCTCGATTATGTGCAGATCGACAGCGGACTCGCGGCGCTCGCGGCGCTCGCGGCGGCGCGTGGCACGCTCGACGTGCCCGATGCCGCGCGTAGCGCTTCGGCGCTGAGGCGTGGTCCGCGATCTTGGTTTCGTGCGCGTGCGGCGATCCTCGGTGCAACGGTGGCGATCGCGTTGGCGGCGGGCGTGGCGTTGAGCGGGTGGATGCGTGATCGCGGCCGTGTTGCGGTCGAGATCGTGCAAAGCGAAGAGGCGCGCTGGGTCGCGCCCGGTGCGTCGCTGCCGCGCGCGGGTGAGCGGCTCGCCTTGCAAACGATCAGCCTGGCCGAAGGCGCGCTCAGCCTGAGGTTGGAGGGTTCGGGCGTCCTGTTGAAATTGAGTGCGCCCCTGGAGGCGCGCTTCGAAACGCCGATGCGGCTGCGAGTGGCGCAGGGCCGGCTCAGCGCGGACGTGGGCAAACTCGGCATCGGCTTCACCGTCGTCACGGATGCGGGCGAGATCGTCGATCTCGGCACGAGCTTCGGCGTGGAGGCGGAACGCGGCGGCGAGTCGCGCGTCGCGGTGTTTTCGGGAAAGGTGAAAGTGCGGCGCGGCGCAGCGGACGAAGGGAATGCCTTCACGACGTTGAGCGAGGGTGAGGCGGTGCGCTTTTCGGCGCTGGCGGGCTTGCGGCGCTGGGAGCACGTGGCGATGGCCGCGGAGGCCGCGGGAATTCTCGCGCGCGCCAATACCGCCGTCGTCGGCGCCGTGCGCGACAATCTCGGCGACGACGAACTGCATCCGTTCTACGGCGTGGTGAGTGAGGGCCTGCGGCCGGGATCGCTGGCGTTCACCGACAAACCGAATCCGCGCTGGGCGCCGCAGCCGGAAGATCGCCTGCCCGCGTGGCTGGAGGGCGCGGACCTGATTCGGACGTATCATCAATTCCGTTATCGTCGCGACTACGAACTGGTCCTCACGCTGCGGGAGGCCTCCACGGTTTATGTGCTGATCGATCCGCGGCAGCCGGCGCCGGCGTGGCTGGCGGAGCAGTTTGTCGAAACGGGCGTGCGCGTCGGCGTGGGGCCGTGGCAGCAAGGCTTGAAGCAGGAGGCGGGCGTGGACGTGCGGGCCGATGGGCTGCCTTATCTGGCGTTTGCCGTGTGGCGGGCAGACGCGAGTCCGGGTGAGTTCAAGCTTGGCGCGCCGCGCGACAGCGGCCGGCTGAATCAGGCGTTGATGTATGGTGTCGCAGTGAAGGCTCGCGCGACCTCGATCCCATGAAGCATTTTTTTCCCGTCATTGCCTGGGCGAGCGGCATCTCGATTTTGCCGATGAGTGCTGCGGCGGCGTCCGCGGACGTCCGGCCGTTTCTCGATCAGCATTGTTTCAAGTGTCACGGACCCGAGAAACAAAAAGGCGACCTGCGGCTCGATAACCTCGGGGCATTTGCGGACGCCAAGGCGCAGCCGGTCTGGAAAAACGTGCTGGAGAAAATAGCGCTCGGCGAAATGCCACCGGAAGACGAGCCGCAGCCGGCGCGCCTCGACCGGGAGAATGCGATCGCGTCGTTGGAGAGCGCGCTCGCCCGCGCCGGGGTGAGCGGCGTCGCGGCCGCGGACAAGCTGCAGTTGCCGGGCATGGGCAACTACGTGAACCACGCGGCGCTGTTTACCGAGACGGCGGTGCGCAAGGCGGCGTCGCCCGCGCGGCTCTGGCGAATCAGCCCGCATATTTTCAAGGAGCTCGTGAACGGGCTCGCGCACAAACCGCTGCTGCAGGCGAAGCGCAACCAGGGTGGCGACGGGCTGCACCCGGCGCTGCCGTTCATGACGCCGGCGCACACCTTTCGCGACGCGGCGTTGCCGCATGGGTTCGAGGAAGCGACGACCGAACTGCTGATGGACATGGCGTGGCAGGTCGCGGGTTTTCAGCTCGAGGCCAGGCAGCGACCGGCGGCCTTCAAGGCGGCGCAGACCGCGACGAAGCCGGGCGCGGCCGAGTATCAAGCGGTGATCGAAGCGCAGTTTGGCGCGGCGCTGTTGCGCAGTCCGGCGCCGGAGGAGATCGAGCAACTCACTGCGCTGGCATTGCGCACGACGCAGGATGCGAGTCCGAAGGAGGCGCTCCAAACCGTGCTCAGCGCCGTGTTGCTGACGCCGGAGGCGGTGTTCCGCCAGGAGATCGGCGGCGGTGCGGCCGACGTCCACGGCCGCGTGCTGCTCTCGAATCGTGAGATCGGTTTCGCGCTCAACTACGCGCTGCGCGATGAACAGCCGGACGCGGCGTTGCGCGCCGCGATGCAAGGTGACGCGCTCGCGACGGCGGAGGGCGTGCGCCGCGCAGCACTGCGGATGTTGAATGACGACGCGCTCGAGAAGCCGCGCATCCTGCGGTTCTTTCAGGAGTATTTCGAATACACTCGGGCGCCGGAAGTCTTCAAGGACGCGCTCGAGGTGAAGCACTACCTCCCGCAACAGATGGTGGAGGACGCGGACAAGTTTGTCCTGCGCGCCGTGCGTGAAGATCGGGATGTGCTCGCGCGGCTGCTGACGGGAGATGAGTTCTTCGTGCTCGCCAGCGGCATTCCCAAGCGGCAACCGCCCGAGATGCGCGCACGCAAGACCTATATTCCGATCTTCGGGCTGCCGGGCAACTGGGAGTGGACGGGGAATGCGTTGAAGCTGCCGGCGCCGCGCAAAGGCCTGCTGATGCACCCGGCGTGGCTCGTGGCATTTTCCGACAACGAGAAAAACCAGGCGATTCAGCGCGGGCAATGGATTCGCACGCACCTGCTGGGCGGCACGATCCCCGATGTGCCGATCGGAGTGAACGCGCAGCTCCCCTCCGATCCGATGCTGACGCTGCGGGAGAAAATGAAAGTCACACGCGAGGAGTATTGCTGGCGCTGTCACCAGAAAATGGATGCGCTCGGGCTGCCGTTGGAGCAGTTCGACGACTTCGGCCGCTACCGCACGAAGGAACTCGACCGGCCGGTCGTGACCGCGGGCGAGATCGTCACGGGTGATCCATCGCTCGATGGACCGGTGAATGACCCGTTTGAATACGTGCTGCGGCTCGCCGCTGCGCCACGCGTGCGCCAGGTATTCGTGCGCCATGCCTTCCGCTACTGGCTGGGGCGAAACGAAACGCTCGACGATGCGCCGACGCTGATCGACGCCGACCGTGCCTACGTGGCGAGTGGCGGCAGCCTGAAGGCGCTGATCGCTTCGTTGCTCAGCTCCGACTCTTTCCGGTTTCGCCGACTGCCGCCGGCCCCTTCCGCGCTCGCTGCCACTCCGAAATGAAAAACGCTCCACCGCTCGCCCGCCGCCAGTTTCTGAAAGGCCTCACGCTCGGCGCCACCGGCGTCGCCCTGAATCCGCTGCTGCAGCGGATGGCGCTTGCGGCCGAAGGGAAGATCGGCGCGCCCCGTTTTCTCTTCGTCGTCGAGGGCAACGGACTGCCGCCGCTGCAGGTGCATCCGCCCGGTCTGCCGTTCGTCGAGCGCGCGCAGCGGGACAAGGTTGCGATTCATGCGCTGCGCGAGCTGGAATTGCCGCCGGCGCTGAAACCGATCGCGGCGTTTCGCGACCGGCTCGCGATCATTCAAGGCCTGTCGGGCCGCATGTGCGGCGGCGGGCATTCGAGCGATCACGGCGCGCTCGGCGCGTATCACGCGAACAGCGGGCGACACATCCAGGCCGCGACCATCGACGCGACACTCGGCCAGTTGTTTCCGGCGATCTTTCCGAGCGTCACGCTCGGCATCGCGTCGAATCCCGACGAGTCGGTGATCTTCAACTGTTCGGCCGATGCTCCGGGCCGCAGCCTGCCGACGATCTGCCAGCCGCAGCTCGCCTATGCCCGGATGTTCGGCAGCGTGGCGGAGGGTGGGGCGCGCGCGAGTTTCGCGGCGAAACGCAACCTGCTCGATCACATGCGCGGCGATGTTGCGCGCGTGCGGCAGCGGCTCGGTGGGGTGGATCGCGAGAAGCTCGACGCCTACCTCTCCGCCTACGAGACGCTGCAGGGGCAGAGCGCGCGGCTTGTCGAATCGCGCGATCGCTTGAAGACCGCTGCGCCCGTGGCGGCGGACAAATTTGTGTCGGCGGTCGAGACGGACCGGCTCGACGCGCACTTCGAGCTCGCGGCGGCCGCGATGATCGGCGGACTCACGAATGTCGCGACGATCGCGTCGGGCGTCGGTTTTCCCTATTTCAACGTCACCTTCAGCGGACTCGGCATCGAGCAGGGGAAGCATCCGATTGGCCACGATCTCTACAATGTCGACAGCCACGCGGGCTGGGAGCGCTCGGAGAAGATCCGGCAGTTTCATTTTCAGCTCATCGCGCGCTTCATGGCCAAGCTCCAGACGATTCCCGAGGACAACGGCACGATGCTCGACAACACCGTGGTCGTCTACCTGAGCGACGCCGCCGAGACGCACCACAGCCGCTGCTTCGAGTGGCCGATGGTGGTGCTCGGGAATATTAACGGCCGGCTGCGCACCGATGGGCGTTACGTCGTCCTGCCTGACTACGGCCAGCCCGGTCACCGGACCATCAATTCGCTCTACAACACGCTGCTCCACGCCGCGGGCAAACCGCGCGACGACTTCGGCAAGCCCGATCCGAACTTGGAAAAAGCGATGCACGGCGGGCCGTTGAACGAATTACTCGCATGAAGACGATATCTGATTCCCTGGTAGGGGCCGACCTCCGGGCGGCCCGTCAGTGTGCACGAATGCAATCGGCCCGCCCGGAGGTCGGGCCCTGCCTTTGGCCCGCGATCCTGGCAGTGTTGACATGTCTTTTGACGACTGCCCGCGCCGCCGATCTCACGCCCGGCGACGCGGAGTTTCGTGCGGCCGTCGGGCGCGATTGCCCGGTCGTTTACCTCTGGCCGGAAGGGAAAGCGCCGGACGAGCCGAGGCCAATCGCGGCGGAGTTTGCGCAGCCGTCGAAGAATCAGCCGGACATCACGATGATCCAGAACGTGACGCGGCCCTCGATCACGATCATCGCGCCGCCGAAGGAGAAGAACACAGGCGTCGCGTTGGTGATCGGTCCAGGCGGCGGTTACGGCGGGCTGGCGTATCGCGACGTGATCGCCGTCGCGAAGGCGCTGAATCCGCATGGCATCGCGGTGGTGCTGTTGAAGTATCGCGTGCCGAAGCGCCACCAAGGCTTCGCGATGAACCATCAGCCGCTGCAGGACGCGCAGCGCGCGCTCGGCATTCTGCGGACGCGCGGCGCGGAGTGGGGGATTGCGCCGGACAAGATTGGCATCGGCGGTCTTTCGGCGGGAGGACACCTCGCGGCGTCGCTCTCCAATCATCACGAGAAACGCCTTTATGCCCCCGTTGACGACAATGACCGCGCGAGCTGCCGGCCGGATTTTACCGTGCTCCTTTGCCCGGCCTATCTCACCGACCCCATCGAATCGCGCACGCCCGATCCGAAGCTCAACTATGGCGAAATCTCGGTCGCGAAGACGCCCCCGACCTTCATCGCGATCACGGAGCCGGACAAGTTTTCCATCGGCGCGACGGAATACATGCTCGCGCTCGCGCGCGCGAAGGTGAACGCCGAGCTGCACGTGTATCCGCACGGTGGGCACGCGACGGGCATTCCGCGGGAATGGTTGACCGAATGGACGACGGAGTGCCGGCGGTGGCTCGGTGACGCGGGCTTTTTGGGACCAAAGCCGAAACCGGCGAGTTTTGCCTACAAGGCGGCGCAAGTCCCCCCGCACACCGCGACCGCGACGTTGACGGAAGGTGATGCCGCGCTCCGCTACATCCTCGGTCGCGATTGTCCCGTGATTCCGCTCTGGCCGGCGGGCGTCGGTCCGGATGAATCGCCGCCGCCTTCGACGACTGAAGCTGTCACGGCGAAATCGCGCGGCGGCAAGGCGCTGAATATCACGCAAGTGGTGCGGCCCACGCTCACGGTGATTGCGCCGACAAAAACGAAAGCGTCCGGCCGCACGGTGATCATCCTGCCCGGCGGCGGTTACGGCGGGCTCGCGGCTGAACACGAGGGCACGCGCGTGGCGGAATGGCTCAACGAACTGGGGATCACCGGCATCGTTTTAAAATATCGCGTGCCGGCACGCGCGGGCCAGCCGCGGCACTATTGGGCGCAACAGGATTTGCAGCGGGCGGTGCGGCTCGTGCGCGCGCGAGCGGGCGAGTGGGGGATCGATCCGAGGAAAATCGGGGTCATGGGATTCTCCGCCGGCGGCCACGCCGTGGCGCTGCTCAGCGCGAGCTTCCAGGAAAACGCTTATCCGCCGCAGGACGCGATCGATCGCGAGAGCTGCCGGCCAGATTTTGCGCTGCCGATTTACGCGGCGTATCTCACCGATCCCATCGATTCCGACACGGTGCCCGCGGCGCTGAAAGCGGGGCTGAAACGGAATGTCACGCCGCCGCTGTTTTTCGCCGTGGCGAAAGACGATCGTTTCTCCCGTGGGGTGATGAATTTCTACCTCGATGTGCGCGCCGCGCAGGTGCCGGCGGAGCTGCACGTGTTCAACGCCGGCGGCCACGGCGGCGGCATCGACCCCGGCAGTTACCCGACGTCCGAGTGGACGCGCGCGGCGCAACGCTGGCTCGCTGCTTTGGACGCACCGAATTCCACCAAATGAAACGTTTCTCCTATTTGGGCCTGCTGCTGGTTTGCTCGGTGCCCGCCACGTTGTGCGCAGCGGTCTTGCTGCAGGATGATTTCCGCTCGCCGGAGCATCCGCAGCGCCAGATCCCGACTGCGCGAGGGACTTGGAAGCTGGCCGACGGGGCGGCGACGTCGTCGCATGACCCGGAGCTCTATGCGAAAAACAAGAATCACGGAGCCGTCATTTGGTATGACCTGAATTTTCGCGATGCGGTGCTGACGTTCTCATTTCGCGCGGAGAAATGTGAAACGGTTGCCTTCACGCTGAATTGCCCGAAAGGCCACGTGTTTCGTTTCCGGCAAAACGCTGCCGGCCTCGCGGTGCTTGCGTGGGCGTCGCAGGAGCACGACACGAAGGCCACCGCGCTGCATCGCGCCGAGGACAAGGCCCCGGGCCTCATGCACGGCTCGTGGACGAAAGCGGAACTCCGCTTCGAAGGACCGAACGTCACGCTGGTGATCGGCGATTTTCGGAAAACCTACGAGCACGCCGGCCTCGCGATCGACAAGAGTCGCTTCGGCATCGCGTATGACCGTGGGACGTTTTCCGTCCGCGATGTAAAAGTGGAAAGCCTGGAGGCGCGGCGATGAGAAGGGCCTTCGGACGACGGTTGCTCACGACCGCGCTCGTGGTTGCGCTGGGCGCCACCTCGGTGCTGGCGGCGGCGGCGTCCGCGCGACGTCCGAATATTCTCTTCATCCTCGTCGATGACATGGGTTGGACCGCGCCGAGTTGTTTCGGCAACAAGGACGTCGCCACGCCGAACCTGGATCGCATCGCGGCGCAAGGCATGCGTTTCACGCAGGCGTATGCGGAGACGCAGTGCTCGCCGACGCGCGCGGCATTGCTCAGCGGACAGTTTGGAGCGCGGACCGGCGTGTTTCGCGTCACGCATGAAGTGCAGGCACCTCACACTTATCTGCGCGAGCCCAAGGCCAACACGGCGCTACGACCTGAACTCGCCACGCTCGCACAGACGCTGCGCTCGGCCGGTTACGCCACCGGGATCAGCGGGAAATGGCACATCACGCCGGACTACCATGCGGCGCCGTTGCGCGAGCGTGACGGCGGAAAATATTTCGACCGCTACGGTTTCGATTTCTGCGGGGCGGCCGACGAGAACGTGCAAGCAGAGGACAAAGCGGTCGTCGCTATCACGGAGGACATTCTCGGCTTCATCGAACGGAACCGCGCCCGCCCGTGGTTTGCCTACGTGGCGCATTTCAATCCGCACACCAAACTGCTCGCGCCGAAAGCCCTGATCGAAAAGCACGCGGCGCGCGGCTACAAACGCACCACGGCGCCGAATGGCAAAGTGACCGAGCGTCCGACCGCGGAGTATCTCGCGATGCTCGAGCATCTGGACAACAATGTCGGCCGGCTGCTGGCGAAGCTGGACGAGCTGAAGCTCGCGGAGGACACCGTGGTGGTGTTCACCTCGGACAATGGCGGCTTGCAACCGGTGACCAGCAACGCACCGCTGCGCGCCGGCAAGGGCGCACCTTACGAGGGCGGGTTGCGGATTCCGATGATGGTGCGCTGGCCGGGAAAAATTCCGGCGGGTGCGGTGTGCGACGTGCCGATTCACACCATCGATTACTATCCGACGTTTGCCGAGCTGGCAGGCGGGCGCGTCGATCCCGCGCACCGGCTCGACGGCACGAGCCTCGTGGCGTTGTGGCAGCAGTCGGCGCGCACGCTGCCGCGCGACACGCTGGCGTGGCATATGCCGAGTTACACGCCGGGTTATGGCCGCGCGCCGTGTGCGGTGCTGCGCAAGGGCGACTGGAAGTTGATTCATTATTTCGGCGACTTCATCGACGTGAGCGCGAGCGCTCCGGGCGATCGTCCGCCGGGCAAACTCGTCCTCGGTGCGCGCACGGAACTCTACCATTTGCGCGAGGACATCGGGGAAACCACCGATTTGGCCGTGCGCCATCCGGAGAAAGTCGCCGAGCTGAAACGCGCGCTGGAGGCCTGGTGGCAGGCGACCGGCGCCACGTTCCCCGAGCGTAATCCGGACTACGACGCCGCGAAGTGGTGGGAGATCCCACGCCCCAACGCGAAGGCGAAGTGACGCCGCCGCCAGCGATTTTACCCCACATGAACATCCCGTTCACCCCTCTCCGCGCACTCGTCGCGCTTACCGCTGCTTCGCCGCTGGGCGCGCAGACGACTGCGCCCGTGGCGACGGAAGACGTCGTCACGCTGTCGCCTTTTGTCATCTCCACGTCCGCGGACACCGGATACGTCGCGACGCAGACGCTCGCCGGCACCCGGCTGCGCACCGAGCTGAAAGACACGCCGGTGTCGCTGAGCGTGCTCACCGAGGATTTTCTCAACGACATCGCGGCCACCGGGCTGGAGTCGGTCGTGGATTTCCTGCCCAACACCAGCGTCTTCACCGTGAGCGGCGGTGACGATTCGGGCAACTCGGCGAAGGTCGGCGACACGCTGAATGTCCGCGGGTTCAAGACCTCATCGGCCACCCGGAATTTTTTCCAGACCCTCGGCTTCAACGACCGCTACATCACGAACCGGCTGACCTTCTCGCGCGGACCGAACTCGCTGCTCTTCGGCATCGGCAATCCCGGCGGCGCGGTGCACATCTCGACGAACCGCGCGGAGCTGGAGCGGAATCGCGGCGCGCTCAGTTATCAGTGGGACAACTACGACAGCCACCGTCTCACCTTCGATCAGAACTTCGTGCTCGTGCCCAAGCGTCTCGCGGTGCGCACGGATCTGCTGTATCAGAACTCGCAGGGCTTTCGTGAGCCCACCTTTGATCGCAAGGACGGCGCGTTTGTCACCACGACCTGGAATCCGTTCGCCGCGGACGGCAAGACCCAGGTCCGCCTCAACTACGAATATGGAAAGTGGAACCGCGTGGCCGCGCGGCCCTGGGCACCGTTCGACCTTTTCTCGACCTGGCTCAATGCCGGGGCGCCGCTCTACGACAACCGCACTGCGGCGCGGCCGGCTAATGTGCCCTCGCGCACGAATCCGTTTACGCTCTTCGAAGACAGCTTCGTGAGTGTGCTTGGCCAGAATACGCTGCCGGCCTTCCGAACCGTGCGGGCGACGGGCTACAACAGCTACGTCCGCTCCGCCGGCCCGATCGCCAACGGCGCCGAGCAAACCGGCAGCAGCATCATCCGCGATTTCGTTTCCGTGAATCCGCTCGATGTTCTCCTGAAACAGTTCGGCGGAGATCAGGCGCGGTTGAACACCTGGCTCAGTGGCCTTGGTGCGCTACGCAGCATCCCTGATCTCTGGCAGGGCGGAAAGACCGTCACGGTGCCGATGGAAACGTTCTTCTCCGGCAACCACGATCACTACGTCCGGAAATTCCACGCGGTTTCGCCGGTGGTTGAGCAACAGGTGGGAAAGAATCTGTTCCTCGAGCTCGCGGCGAATTTCGAACGCGCGGACGTCGACAACCTGACCATGATGCGCGCGACCGACTACGGCATCCAATACGATCCGAATCTCTATCTGCCCGGCGGCGCGCCGAATCCCTACGCGGGCATGCCCTATGTAGGCTCGAACGTCTTCGCCACGTGGGACCTGTCGCGCGCGGAAACCGAGGAATACC
>Ga0163144_10009184_pt1 | contig 21263 bp, 18 predicted proteins | sample OliLak19BULKMAT1_FD_123175 | JGI IMG/M metagenome (GOLD analysis project Ga0163144, IMG submission 123175) | Freshwater microbial mat bacterial communities from Lake Vanda, McMurdo Dry Valleys, Antarctica - Oligotrophic Lake LV.19.BULKMAT1 | ecosystem: Environmental > Aquatic > Freshwater >... | reverse complement strand
GGCGGACTTCCTCGATGTGAAGCCCGGGGTCATCGAGTCGTTCATCCCGGTCTTCATCTTCACCATCCTGTTCGGGCTGTCCATGGACTACCACGTCTTCATCCTGACCCGGATCAAGGAGGCACGCGATCGCGGGCTCGACTCGGACGCAGCCGTGGAACGCGGCATCTCCATCACGGCCGGGACCATCACCAGCGCGGCCTCGATCATGGTCGCGGTCTTCGCGGTGTTCGTGACCCTGGAACTCAACATCATCAAGCAGCTGGGATTCGGCTTGGCCGTCGCCGTCTTCCTGGACGCCACGCTCATCCGGAGCGTCCTGCTGCCGGCGTCCATGCGCCTCCTCGGCGACTGGAACTGGTGGATGCCGTCGTTCCTGTCGTGGATCCCGCGGATCACCATCGAGGGCGAGTCGGACGAGCCGGCGTCGGCTGGCGCCTGAACGAGCGGGGGCGGCGCGCGCCAGGATCCGGGCGCGCGTTGGTCTGCATCTGGCCGCTTGCGGTACCATGCGCTCCGCGTCGACGGTGCACGCACCCGACCAGCGATCGGCTCTAGCGGAGCACGATCTCGTGGGCCCGTAGCTCAATGGCAGAGCAAGTGACTCTTAATCACTGTGTTGAAGGTTCAAGTCCTTCCGGGCTCACCAGTTTCCCATCGCCGCCGATGGTCCAGACGCGGTGATCGATCCCACCCGTAACGCGTGTGCAAGCCCAGGGCCCTAACGATGGCGCGGAGGCGTGGCCCGAAGCGCCATCATCGGAGGGCCCCCACGGGATGATCGATGCCATTGAAAACCTTGCCCCTGCCGTCATCGGATCGCGCCTTCGCGCTGGTCGTACGGAAACTCGCTGACTCGACCGACTCCGTGGCGGAGTTTGTGAGCCGGCTACGCCCGCTGTATCCCGATGTCGGGTTGTCCCGGCGGATGCTCAGTGGGGAGCCGGCGATGTTCTACGTGTACCGCGACGGCAACTACTTCGGCGAGCGCAGAAGCGGACGAACCGCAAAAGAGACCGGGAAGTCTCCTTAGCAGCTACGTACCGCCGGTCTGTGCGCGCACCCCTCTGCGCACGCACTCCTCGGCGGGTTCGCAGGTGCTACCCTTCGAGCGTCCTTTCATGGCCGGTCCTGTGAGGCTGGCGTACCGGTCCCGAGAGGCCGGCGTAAGGAGGCTTGATGATCGCGCACGCCCTCACCCACCACGCCCCTGCGGCGGGTGGGTGTTTTGTTGTCCCGCACATCGAGCCGTCGGTCGCGATCGCCGTCGCGTGATCGTCCCACCGTTGCCGCGGGCATCGTCGGTCGTCGATCCGCGGATCGGCGACATGGGTCCAGCGTTGCTGGCCCTGGAAGACGGCGCGATCTTTCCGGGTGTGGCGTTCGGGGCGCCGATCACCGCCGGTGGCGACCTTGTGGTCAACACCAGCCAGACGGGCTACCAGGAGGTCTGCACGGACCCTTCGTACGCCGGCCAGATCGTGGTCATGACCTATCCCCTCATCGGCAACTACGGTCGGCTCGTCGCCGATGACCAGTCGCGTCAGCCATGGCTGCGTGCCCTGGTGGTCGCCAATGCCACGGCCGCGGTCCTGGACGACGCTCGACAGCTCGCGGCGCTCCTCCGGGATGCCGCGATCCCGGCCATCGCCGGGGTCGATACGCGGGCGCTGGCGCGTCATCTCCGCGCCAACGGCTGTCTTCGGGGCATCGTGACAGCCCCGGGCGAGTCTGGCGAACAGGGTGTCGAGGCCGCCCGCGCCGCCGCCGTGATCGCAGCCCGTGCCGTCCCACACTGGGAGGATCAGGACTTCGTATCGCAAGTGTCGCCGCCGGCCGTGACCGAGTTCGGGACGGCCGACGAGGGCGGGCCGATGATCGGGATCGTGGATCTGGGCCTCAAGTCGAACATCGTGCGCGCGATGCGCCATCGCGGCGCCCGGGTCCGCGTCTTCCCGCACACCGTCGATCCATCCGACGTGCTGTCGTCCGATATCAGCGGCGTGATCCTGTCGCCGGGGCCAGGGGATCCGGCGCGTCTCGGGGCCCAGGTCTCGCTCGCCCGGGCCGTCATCGACGACGGCCGGCCGCTGCTGGGTATCTGCCTGGGGCATCAGATCGTGGGCCGGGCCGCCGGGGCCGAGACGCGGCGCCTGCAATTCGGGCACCATGGGGCGAATCACCCGGTCCAGGACGTGGACCTAGGGCTCGTCCAGGTGACCGCCCAGAACCATGAGGTCCAGGTCGTCGGTGACTCGCTGCCGTCCGACTCCGGGTTCCACGTCAGTCAGATCAATCTGAACGACCGTTCCGTCGAGGGGTTGCGCCACCGCGACAAGCCGATCGAGACCGTGCAATACCACCCGGAGGGCGCGCCGGGCCCGCTCGACGCGCTTGCCGTCTTCGACCGGTTCGTGGCGGCAGCGAGAGGTGGGCGCGCGTGAGCGCTCAACCCCTGTCTGCGTGCGCCGGACGCAAGAACGGCTGTGGCCGGTGCTTGGCCGTCTTCGACCGGTTCGCCGGCAGCGTTCGCCATGGCCGCTTGCATGGCACGCAACCCGACAGGGGTATGACGGCTGCGCTGCCACCGCGACGAGAGCCGCGGCCGTGACCCGCCCAATCGCGCAGGGGTGGGCGCGCAGGGGTGGGCGCGCAGGGGTGGGCGCGCAGGGGTGGGCGCGCAGGAGCCCGACTGCCGCCGTCCCCGTGCCTGCCGCCGTACCCGCGGCGGCTCCCCGGGGAGGAGCCCAACCGTGACACGGACATTCCTGCCACATCGTCACACCATGATCCTTCGGCACCGTCCAGGTGCGGCAGACCCCGCCGACGGGCCTCGATGCGGCGCCCCCGCGCACGCCGCGAGTGCCAAATCGCCCCCGAATCGCCGATCCAGGCCTTCCAGGGCGGCGGAGTCGCCCCGAAGCGTCGCCCCATGCCGATCTGTCAGGAAACCGCGTCGATCCCGGCCCACGCGGCCCACACTCGCGCGCGCAGCGACGCACCCATGACGACCCCACAAGGCCCGCCCCGCCCAAAGCCTGCGTCGGTCCTGATCCTGGGGAGCGGGCCGGTCGTCATCGGCCAGGCCGCCGAGTTCGACTACGCGGGCACGCAGGCCTGCCGCGCCCTGCGGGCGGAGGGCGTGCGCACGATCCTGGTCAACAGCAACCCGGCCACGATCATGACCGACCCGGGTGTGGCCGACGCCATCTACCTCGAGCCGCTGACCGTGGAGGCCGTGGAGGCCGTCATCGCGAAGGAGCGGCCGGAGGGTCTCCTCGCCGGGCTCGGCGGTCAGACGGCCCTCAATCTCGCCACGGCTTTGGCCAAGGCCGGCGTCTTCGAGCGTCACGACATCAAGCTCCTGGGCACCCCCCTGGAAGCGATCCACATGGCGGAGGACCGCGAGGCCTTTCGCGATCTCCTGGATCGGCTCGGACAGCCGTACGCCCCGAGCTGGATCGTGGAGAACGACGAGGCGATCGAGACGGCGCTCCAGACCATCGGCCTGCCCGCCATCGTCCGGCCCGCGTACACGTTGGGCGGCACCGGCGGCGGCATCGTCGAGACGGAGGCGGCGTACCGCGAGATCGTCCGGACCGGCCTGCGCGCGAGTCCCATCCACCAGGTCATGGTCGAGAAGTGCCTGGTCGGCTGGCAGGAGATCGAGTACGAGGTGATGCGCGACGCCGATGACACGTGCATCGCCGTCTGCTCCATGGAGAACGTGGACCCGCTCGGCGTGCACACCGGCGACTCGATCGTCGTGGCGCCGGTCCAGACCCTGACCGATGCGGTCCACCAGCGCCTGCGCAGCGCGGCCCTCGCGATCATCCGGGCACTCGGCGTGGAGGGCGGCTGCAACGTCCAGTTCGCGCTCTCGCCCGACTCGACCGAATACGCGGTCATCGAGGTCAACCCGCGCGTCTCGCGCTCGTCGGCACTGGCGTCGAAAGCGACCGGCTATCCGATCGCAAGGGTCGCCGCGCAGATCGCCGTCGGGCGGCGCCTGGCCGAGATCCCGAACGTGGTGACCGGCACCACCGTCGCCGCGTTCGAGCCCGCGCTCGACTACGTGGTCGTGAAGCTGCCGCGCTTCCCGTTCGACAAGTTCCCGACCGCCGACCGGACGCTCGGCAGTCAGATGAAGGCGACCGGCGAGGTGATGGCCATCGATCGGACGTTCGGGTCCGCGCTCAACAAGGCGCTCCGGGGGCTGGAGCAGGCGGGCGTCGGGCCGCTCGCCGAGGACCCGAGCTGGACGCCCACGTTCGACTATCTGGCCGGCGTGTACGCGGGCAACCCGGACGCGTCGGACGACGAACCGATCCGCTGGATCGACGAGGGCGGCCAGGCCTGCGAGTCCACCCGCCACGCCCAGCGTACCGCCGCGCCGATCGTCCTGAAGCGCTTCCTGGAGCCGTCGGACTCGCGCCTGTGGCGGCTCCTGGGCCTGCTCCGGCGCGGCGTTCCTGAGCCGGTGGTCGGTGCCGCAACCGGGATCTCCGCCTGGTTTCTGGCCGAGATGGGCCGCAACGTCGCCCTGGAACGCGAGACGACCCTCATGGGCGAACGCCTGGCGACCGCCGCGACAGATCCCGAGGCCGCCGAACTGCTGGCCACGGTCAAACGGGCGGGATTCGGCGACAAGGAGCTCGCCGGACTGGCCGGTGTGATCCAGGACGAGGTTCGCGCGGCAAGACTGGCGGTCGGCCTGGTCCCGGGCTACGCGATGGTCGACACGTGCGCGGCGGAGTTCGCGGCCGAGACCCCGTACTTCTATGCGACCTATGCCGCGGCCGGGTCCGTGCCGGAAGCCCCGCCCGTGGAACGCCAGGCGGCGCTGGTCATCGGCAGCGGGCCGGTCCGGATCGGGCAGGGGATCGAGTTCGATTACTGCGCCGTCCAGGCCGCCGACACCCTGCGCCAGGCCGGCTGGCGGGCGGTGATGATCAACTCCAACCCGGAGACCGTGTCGACCGACTTCGACGCGTCGTCGCGCCTCTACTTCGAGCCGCTGGATCCTGAGAGCGTGCGCAGCGTCATCGACGCCGAATCGCCGGATCCCGATGGTGCCGGTCTCCTGCCGATCGTGGTCGCCTTCGGTGGCCAGACCCCGCTCAACCTCGCGGCGCCGCTGGCCGCCGGCGGTGTCCCGCTGCTTGGGTCGGACCTTGAGGCGATCGACCAGTCGGAGGAGCGGACTCGGTTCTCCGCCCTGCTGGACCGGTTGGGCATCCCGCAGCCAGAGGGCGGCATGGCCCACAGCGTGGAGGAGGCGCTGACCCTGGCCGAGCGGATCGGCTACCCGGTCATCGTCCGGCCTTCGTTCGTCATCGGCGGTCTGGCCATCGATTTCTGCTATTCCCCGGAGGACCTCGCCCGCCAGCTGGCCCTGGCCACGGTCGTGGATCCGGATCGGCCGGTCCGGATCGACCGCTACCTGGAGGGCGTCGAGGTCGATGTCGACGCCGTCAGCGACGGTGAGCTGGTCCTGATCCCGGGCCTCCTGGAGCACGTGGAACGGGCCGGGGTCCACAGCGGTGACAGCGTCGGGATGTTTCCCCCGCAGACCGTCAGCGAGGGCGACCAGGCCCTCGTCGTCGCGACGATGGAGCGGATCGTGCTGGCGCTCGGTGTCAAGGGGCTGGTCAACGCCCAGTTCATCGTCCGCGACGACGGCGTCTACCTCATCGAGGTCAACCCGCGAGCGTCCCGGACCGTGCCGTTCATGTCCAAGGTAACGGGCGTGCCGATGGTCAGCCTCGCGGTCCGGATCTCGCTGGGCGCCACCCTCCCGGAACTGGGCTGGGGTGGCGGCCTGCTGCCCCCGCCGCCGTTCGTCGCGGTCAAGGCCCCGGCCTTCTCCACGGCCAAGCTGCGCGGCGTAGACCCGTCCGTTGGCCCTGGCATGCAATCGACCGGCGAGGTCATCGGCATCCACACCGATCCGCGCGTCGCGCTCGCCAAGGCGCTCCTGGGCGCCGCGCTCGTGCCGCCCCGTGCCGGTGTCGACGGGGAGCTGGCGCTGCTGTCCATCGCCGATCGCGACAAGGCGCTGCTGCCGCGGTTGGCGGCCGGGCTGGCTGAGGCGGGTTATCGGCTGGCCGCGACCCGCGGCACGCGCGCGGCCCTGGCTGAGGCCGGCCATGAGGCGCGCCCCGTGGCCAAGCTGGGCGAGGCCGCCGACGCGACGATCGGCGAAGTCCCGATCCTGGAGCTGATCGCCAGCGGCGAGGTGCGCCTCGTGGTCAACACCCCGACCCCGCGCTCCGGCGCGGTCCGCGACGCGGCTGAGATCCGCTTTGCTGCGACCGGGGAGGGCATCCTGTGCCTGACCGCGATGGAGACCGCGGTCGCGGCCGCGGAGGCGTTGGATCCCGCGATCGCCACGGAATTGTCGAGTGTCCGCGCCCTCGGGGAGTGGGTTCCAATGCCCGGTCAGCCGCGGGTCGCCGTCCCCGTCTGAACCGGGACGGATGCGCCGTCCTCCGGCGTGACCACGAGCGCCTGGCCCAGGGACCACAGGGTCAGCGACGTCAGGGCGACCATCACGACCGCGAGCGGGACCTGGCGGGTTCGCAGCGTGCCGGCCGACATCCCCTTGGGTGCCTCCAGCGCGGCGACCACGTGCCCGCCCCAGGCCCCCAGCATGTGCCCGCCCACGACCGAGGCCAGCTGGACGGTCCAGACGAGGCCAGGTGGCAGCCACGCCCCGGAAGTCTCGTAGAAGGCGGTCCCGAACAGGTCCCAGCCACGCTGGAACGGGTCGGACAGGGCTACCACGATGCGTTGCCCGTCGATGAGCAGGTAGGTCAGGTAGTGGGCCACGAGGTACCCGACCGCGATCGGGAGGAGGCCGGCTCCGGTCGCGGCGATGCCCACGGACATGGTCACGGCCAGCGCTGCGCCCACGATCAGGCCCAGGAACCCGGCCAGCAGGATCGTCTGGATGGGCAGCGTCGGGATCCCGAACAGCTCGGACCAGATCTGCGTCTGCGACAGCCCGTCGTACAGGATGGAGCCGACGCCGAGGCCGACGATGACGACGTCGGGCATGGTCCAGCCGGGCTCCAGCAGGCCGCCCGCGAACGGCCGTCGCCGCACCCGGCCGTCCTCGTCCGCCAGTGCGAACGGGGCGAGCCGGCCGAGGATCCTGAACCAGACCGTGAAGACTTCGGCGTTCGCGCGCCACGTGTCGCGCCCGAACTGGGCCATCATCGCGACCGTGAAGGCGGTATAGCCGACCAGGACGATGAACAGCAGGGGACCGCCGGCCCGAACGACGAGCTCCAGCCAGATGAAGAAGGCGAAGCCGATGGCGGCCGGCCATCGACCCAGCGGAGCTGGATACCCGGCGAGGTCCCAGGACCCCATCCCCAATCGGCGGATGACGGCAGCGCCCAGATCGTGGAGCGTCGAAAACGGGTCCAGGAACTGCCACACCGGTCCGATCGCGGCGGAGAGGATCGCGACACCGACCCAGCCGTAGACCCACAGGAACAGCGTCGCCACATCGGCGTCGCTGGACCCACCGATGATCCCCTGGGCGACGATCCAGAGCCACGCCAGGAGTCCCAGCGCGCGCAGGCCGAAACGGATCGCAGTCGGTGGGAGCCGCCCCGCGTCGCTGGTGTCTGGCCGGTCGGCGCGCACGTCGCGGAGCAGCACGAAGATGAACGAGAGGGCCACCGTGGCGGCGGCCCCTGCCAGATAGACGGCCAAGGGCAACCGACTCGTGTAGGTCGCGCTGAGGGCGTGACCAAGGGCCACGCCCGGGGCCGCCAAGGCGACCAGCGACGCGCTTGCGAGGGCGCTCGCCAGCGTGCGACGGCGGCGGTGCGTCACGCGGGCGGACCGGAGCGGCCGCGCCGGCCCAAGAGCACCACGCCGGCGATCAGCACCAGGGCGAACCCCGCGATGATCGGGAGGAGGGCATCCCCGCCGCCGTCGCCCGTCGACCCGCCGCCGGCCGCGGGGGAGGGCGCCGCCGTGACCGAAGCTGTTACCGCGGCCGTTGGAGATGGGGCCGCCGGGCTCGGCACCGCCGGGCTCGGCGCGTCGGTCGGGGCGCTCGTTGCGCCGCTCGTCACCGTGGGCGACGTGGTCGGGCTAGCGACCACCGTGAATGACCAGGTATCGCGGGCCAGCTCACCGTCCTCGGCGGATAGCGTCGTCCAGCGCACCTCGTACACGCCCGCTGGCAGGTCAGGGAGATCGGCGATCGCCATGCGCTGTTCGTCGGCCGGATCCACACCGCCGGTGGCGACCACCTCGCCCGTCGAGTTGCGGAGTTGGAGGGAGCTGCCATCGGGCTTCAGCGTCTGGGTGAACGTGCCGGCCACCTCGGTCGGTGTGCCCTGGACGGTCGTGCCGTCGGTCGGCGCCGCGACGTCCAGTTCGGCGTGCCCGACGACGGTCACCGGGACCAGCAGCGCAAACAGCAGCGCGACGACGCCCGCCCGGACGACGCGCATCGGCGACCGATGTGATGTCATTGTCCTGAGTCTACGGAACCGGCGGACATCCAGCGAACGACCCCGCCCGAACCCTTTGTGTAGCGAGACGACCCGCCGGACGGCGGCTGAGACCACGGAGTCCGATGCAGATCCAGTACGCGAACGACCAGGCCGACTATCGAGCCGGTGCCTGCAACATCGGGCCGGCGGAGATCACGCGTCGTCGACGAGGCGGCGTGGCCGCTGTCGGGATCGCCGTGGCGCTGGCGCTCGTCCTGGTCGCCGTGGGGGCACCGTGGTGGACGCGCCTGGTCGTCTTCGCGCCACTGGCCGGCGGGCTCATCTCCCTGGAGCAGGTGCGCCGACACTTCTGCGTGGGCTTCGCGCTGGCCGGGATCCGCAATTTCGGTCCGCTCGGCGACCCTGGTCGAGTCGCTGACGATACCGACCGAGCGACGGACCGCAGGGCAGCCCTGGTCATGGTCGCGTACATGTCGGCGATCGCCGCGGTCATCACGGTGGCATTCGCGCTCCTGCCGATCTGAGACGGCCCGAGGTCTGAGACGGCCCGAGGGCAAGCGGTTCGCGGTGTCCATCGCGGCGACGCGCTACGATCGACGCCTTCCACCGATCGCCCGGGGCGGTCCGCCGCCGGGAACTCCCGCCACCAGAGCCCACCAGGAGTCGTGCGTGCCCACCAGCGTCCCCCAGGTCCGGTTCACCGACGAGCGCCTGCCCAACGGCCTGCGCCTGATCATCGCCGAGGATCATCTCGCCCCGGTCGTGGCCGTCAACGTCTGGTACAACGTCGGCTCCAAGCACGAGCAGCCGGGCAAGACCGGGTTCGCGCATCTCTTCGAGCACGTCATGTTCCAGGGCAGCAAGCACGTGGCAAAGGCGGAGCACATCGCCCTCATCCAGGCGGCTGGGGGCACGATGAACGGCACGACCTGGCTGGACAGGACGAACTACTTCGAGACCCTGCCGTCGCATCAGGTGGACCTTGGCCTGTGGCTGGAGGCGGACCGGATGGCGACCCTGCTCGAGGCACTCAGCCAGGAGAATCTGGACAACCAGCGCGAGGTCGTGAAGAACGAGAAGCGCTGGTCGTACGACAACCGACCGTACGGCTCGTGGCAGGAGAAGCTTCAGGCCCACCTCTTCCCGAGCGACCACCCGTACCACCACTCCACGATCGGTTCCATGGAGGACCTGGACGCCGCCTCGATCGAGGATGTGAGCGAGTTCTTCCGGACCTACTACGCGCCCAACAACGCGGTGCTGTCGGTCGTCGGTGACGTCGACACGGCGGCGGTCCGGGCGAGTGTGGATCGCTACTTCGGGGCGATCCCGGCGAATCCGTCCATCCCCTCGCTCGGCGACCTCTCGCTCCCGCCGACACTCGGTGGCGAGATTCGCGAGATCGTCCACGACCGCGTCCCGCTGCCGCGCATCTACCTCGGTTTCCGGGCCCCGGTCTACGGCGATCCGCGACTCGATGCGCTCGATGTCGCCGGCCAGATCCTTGCCGGCGGGAAGGGGAGTCGACTCCATCGCCGTCTCGTGCGCGATGAACGGATCGCCCAGGACGTCGCCATCTTCACCCTCGGGTTCATCGGCGGGGCATCGATCTGCGCGGGTTGGGCCACCGTCCGGCCGGGCGTCCCGGTCGAACGCGTCGAGGCCGCCTTCCACGAGGAACTGGAGCGCCTGGCCACGGAGCCGGTCAGTGCCGACGAGCTGGCCCGAGCCTTTGCCCTCATCGAGGCCGACGAACTCGGCTCCGTCCAGCGGGTGGAGGAGCGGGCCGATCGCCTGTCCATGTACGCGACCCTGTTCGACGACCCGGGCCTCATCAATCAGATGCTGCCGCGCTACCTCTCGGTGACGGCCGAGGGCATCCGGGACGTCGCCGCCGCGACCTTCCGCGCGGACAATCGACTTGTCCTGACCTACCTGCCGGAAGAGCCACCGGCCGACAGTGCGGCGATCGACGTCGACGCCGCCAACGAGGCGGACGGATCCGACGCCGGCGACCGTGGACGGGCCGAAGCCGACTCCGGCGAGGAGGTGGCGGCATGACTGCCCAGCAGCAGGAGCGCGACGGCTTCGTCATCGCCGAGCGTCCGGCCCCAGGAACACCGCGACCCTATGACTTCCCGAACGTCGCCACGACCCGCCTGGCCAACGGGCTGACGGTGCTCGTCGCCGACCTTCCCGGTCGGCCGCTGATCAGCGCCGTGATGGTCCTGCGGACCGGGGCCGGGGATGAGCCCGCCGCCCTGGCCGGATCCGCGGTCCTCGCCGCCCGCGCCTTGACGGAGGGCACTGAGCGCTACGACGCGGTCGCCCTGACGGAGGCGTCGGAGCGCTTGGGCGCCTCCCTGCATGCCGAGTCAGGCTGGGATGCCACGACCCTGGGCGTGGACGTTCCGGCCTCGCGCCTTGAGCCTGCCCTGGAGCTGTTCGCCGAGGTCCTCCTCCACCCGACCTTTCCGGCGAGCGACGTGGAGCGCCTCCGCGACGAGCGCCTCAATGATCTGCTCCAGGCCCAGGCGGATCCGCGGCGCCGTGCCGACGAGACGTATATCGCCACGATCTATGCCCCGCGATCGGCGTATCACCGGCCGTCTGCCGGTACGCGCGAGACCGTCGAGGGGCTGACCGCGGACATCGCCAGGCGTGCCTACGAACGAGCCCTGGATCCCTCGCGTGCCACATTGGTCGTGGCCGGCGACCTGGGCGGTCAGGACGTGGCAGCCATGGCGGAGCGCCTGTTCGGTGCCTGGACGCGACCGGCGGCCATCGTCCCAACCGACTCGGGCGTGATGGGCGTCCTGGACGCACCGTCATCAACCGGTCGAATCGTTCGGGTGGTCCACCGCCCGGGGAGCGTCCAGACAGAGATCCGCATCGGCCATGCGGGCCTGCCTCGGCACATCCCGGACTTCCATGCGGTGTCCGTCATGAGCGCGATCCTGGGTGGCCTGTTCAACTCCCGGCTGAACATGCAGTTGCGTGAAGCGAAGGGGTACACCTACGGCGCGGGCGCCGGCTTCGATCTGCGCCGGGGAGCGGGTCCGTTCACGGCTCGCGCGGCGGTGAACACGGAGGTCACGGTCCCAGCCGTGATCGACACCCTGGCGGAGCTCCAGCGGATGCGCGACGAGCCGATCACGGACACGGAGCTGGCCGCTGCACGCGACTTCCTGGTCGGCGTCTTCCCGTTGCGTTTCGAGACGGCCGGGGCGGTCGTCGGGGCGTTGGCCGGTCTGGCCGTCCACGGCCTGCCGATCCAGGAGCTCATCGACTATCGACGCCGGATCGAGGGGGTCGATGTCGCGGCCGTCGGCGCCGCGGCGCGCGACCATCTCCACATCGACCGCGCGGCGATCGTGCTCGTCGGCGATGTCGACGCCTTTGGGGAGGCGCTTGAGGCCGCCGGTCTGGGCACCCTCGTCATCGACCGCGACGAGGGTCCACATGCCGCTGGGGCCATGCCGGACGAGGCGGAAACGGAAGCCCCGGGTCCCACGGACGCGGACGACGAGCACGGCCCCACGGCCGGCGCAGAGGATCCATCGCTTCCTGGCACCTCGGACGATCCGACCAGCGCCGATACGACGAGCGCAGACGGCGGGCGGGACGGCTGACCTCACCACCGGCACCAGGGCCGGCCGCCACCTTCGCGCGCACTGAAACCTTTTGTCCCGCCTTCGCCTCAGGGGAGTAACGGCCGGATTCACCCCCGGGACCGGCGCCGGAGGAGAACCCAACGATGCGACTCGATCGGCGGATGCTGCGTGGTCTTGGGACCGGCGTGGTCACCTTGTTCCTGGCCGCCGGCGCGGTGTTCGCGGCCAACGGTCTGATGCCGGCAGGCTCGGACGACTCGCGGGCGTACGTCGTGTCGGCCCAGCCGACCGAGACTCCCGAGCCGACCGAGACGGCGGAAACGGCGGAAACGGCAGGGGCCCTCGCGGCCAAGACCGCGGAGCCGACCGAAACGCCTGAAGCGACCGAAACGCCTGAAGCGGCCGAGACGCCCGAAGCGAACGAGACCCCCGAAGCGGCCGAGACCCCCGACGCGACGGATGACCAGGGCGAGCACGATGACGATCAGGGCGAGCACGATGACGATCAGGGCGAGAACGAAGACGAGCATGCCGACGGGAACGACGATCACGGCGACTCGAGTGGCCCCGGTGACGAGGACGACGATCAGGGCGACTCCAGTGGGCCGGGCGGCGAGGACGACTGAGCCACGTATGGCGTCTTGCCCGGCACACGTTGGGACCAGATGCGGGCCCATGGACGGGCCCGCTCTGGAGCATCATGGAGCTGGGCCCGTCCGGCACGACTCGAGACGACCGCCCGACGCCAACGGGGAGGGGACCTATCAGCAGCGACGTGGGCGCTGTCGGTCCGTCGGCCGGCCAGCCCGATGAACGGGCGATCGTGGCGGCCGTCCTCGGCGGTGATCGCGATGCATTCCGTGGGCTCGTCGAGCGCGAGGCTCCGGCCGTCACTCGGGCCTGTCAGCGGATCCTTGGCGACCACGCCGAGGCGGAAGACGCCGCCCAGGAGGCCTTCGTGACCGCCTACCGGTCGCTCGCCACGTGGCGCGCCGACGGCCCGTTCGGCGCCTGGATCACGCGCATCGCGGTTCGGATCGCCCTGCGCATGGTCGGTCGACGTCGTTCCGTGGCGTGGCGCGATCCGGCAGGGCACGGCAGCGACAGCGCTGGAGCCGCGGGTGCCGCGAGCCAGGCTGACCGGGCCGCGGACAAGGCGGCGATGGCGGCGACCAGGTGGACCGATCCCGCCGTTCTCTCGATGCGCGCCGAGCGCGCCACGGAGATCCGTGCCGCCGTGACCGCCCTGCCCGAGCCATACCGAGAGGTCGTCGCGTTGCGCTTCTTCGCGGACGCCTCCCTCGACCAGATCGCCAGCCAGACCGGCCGACCGCTGGGGACCGTCAAGACCCACCTGTATCGCGGTCTGGTCCGGCTCCGCGCGAGCCTTGCCGAAGGGCACGACGGATGAGCGGTCCTGGGCGCCGGTTCGATCCGGGTGAGCTTGGCGACGCCGTGAACGGTCCACTGCGTGACGCGGAGGCGGCCGGACTCCTGGCCACGGCTCGAGACCTGGAGGAATTCGCACGCGCCGAATCCGCCATGCCCACGGTGGGCTTCGAGGACCGCGTCATGGCCGCCGTGGCCCGCGAGTCCGCGCCGGTCCTCGTGGCCAACGGAGGATTCCTTCCCGGTCTGATCGCCGCCGTCCGCGATGCCTGGCGGATCACCTGGTCCGGCGGTCGACCGTTGGCGATCCGGGCGCAGGCCCTTGCCCTCGTGCTCCTGGTGGCGATCGCCGCCGGGTCCGTCGGGACGCTGGGGGCCGTGGGCGCGGCACGCTTCTTCTCGTCCGACGATGCAGCGCCGGTTCCGACACCGACCGTCGACCAGAGCCAGCCGCCGGTCAGTCCGGATCCTTCGCTGCCCTCCGAGCTGCCCAGCCCGTCGCCGAGTGTCCTGCCGTCGCCATCACCGAGCGAAAGCCCCGATCCGGCTCCAACACCAATCTCGGCCGAGAGCGCGCCGACCGGCACCGACAACGGATCGGGCGCAACGTCCATCCCGACGCGCACACCGCCATCGACCATCACGCCGACCGCTACGCCGGATCCCGCGGAGACGCCCGATCCCGCGGAGACGCCCGACCCATCCAGCACCGACGACCCGCTCGGGACCCCAAACCCGACCGATACGCCACAACCGACCGACACAGACGAGCCGCTGAACGGCAGTTCCGGCTGAGGGTCGATCGCGGGTGGCCTTACCGAGGCACACCAGTCACGGACCAACCGGGACAGGTACGCTTGGCGGCGTGATCGTCGTCATCGGGGCTGTGTTCGGTCGTGGAGCCGGGGTGGAGGTCGCGCCGGCTGGGCTCGCGGCCGGGATCGCGCTGGCGGCATCGGCGACGGAGTCACGGGTCGAGCTGGTCGCGAGGATCGGCGACGATCCGCCGGGTGACGCGCTTCTGCTCGCGTTTGCGGCAGCGGGCATCGGGCACGTGGCCACGCTGCGCGACCCCGCCCGCGCGACGCCCGTCGAGCTCGACGACGACGAGGTCATCGACCCCGACCCAGAGCTCGACGCCGGGTCCGCCGGCGGTTCGCCTGTGCTCTCGGCCCCGACGCTCGACGCGGCGGATGTCGGCCTCGCCCTGCGCTACCTGTCGGACTATCGGGTCATCGTCGTCGTGCATCCGGCCGATGCCGGCGTCGTGCGCGAGGTCGTGGCAGCTGCGTCTTGGGCGAGCGCCCATCTGGTGGTGGTGACCGCGCCCCGCGCCGATGTGCCGACCGACCTGCCGCCGGCCAGCGTGGTCCTCGAAGCCCCCGACAACGCCGCCGGCCTAGCCGACCTGCTCGGCCGCTACGCCGTGGCCGTGGATGCCGGCGAGGACCCCTCGACCGCGTTCGCAGCGTTGTCGGCGTCCGCCGCCGCGGGTTCGATCGACTAGAGCCCCAGCGAGTCGCTCGGCGCAGGCGCGGGGTCGGTCGGTCGCTCGATCATCGGTTCGACCAGCTCCGGTCCGTCCCTGCGGACGTCATTCACGTCGCGGTTGACCGCGTAGATCCGGAGCGCGAGGTCGTCCGTGGGCTGGAGCAGGCCCAACAGCTGGCCGCCGGCCTCGCCCGGATCGGCCGGGGTCGGGTCCAGCCAGCGAGCCCAGGCGTCGTCGGGAACGATCACCGGCATCCGATCGTGGAGGTCGGCCAGCGCCTCGTTCGGGGCGGACGTGATGATCGTGAACGTCCGCACGATGCGAGGCGCGGCCGGGTCGCTGGCCGGATCCTTCCAGCCCGCCCACAAGCCGGCGAGGGCCATCGGTCGACCATCCTCGCGCACGACGTTGAACGGTTGTCGGAGCCTGCCCTCGCGCTTCCACTCGTAGAACGAATCGACCGGCACGAGACACCGCCGACGCTTGAACGCGTCGCGAAAGGCCGGGCTCGTCGTCAGCGTCTCCGCCCGGGCGTTGAACATCCGCGACCCTGCCTTCAGGTCCGTGGACCAGTGCGGGACCAGGCCCCATCGATAGGCGGTGATGGCCCGTCGCTCCTCACGCTGCACGACGACCAGCGCGTCATCCGTCGGAGCGACATTGAAGCGTGCGCCCGGCTCCTCGACGAGCGGCTCCGCCGCGAAGATCTCGGCAAGCTCCGACGCGGGGCGTTGCTGGCTGAATCGTCCGCACATCGGGCCAGTCTAGTATCGTCGTGCCGATGGACGACGCCCCGCCACCGGCCGCTCCGCGCGGCCCCGACCCGTCGCGTGCCGGGCGCCTTACGCGCGACGCAGCGCTCGCGCTGCTGACCGACGCCGATGCGGCCCTGGCCGCCGGTGAATTCCGCGAGGCCGCGATCCGTTTCGGCCGAGTCGTGGGCTTCGATGACCTGGACGTCACCGCGGCAGCCCTGCTCGGCCTCGGCGAGGCCCGCTATCGACTCGACGACGAAGACGCGGCGTTGCGATCGTGGGAAGCCGCGGTCCAGTTGGGCGACACGACGTCCAGTTACCGAGCCTGGCGCAACGTGGCGGCGGCGCGGGTACGGTCCCGGGACCTGACCGGCGCCATCGACGCGTACCGCCAGGCGAACCGGCTCGCGCCCGCGGAGGACAAGGGAGAGATCGCGACCCGCCTGGGCTGGCTGACGAAGGAGACCGGCGACCAGAAGGCGGCCCGAAAGTACTTCGCGCGGGGCCGGGGCGACGGCCCCCTCGTCTCCGTCACGACGGTCATCATCGCGGCGACGGTCATCGTGTCCCTGTCCGCACTCCTGTCCAGCGAGGGCGAGTTCCTGCTGGCGGCGTTCCAGCTGGACAAGGCCGCCGTCGCTGCCGGCGAGTACTGGCGCCTCTGGACCGTCACGCTCCTGCACGGCAGTCTTCTGCATCTGTTCTTCAACATGTACGCGCTGTACCTCGCTGGCCCCATCGTCGAGCGCTGGTACGGCTCCGTCCGCTTCGTCCTGTTCTATCTGGCAGCTGCCGCGGCAGGGTCCGTCGGGAGCTTCGTCTTCGGTGGCGACCTGCCCTCGGTCGGCGCTTCGGGCGCGATCTTCGGGCTGTTCGGGCTGCTCCTGGTGGCCGGTCGGATCCACAAGCCGGTCGATCGCGGGAGCCGGATGCTGGTCAGTCAGCTCGGGATGCTGATCCTCATCAACATCGGCTTCGGGTTCGCCTTCCCAGGGATCGATAACGCCGCACACCTTGGTGGTCTCGCCGCCGGGGCGTTCCTGGGCGCGGTCGTGCCACCCACGGCGGTCCAGACCCTGGCCTCGCTCTGGCAGGGGACCAGTGAGGCGGGCACGGCCCACGTCGCCCGGGTGCCGCTGACGGTCCTGGCCATGGCGTTGGGCGCGATCGCGCTGATCGTCGTCATCGGCATCGTGATCGGGACGGACGCGCGCGCGGGTTGAGGCTTTGGGGCCGCTGCGGCCTCTTGGCCGCTGCCCGCGCCGAGCTCAGTGTCAGAACTCGATCAGAACTCGCCGACGACCAACTGCGGTCCGGGTTCACCGTTCGCGCCGCCCTCTGGCTCCAGCGTGATCATCGCGGCTGAACTGCCCGCGAGGTCGACACCAAAGGGCGCGACGAAGGCTCCTTGACCGTCGAAGTGGAACGTGCCGAGCGGGTGGACGCCGGCAGCGTCGGCGACCCACAGCTGGTAGACATGTCCGGCAGGGGTCGGCGGCAGATTCATGGCCATGACGTACGCATCGGTGCTGCCGGGCCGATAGACGACGAATGCCGATGCGGCCGGCACGGCACCTTCCGCGTGCAGGGTCGCCGCGAGGTGCTCCGGATCGCCGAGCAGCGCCAGCGCCGCCTCCCGCGTGGCGACCTTGGCGTGCGCGACCTCGGCGGCCGCGAGTTCCGCCGAGCGCGCGACCTCGATCTGGTCGGTCAGCTGGACGGAACGTGCGCCCAGGCCAAAGGCGACGGCGCCGAGCGCCGCGGCCAGGCCGAGTGAGCCCAGGATCGCAAGGCGAGGGGGTCGAGCCGTCCGGCGGAGCGGTCCGGTCGTGCCGACGGTCAAGGCGGGCGCCGGTGGACCCGGCTCCCGGAGCGCGGCCAGGATGCCAGTTCGCAGCGACGACGGCGGCCGCACATCGGGGACGGCCAGCGCAAGGTCGGCCACGACCCACTCCAGGTCGACCGCCAGTTTCGCGCACGGCGTGCAGCTCACGAGGTGGCGGTCCAACTCGGCCCGCTCTTCCCCGTCAAGATCGTCCAGCGCGGCTCCTGCGGCGAACTGCTGGATCAAGGCGTGGTCCATGGTCGCGATCATGTGATCCGCGCCGCGTCGGCGATGTCCTCGTTTTCGGACAGGGACGTGCCCAGAGCTTCGCGGAGTCGCAGGAGCGCCACCCTGATCCGGGTCTTGGCCGTCCCAAGCGGGATGGCCAGGCGCTCGGCGACCTCCACGTGGGTCAACCCCCCGAAGAACGCCAGCTCCAGGGCTGTCCGCTGCGGCTCTGTGAGGACGGCGAGCGCATCGCGTACGCGATCGCGGCGCAGATTCGCCCAGGCCTCGCGGTCGACGTCGTCCGGCGCGACCTCCATCTCCATCTCGACGTCGGCGCTGCGCTTGCGGTGGTTCGCCTCGCGCCGAACCAGGTCGATGGCCTTGTGGCGGGCCATGCTGAACAGCCATGGGCCAAGCGACCCTCGCGCCGGGTCGAATCGCGCGGCGTTGTTCCAGACGGCCACGAAGACCTCCTGGATCACCTCCTGGGCGAACCGGTCCGCGCCCGTGACCTGGTAGGCCAGCGAGTAGAGCGGGCGGCTATAGCGCGCATAGAGCGTCTCGACGGCGCGCTCGTCCCGATCCACGATCCGGAGGAGGAGGGCGGCGTCTTCGGCACGCCGTTGCGCGCGGTCGATGTCGATGGGCTCGGGCACGTCCCTCTCCGTGTTGCCGGCCGGCGCCAGTAAAGCGGCCGGTCGGGCGAGGGTGGAATGATACTCGGCCGCGCCGGGACGCTTGAGCGGGCCACGGGGCGATGGCGTCGCGGTGAAGTCCATGACTGTCGTTCGCACGTGGAACGGCGGCGGATTGGACGCGAGTCGGCTGCGGTAGCATCGGGCCGCATGTTCGCTACGCTCCTTGGACCGCTGCCGCGGCCACCACTCCGGGACGACGCCGCCCGCGAGGAGATCCTCGATGCTGTCCTGGGGTTGCAGGCGGCGCACGGGCTGGATCCCGTGACCAGCGCAGGGTGGGACCTTGTGGCCGGCGATACGGTGGCGTCCTGGCGGGCGGCATCCGCGCGTACGGACCGTCTCGTGAAGGCGGTCCTCCACGGGCCGGTTTCCAGCGGCACGGATCCCGTGATGCTGCGCTCGTCCTTGTTCGCGCTTGCGGAGGCCGGCTGCGCCTGGATCGAGATCCACGAGCCGAAGTCGACGACGATCGATGACGACGCGGCACGCCGTCGATTTGCCGACGCCCATCGGGCCCTGACGGCGGGCCTGGACGGCGTCCATCTGTCGCTCGCGCTCACCGGCGGGTCGGCCGAGCGCCTCGGCGTCGATGCAGTGCTGGCCGGTGGCTATTCGAGCATCGCGGTCGACTTGATCGACGGGCCCGACAACTGGCGGCTGGTCGCTGCGATGCCTTCGGATCGGGGGATCATCGCCGGCGCACTGTCGACCAGGGCCGGCAGCGACGATGGGCCGGAGATGGTGCTCTGGGCCGCGGCGTATGCGGCCTCTACGGCCGGCCGTGGCGGGGCGCGGGTCGGGCTCGCGACGGCTGGCTCGCTCGCCCACGTTCCCTGGGATGTCGCGACGGAGAAGGTCGCGAGGCTCGGTGCTGCCGCCCGACTCGCGGATGCGACCGCCGACGAGATCCGCGAAACGGTCGATCCGCGCGCGCTCGACATTCGATCGGCGGCGATGGGTCGCGGGTCGCCCGCGCCGGGGACGCCGCCCGCGCCGCGGCGACGTCGCCCCTGACGCAGCCGCCCGCACCGCGGCGACGTCGCCCCTGACGCAGCCGCCCGCACTACCATCCGCCCATGACATCAAGCACCTTCTGGCACGGCTTCGCCGATATGCACCTCGTCAAGGATGCCGAGGTGGTCATTCGCTCCGCCGATCGCGTCTGGCTGGAGACGGTCGATGGGCGTCGGCTCCTGGATGCGACCGCAGCCCTCTGGTATTGCGCCGTCGGCTATGGCCGGCGCGAGATCGCCGACGCGGTCGCGGAGCAACTGACACGGCTTCCGGCGTATTCGTCGTTCGGGGCGTACACCACGGAGCCGACCGTCCTCCTGGCCGATCGACTGGCGGCGCTGGCGCCGATCGACGACGCCGTCGTCTTCCTCGGTTCGGGCGGCTCCGACGCGGTCGATACGTCGGCCAAGCTCGTGCGCCGCTACTGGGACGTGGTCGGTCGACCGGAAAAGCGAATCATCGTGTCACGGGAGCATGGTTACCACGGGATGCACGCGTGGGGCACATCGCTCGCCGGGATCCCCGGCAACAAGGCGGGCTACGGCGGCGAGTTCATCGACGAGGTCGTGCACGTCGGCGTCGCCGACACGGAATCACTAGGCGCCCTGTTCGAGCAGCGCGGCCGCGAGATCGCGGCGTTCATCGGTGAGCCTGTGGTCGGGGCCGGCGGTGTCTACCCGCCCGAGCCGTCGTACTGGGGCGAGGTCCAGCGGCTGTGCCGGGAGCACGATGTGCTGCTCATCGCAGACGAGGTGATCACCGGCTTCGGACGTACCGGGTTCCTGTGGGGGTCACAGCGCTACGACATCCAGCCGGACCTGGTCCTCTTCGCCAAAGCCGTGACGTCCGGGTATCAGCCGCTTGGTGGGGTGCTGGTCGGGCCACGCGTGGCCGCGCCGTTCTGGGAGGGCTCGGCGGCCGGGCCGATGTTCGTGCACGGCTACACCTACAGCGGGCACGCCGCGGCCTGCGCGGCCGCGATGGCGAACCTGGACATCCTGGAAGGGGAGGGGTTGGTGGCCCGCGTCGCGTCCATGGAGGCCGGCTTCGACGCGGCGGTGCGGCGGTTGGAGGGCGTGGCTCTCGTCGGCGAAGTGCGCACTGTCGGGCTGACCGCGGCCGTGGCCATCAAGCCGGAGCGCCTGGCCGCGGATCCGTCCCTGCCGGCGCGAGTCGTCGGCGCGGCGCTGCGCCATGGTGTCGCCACGCGGGTCATCCGCGGGCACGCGATCCAGATCTCGCCCGCGTTCGTGATCACCCCGGAGGAGGTGGACGTTCTGGTCGATGGGCTCGGGGCGGCGCTCGAGGACGTGGCGGGGGCCTCGGCGGGCTGAGGTTGGGGCGCCGGCGGCGTGCCCCTCGGCGGCGGGCGGGCTGCCTCCGCGGCGGGCTCTCGGCGGCGGCGTGCCCTTGCCGGCGGCGTACCCTTGCCGGCGGCGTGCTCTTGCCGGCGGCGTGCTCTTGCCGTCGCCGATTCCGGTGGCACCGACATATCCGGGGCTTCGTGCCGGTCAAGGTGGACCTCTGGGTCTGACGCGGCACCGTGCGACCCGCGCCTGAGCATGGACGGCCGCGGCAGGCGCCCCCATCGAGCCTCCGCGGCACCCGTTACGCCCGTCGTTGGCGTGCAAATGTCGGTCCCAGCGGAATCGGCGATGGCATGGCCGGCCCGGAGGCCTGCCCCCCCGCCCGGCGCCCCGCCCGGCGCCCCGCCCGCCCCAACCCGCCCGGCGCCCCGCCCCGCCCGGCGCCCCAACCCGCCCGGCGC
>Ga0163144_10009181_pt1 | contig 21266 bp, 16 predicted proteins | sample OliLak19BULKMAT1_FD_123175 | JGI IMG/M metagenome (GOLD analysis project Ga0163144, IMG submission 123175) | Freshwater microbial mat bacterial communities from Lake Vanda, McMurdo Dry Valleys, Antarctica - Oligotrophic Lake LV.19.BULKMAT1 | ecosystem: Environmental > Aquatic > Freshwater >... | reverse complement strand
CAGGATGTGCTTTGCCCGCTCTTTGATGTGACCTTCGCGGCACTCCTGGATGATCTGGATGATCGAGGCCTGCTCAGCGAGACTCTGGTCGTGGCAGTTGGCGAATTCGGACGCACGCCGGCAATTAACGCACAAGGTGGTCGAGACCATTGGGGTGCCGTCTTCAGTTGTGCCCTTGCGGGAGCTGGTATTGCCGGCGGCCAGGTTTTCGGTGCAAGCGATAAGAATGGTGCATATCCGATCGATGATCCCATTCGTCCTCACGATCTGACGGCGACAATCTATCACCTCCTCGGAATTCCGCATCACGGCGTCTTCCATGATCGAACCGGACGTCCTCAACCCATCACCAGGGGAGAACCGCTGGCGCGACTGCTGGGAGATCACTCGGCGACAACGGCACGCTGCGAATCTACCGGCGATGAAAAGCTCGTGCCGCCATTCGATGCGAGTTTTCTGGTTGACACCGATTTTCAGGCGTCACTTCTGTTGCCTGTGGCTCCCGTGTCACGGAAAAAAGGTTGGCGCGCCGCGCCGCTTCTCGATCAAAACACGGCCGGGCTGCAGGCGACGACTTCGGAATTGCCAGGACCACATGTTCGTCTCGGGGCAATTCATCCGGGAGGCAATGTGGTTGTGTCGATCGCGTCCGGGTCCAGGTTGATTCTTGCTCAGGAAATTCGCAGTGCGCGTGGTGGTCAGTACAAATTTGTTGTGGGAATCAGTGGAGGCGGAACGTCGGCCAGCGTCTTTGATCACTGGTTCTCAGAGGTCTTGACTTGTCGCCTTGTTCTGATGCGGTTTGCTGACCTGCAGAAGAATCCGCTGGAAGCTGTCGAACTTGCCAGTGAACGGTTTCAGCCTGTGTGGACCGATTTCGCAGCTCCAAAGGAGTTCTCGGTGGAACGGTTTCTGGGATCGACATCGGCGGGTGCCAATTTCTCAATCGGTAACGGTCTTTGCGTGGCCATCATTCTTGAGACCATCACGCCTTCGACGTTGTCTCCGGACGAATCCGCCTTCCTGCAGTTTCAGAAGGTGCAGCTGACATTCAGCCCTCGGGTGAGGGATGACAGTGTTACGGTCTGAGAGAGCACAATTCTTTCAATGGCCTCGCTGCTGGATTGGCACCGGAGCCGGTCCAGTGCCAGGCCCGCGGATTTTACGCCTGCCACAGTTTGCGGCGATCCGGTCGAATATCCTCCGGCAGCTCACAGTCGTTCGCGTCCGACTGCCCGCCGCCGGATGCCGGCCCGTGCAGCCCGCATTGCTGCCGATTGCCGCAGTGAGTGATCCCTAACGACGCGATCCGTTGACGTAAAGTTCATTCGGATCGCGCGTCCGCTCGTCTTCCTGTTTCTGGCGGAGTTCGTCGATCGCCTGTTGCAGCGACTGGCGGTTCTGCTGTTCATGAAACTTCAGATCGGACGGTGAAATCGCAACGCTATGGAGCACGCGCTGTCGCTGGCGGATATGCCATGCCACCATCGCGACACCGAAGAACCATACCAATCCTCCGACGCCCATGAACATCTAGTCCGTCGCCATGATTCTGCCGCTCGCACTCTGAACCGCCAGCTGAATACTCAGAATGATCCCGAGTGATTCAAACCCTGATGTCCCCGGATGGCAAAAGGGCAAGTGTTGTACCACCGTCTGCGCGAAAACTCGGACTTCATCGCAACCTGTTTTTCTGATGAAGTTTGTGTCGTTCTTAAGTAACACCGAACGATCGGGCAACTACGAACCGTGAGCAGATGCCCGGTTCAAATCTGCTCGAAGCCGACTCAGGATGCTCACGGTAGAAATCAGCGGACAGAACTCGTATCCGGGTGCTTCAATTTTCCTTGGGAACGTGGACCACAACTCGCCCCCTGATGCCTGAAAAAGCAAAAGGTGAGTCCCACTTGATATCACAGTGATAACACATGATCACATCGATGACGTTTTGAGAATCGGGTTCGAGTTCTTTCAGGGACTCGCGAACATTTTTGTAATCTGTGCGTCTCTTGTTGACGTAATTACAAGGCTGCGGTGATCGAGGCTGTGATTCCGCGGGAGAGCAACCACAAATAGCGACGCTCGAATGTCCATGTGATCAGTATCACCGCAAATTCATCGAGGATTTTTTGGCAAAAGTACTGCAATTCGAGCATTTCTGCGTGAGCAGAAGCAAGTCCTGCCGGTTGCACTGATCCGTCTGGTGGTGAAAGCCTGAAAGGGACGACTCACAGCCTTGACTTTTTCCGAACCGCGGGATGACGGCGCACCATTTGCGATTCCATCGCCCTGAGGCACCAACTGCCAGCGTGTCAGCATACGGCGTTTGAGTGCCTGAATCCCAACGAAGTCCGCCAATCCTTTTGGCGTGAGCATCAGCAATGAAGGAGTTCGTCATGGTGAATGCATGCAAATTGAATGAATCAGAGAAAATTGGGGCGCGAGCGCTCGCGAACCGACTGGTACTGCCGGCGCTCACCAACGAACGAGCGGCTCTCTCCACTGAGTTGCCGATCGGGCCGGCGCGCCAATTAATCGCTGCGTCGACGCCCGTCGTCTGGGAATCGGCGGCAGATCGTAATGATGAGTTGCTGGAGCGATCGAAATTCGGGGACAGCGTTCCGAGCCTGGCTCAGGAATTTCAGATCAGCCGCACCGCGGTCCATGCAGGCCTGATGGAGGCTCGGGTTCGGCGTTTGCTGACAGTCAATGTCGATTACATTGACAGCAGCGAATTTCGTCGACCGAGTGCGGAATCTGCGATTTGCGGTCCGGCTCCCGTGATCGACAAGGAAGCGTTTGATGGGAAAACCCCAACGGGTCTCCCAGCGTATCTGGGTGAGATGTACACAGTGCCACTACTCACTCGTGAGCAGGAGCAGTACTATTTTCGTCGCATGAATTATCGCAAATTTCAATTCACGGAACTGCGCGACCAGTTGGATAAAGAAAAGCCGGCGGCCCGAATCGTGGCAAGAATGGAAACCTTGCTTGAGGACATCGCCCAAGTCAAGAACCTGCTCATCCGATCCAATCTGCGGCTGGTGGTGTCGATCGCGAAGAAATACATTAAGTCCAGTGCGGCATTCTTTGAGCTGGTGAGTGACGGGAACATCTCACTGATGCGGGCGGTGGAGAAATTTGACTACTTCCGTGGCAACAAATTCTCAACGTATGCCTCGTGGGCGATTCTGAAGAATTTCGCACGTTCTGTCCCTGCGGAGCACCAGCGCCTGGATCGGTTTCGCACGGGCCAGGATGAAGCGTTTGCGTCTTCGTCTGAGCAGAAAAGTTCATTCTTCATTGATGAACACATGAATCGGACTCAGCGAGCTGTGATCCGGGAGCTGCTGCAGGAGCTGGATGGACGTGAGCAAAAGGTCATTGCCTGCCGTTTTGGTCTGGACGAAGGAGCTGAGCCAGAGACACTGCAGCAAGTGGGGAATCGCCTGGGTGTAACAAAAGAGCGCGTCAGGCAGATTGAAGTGAGGACACTTGAGAAGCTGCGCAGAATTGCAGAACGGCGGAGTTTTGAGATTCCCGGGTTTTGAAGCCGAAAGTCGCTCGTTGACAAGAGTGGCAATTGGTCAGGAGCCCTTGGTTTTCTGGAGTTCACCCGTTGTTGAGAGCTTTCAGTGATCTGCCTTGCCTGGCAGTTTCGGATTGCTATACTCCGCGACTCGCCACCGCAGCCGGTCTGCGCTAGTGTAGCTCAATTGGCAGAGTTCCGGTTTTGTAAACCGGCGGTTGTGGGTTCGACTCCCACCGCTAGCTTCCGCGAACCTTGAAGCCTGAACCTCTCATGGTGCTGTGCCTTCGCTGGTGCTGTTTTTGTGAGGGGAATTGTTGGCGTCGAATCAGGTCAAAGGAACGAAGAAGGGGGAATACCTAAGCGGCCAAAAGGGCCAGACTGTAAATCTGGTGGCGTTAGCCTTCACAGGTTCGAATCCTGTTTCCCCCAATTCCCGCTTGTGGGGCTCCGTGACGGGAGGCTTGTGTGCGGGTCGCTTTGTTGGTGCTCCGGACGCATCCGGCAATGCGGGCAATCCGAACATGCGGGCAGTCCGAACATGCGGGCAGTCCGAACATGCGGGCGTAGTTCAATGGTAGAATTCCAGCCTTCCAAGCTGGTCGTGTGGGTTCGATTCCCATCGCCCGCTCTGTGCGTCCTGGGAACAGCTTGATCGCGGAGATTGCTGCTGTAGCTCAGTTGGTAGAGTACGTCCTTGGTAAGGACGGGGTCATGGGTTCAAGTCCCGTCAGCAGCTTTCATAGTCAGTGTTGATCTTTGCAGTGTTGATCCTTGCAGTGTTGATCCTTAGCAGTGATGATTTTGTCAGAGTGATGTTTGGCATCTCACGTTGAGATGTCGGGGTGTTGGTTTCGGGGTTGTTTTGCCGGGCTGCGTGTTGTGACCTGGCGCAGACTGATCTGGAGTTGGGGTAATGGCAAAGGGTACGTTTGAGCGAACTAAGCCGCACGTCAACGTGGGCACCATCGGTCACATCGACCACGGTAAAACGACCACCACCGCGGCAATCCTGGCAGTGCAGGCCGCCAAGGGCCTGGCGACTGTGAAGGCCTACGCGGATATCGCCAAGGGCGGTACCGTGCGCGACGCCACCAAGACCGTGACGATTGCGGCGAGTCACGTCGAGTACGAAACGGCAAACCGTCACTATGCTCATATCGACTGTCCCGGACATGCGGACTACATCAAGAACATGATCACGGGTGCCGCTCAGATGGACGGTGCGATTCTGGTGGTTTCCGCGGCCGACGGTCCGATGCCTCAGACGCGCGAACACATTCTGCTGGCTCGCCAGGTGGGTGTCCCGGCGCTGGTCGTGTTCCTCAACAAATGCGACCTCGTCGACGACTTAGAGTTGCTGGATCTCGTCGAAATGGAAGTCCGTGAGTTACTCACGAAGTATGGATTCCCAGGCGATGACATTAAACTGGTCAAAGGTAATGCGCGAGGAGCTCTGGATAATCCCAAGGACGAAAAATTCAGCGCCTGCATCACCAACCTGATGGAAGCTCTGGACAGTTCTATCCCTGAGCCTAAGCGTGCGATTGACAAGCCGTTCATGATGGCCGTGGAAGACGTGTTCTCGATCGAAGGTCGCGGAACTGTGGCCACGGGTCGAATTGAGGCTGGTGTTGTGAAAGTCGGCGAAAAGATTCAAATCATCGGCCTTCGTGACACGCAGGAAACGACCGTGACCGGCGTTGAAATGTTTCAGAAAACGCTGGATCAGGGTATTGCCGGCGACAATGTCGGGCTGCTTCTGCGCGGCCTGAAGAAAGAAGACATCCAGCGTGGTCAGGTCCTGGCTGCCAACAACTCAATCAAGCCGCACACTCAGTTTGAAGCCGAAGTGTATGTGCTGAGCAAGGAAGAAGGCGGACGTCACACTCCGTTCTTCACGGGATACCGTCCGCAGTTCTACTTCAGAACAACTGACGTGACAGGTTCCACGAAACTGCTCGGTGGTGCGGAAATGTGTATGCCGGGCGATAACGTTCGCGTGGAAGTCGAGCTGGGAAAGCCAATCGCCCTGGAAGAGCAGAGTCGCTTCGCGATTCGCGAAGGCGGAAAGACTGTCGGCTCAGGTGTCGTCACCAAGATTCTGAAGTAGTCCATTCATCTATTGGATCCCGGCTGCCTGTCGGCGGTTGAGCTGGCAGGCAGTTTTTGTTTTTTGGTCAGAGGTTTTTGACATGCGAGAGTATGTGTGGCTTGAATGCACGGAGACCGGTCAGCGGAACTATCGTGTGATCAAGGAAACTCGCGGGACGGAGCGGCTGGAGTTGATGAAGTATTGCCCTAAGCTTCGGAAACACACGCTTCATAAAGAGTCTCGCAAGAAATAGAACGGATCAGTCCGTTTCGGGTCGAACGGGTGTAGCTCAATCGGCAGAGCAGCGGATTCCAAATCCGCAGGTTGGGGGTTCAAGTCCCTCCGCCCGTGCTTGGGTGCCGGCTGTGGTCGTTTCACATTCAGGTCTCTGGTTCCGTTTTTGGTGTTGAGCGTCACATGTCGAGCAAGAGTGCGGGTGCCTCGCTGCTGCCTGAGCTGTTTCGATTCGGAATTTACAAGCCGAATCAGGGGCGGATGGTCCGGCAGTTCACATTCTTTGCGATTGCGATCCTGGCCGCCTTTGGGTGCATCACTTTGGCGAACGGGCCGTTGATGCAGATTTCCAAGCCTGTCACACTGGGTGTCCCGCTGGCGATCTGGCTGTTTGTTTGCTGGATCGCGTTTCGAGTCGTGAATTTACCAAAATTCGCAGATTTTCTCGTGTCGGTCGAATCCGAACTGGAGAAGGTCACTTGGCCGAGCCGGAATGAAGTGTTTCAGGCGACAATTGTGGTGTTATGCACCATGTTTTTCCTTGGACTCTTCTTGTTTCTGATCGACCTGCTCTGGACGTGGCTGTTTAATTTTGTCGGCTTCACGGAATACAAGTCCAAGAGCGGCTGAATTGGCTTCCATCGCCCAAGTTTGCAAACCGATGCTCACCGCGGTTGCATTTCATCTCTGAAATTATCACCATACGCGGCTTCGTTTTTGCTGCCCCGGTTGTCGAGGAGGTTTGTCCGAATGGCCAAAGACGCGGCGAGTGTCAGTTCTGCGGCCAGTGACATGCTCTGGTACGTTTTAAAGGTGCAGACAAACCGGGAACGAACAATCCGCGAGGCTCTGCTGAAGAAAATCCGGCTGGAAGGCCTTGAAGAGTTTTTTGGCGACATCGTGATACCATCTGAGAAGGTGGTCGACACCAGGGGCGGATCGCCAAAAGAACAGGATCGAAAGCTGTTTCCCGGATACATCATGATTCAGATGACTCTGAATGATGAAACGTGGTATTTGGTCCGGGACACAGGCGGAGTCGGCGACTTCGCCGGGGCCGCAGGGAAGCCGCTTCCGATGGAGCAGCATGAAGTCGACCGCATGTTGGGCCGTGCAGAGCTGCAGGCAACGGCTGCTCCGAAAGTAAAAATTCAGTTCTCATCCGGAGATATCGTCAAGATCCGGGAAGGGACATTTGAGAACTTCGAAGGAACTGTCCAGGGCATTGATGAGCACAACGGAAAAGTGTCGGTACTGATTGAGCTGTTCGGCCGGTCCACTCCGGTCGAACTGGATCATTGGCAGATTGAAGCGGTTTGATGTTGATTCAATGGGTCGCAGGTTTTGCGAGCTGGGTTAATCGGTCATGGGTAAGCAGCGTCAGGTTGTCACACAGATCAAAGTGCAGGTCACTGGTGGTCAGGCCACTCCGGCTCCTCCGGTCGGCACGGCACTCGGTCCGCACGGCGTGAACATCGGTCAGTTCGTGCAGCAGTTCAACGAAAGGACTCGTGACATGATGGGTGTCACGATTCCGTGTGTCATCACGGTTTACAACGATCGGTCTTTTGAGTTTATCCTGAAGAGCCCTCCGGCAGCCGTACTCCTGAAGAAAGCCGCCGGAATCGCCAAGGGGTCCGGAAGTCCGCTGAAGTCGAAAGTCGGCAGTGTGACCACGGCACAGCTGGAAACGATTGCGAAGCAGAAGTACGAAGATCTGAATGCGTCCTCAGTCGAGCAGGCTCGGAAGATGATCGCAGGAACCGCCCGCAGTATGGGAATTGAAGTGATTGACTAGGATTCCGTTGGTGTGCGGCGTCTCGCGTTCCTGAGTTCTGTTGTCAGTTTGCGGGTGTGAATCATGGCTGGTCAGTCGAAGCGGATGAAGTCTCTGACGAAGAAGGCTTCTGAACTGGGTGTGCTGCAGCTGCCTGAGGCGGTGAAGGCTCTGAAAACCCTGGAAGAGCAGATGCCGAAGGCCATCAAGCGGATCGGGTTTGACCAGACCGTTGAGATTGCCATCCGGCTGGGAGTTGATCCTCGTCAGGCTGATCAGATTGTGCGAGGTTCGATCGTATTGCCGCACGGCATTGGAAAGTCGCAGCGGGTGCTGGTGTTCGCTCAGGGTGAAAACGTCAAGGTGGCTCAGACCGCGGGCGCTGATCACGTGGGCGGCAAGGAACTTGCGGACAAGATAAAAGAGGGCTGGCTGGATTTTGATGTCGCGATCGCGACGCCCGACATGATGGGCGTGGTGGGGCCGCTTGGTCGCGTGCTGGGGCCTCGTGGCTTGATGCCAAGCCCGCGCGCCGGCACCGTGACCCAGGACGTTGCCACCGCCGTCCGCGAATACAAAGCGGGTAAGGTGGAGTTCCGAGTTGATAACGGATCCAACCTGCATTGTGTTGTCGGTAAGCTGTCGTTCGAAGCTGGGAAACTGCAGGAAAACATTGAATCACTTTTGAACTATATCCGCAGCCTCAAGCCCAATGCTTCCAAAGGCGTTTATCTGCGGGGAGTCGCTGTTTCCGCGACGATGATGCCGTCGATCGTCATTGCCGTGTGATCGCGAACGGCAGTGACTTTTTGTTCATGAGCTGTCGGTAGAAGATGTTGTCCTGAGTGTTTGCATGTTCAGTTTTTTCCGGTGAGTTGCGGCAATGGGTCGTCAAGTTAAAGACATGGTTATCTCCGACATCCAGTCGCGGATCGGCGAGGCCAAAGAGTTCATCGTCGTCGATTGCTCGAAGATGGATGCCATCACTGCTAATCGCTGGCGGCTCGCGATGCGGAAGGACCGGATCACGGCGCTGACCGTCAAGAATTCTGTCGCCGCGAATGCTCTGCAGAGAAAGGGCATTCTGGGTCTTGAAAAAGTGCTGACCGGTCCTTCGACGCTGATCTGGGGCTGCGAAGACATTGTCGGACTTTCGCGGGCCGTCACGAAATGGGCGAAGGACATCCCGAAACTTGAAATCAAGGGCGGAAGTGTCGAGGGTCAGGCTCTCGATGCCGCTGCAGTGGATACTCTCAGCAAGAGCGCCGGTCGTCTGGAAACGATCGGTCAGATTGCGGGACTGATGCTCGGTCCGGGGCGTCAATTGGCGGGTTGCCTTCAGAGTCCTGGCGGTCGGCTTGCCGGTGCCGTCAAGACTTTGGCGGACAAAGAGCCGGCCTGAAGATTCAGCGATCCGATGTTCTGCTGATGCGGACTTTGTGGACTCACGAAAAGCGTGTTACTGAAAGAGAAAGGTATTGGCAATGTCTGCGGATGCAGCCACTGAATTTGATGACAAGACTAAGGAACTGGGCGACCGCATCGTTGGTTTGACCCTGCTGGAAGCGAAGAAGGTCGTGGACTATCTGAAAGATGTCCACGGCATTGAACCTGCCGGCGGTGGTGCGGTCATGATGGCGGCACCAGGAGTTGCGGTCGAAGCGAAAGTGGAACAGACGGAATTCACCGTTGTTCTGACGGGCTTTGGCGAAAACAAGATTTCGGTGATCAAGGTTGTTCGCGCCGTGACCGGTCTCGGTCTGAAAGAAGCGAAGGATCTCGTAGAAGGTGTTCCTAAGCCTTTGAAGGAAGCTGTCTCCAAGGAAGATGCAGAGAAGCTGAAGGCCGAAATTGTTGCGGCCGGCGGTACCTGCGATATCAAGTAATTGAGAGTCGCTGTTTCTGCAGCAAAGCTTTTCGTTGGCACTGGCTGAGGCGACCCTTCGTCGCCTCAGCCGTGGCAAACTGCAGTTTGGTTCGGATCAGCTGTTACTGATCGTATTCCCGACTGTCGTCCGTTTGTGAATGAAGGCTTGGCACGTTGTGTCCGGCGAGCGTCAGACGTTGGTGAACTCAATCTCTTTGACTCACAGTATGAGGCAACTGTCGACCTGATCGGCAGGTGCCTTTCGTCGCGCGCCTTTGGGCGTCCGGCATGACCTGCTGAAATTGTCGGCAGATCACAGCACATTGGATTTTGCACAGCATCCGGGTGATGATCGCGGTCGGTTCCGGGGACATCCGCGTTTTGCGTTTTTTTCAGCGAAGGCAGGTTTCCGTATGCCGATTCCGTCTGTTCGTACGATCGACCAGCACGAAGTTCGAAGCTTCGGGAAAATTAACGCGGAGTATGAGATATCCGGACTGACGCAGATTCAGACCGTGTCTTATGCACGTTTTCTGCAGGCCGACCGTTCATCGCGCGATCGCCTGGATATTGGTCTCGAAGCCATTCTGCGCGAAGTCTTTCCGATTGAAAGCTACGATTCGCAGTTTCGCCTGGAGTACATCCGCTATGAACTGGGGAAGCCGCGCTACACCCCGGAAGAATGCCGTCAGTTGCGCCTGACCTACGGAATGCCTTTCCGTGTCTGGCTGAGGCTGGTCAAAGAACAGCCTGTTGAGGAAGAGGTGTACCTCGGCGACATTCCGATCATGGTCGGTGGCGGGGAATTCATCATCAACGGTGCTGAGAGAGTGGTCGTCAGCCAGCTTCACCGGTCTCCGGGAGTCGACTTCGTCATGGCGGACGAGACCGCCAGCAGTGACCGCAAGACGCACTCCTGTCGAATCATTCCGGAACGCGGAAGCTGGATCGAACTGCTGGTCAGCAAGCGTGAGGCGATTGGCGTCCGGATTGATCAGAGCGGTAAGTTTTCAGCGCTGACCCTGCTGCGGGCCATGTCGAAGGACTATTCGTCTGATGCGGCGATGATCCGTCTGTTTTTTCCGACCGAAACGCTGAAAATCACCGCCAAGACGGTTGCCGCGGATCTGGAAGGCAAATTCTCGGTTGAAGACGTTGTTTTCCCTGTGAAGCACGAACGGGCTGGCGAAATTGTGGTGGATGCCGGCTACGAAATCAGTGACGTCATCGCGGAAGAGATGATCACCTGTGGTCTGAAGAGCGTCGAAGTCGTCAAGGAAGTCCGCGACCCGCTGATGCTGAAGACTCTGGCAGAGGACGGTACGTCGACGCATGAGGAAGCGTTGCTGAAAATCTATCAGCGCCTGCGTCCGGGCAATCCGCCCAACCTCGACAAGGCGACCGATCTGTTCGCCGAAAAATTCTTCGACGGCAACCGTTATCGTCTGGGGCGAGTCGGTCGGTTCCGCATCAACCGCAAATTCCAGCAGGAAGTCTCCGATGAGGAGATGACTCTGAAGCCCGAAGATTTCATCAACGCGATGAAGTACATCGTGCGGCTGCGAATCGGAGATGAAACAGTTCAGATCGACGACATTGACAATCTCGCCAACCGTCGTCTCCGCACGATTGACGAACTGGCCGCGGACGAAATCCGCAAGGGTTTCCTGAAACTTCGACGGACCGTTCAGGAACGGATGAGCCTCAAGGAAGTCGACGCCATGACTCCGAGAACGCTGATCAATCCGAAGAGCGTTTCTGCGGCGATTGATTACTTCTACGGGCGCAGCGAACTGTCGCAGGTCGTCGACCAGACGAACCCGCTTTCGATGCTGACTCACGAGCGGCGACTGAGTGCTCTCGGCCCGGGCGGGTTGAACCGAAAGCGCGCGGGCTTTGAAGTGCGCGACGTCCACATTTCTCATTACGGTCGTATCTGTCCGGTGGAGACACCGGAAGGCACGAACATCGGTCTGATTTCCAGCCTGAGCATCTATGCGAAAGTGGATGACCTCGGCTTTCTGATTGCGCCGTACCGGGTGATCAAGAATGCCAAAGTGACTGATGAAGTGGTGTGGCTGCGGGCCGACGAAGAGGACGAAGGATTTGTCTGCCCGGCCGACACCCTGGTCGTCAACGGAATGCTGGCCGATGAGCGTGTCCTCGCGAGAAACCGGAGCAACGTTGTCTGGATCGACCGCGGCGACGTTCAGTTTATCGACGTGGCTCCCTGCCAGATGGTCGGCGTTTCCGCCGGCCTGATTCCGTTCCTTGAACACGACGACGCGAATCGGGCACTGATGGGTTCGAACATGCAGCGTCAGGCGGTGCCTCTGCTGATTTCCGAACGACCGGTCGTCGGGACCGGGATGGAACAGTATGTGGCTCAGAATTCCGGGATGGTGCTCCGGGCCGAGAAGTCCGGCAAGGTCACCTATGTCGATGCGAACAACATCGACATCGACGGACGACGTTATCCGCTTCGCAAATTCACCCGCCTGAATGAACGAACCTGCCTGAACCAGAAACCGATCGTCTCGATCGGGGACCGTGTGAAAACCGGACAAGTCCTGTGTGACAGCGCCGCAACGAAGGACGGATCACTGGCCCTGGGACGCAACGTGCTCGTCGCGTTCATGTCGTGGGAGGGTTACAATTTCGAAGACGCTATCATTCTGTCTGAGCGACTCGTGAAGGAAGACGTCTACACGTCAATTCACCTGGACGAGTTTGACGTCGAAATCCGCGAGACCAAGCTGGGGCGTGAAGAGTTCACGCGTGACATTCCGAACGTCAGCGAGAAGGCACTGCGGCATCTTGACGAAACCGGCGTGGTCAAGGTCGGAACGCGAGTCAACCCAGGCGACATTCTCGTCGGCAAGGTGTCTCCCAAGGCCAAGTCGGAACTGACACCGGAGGAAAAACTGTTGCACGCGATCTTCGGCCGCGCCGGCGAAGATGTGAAGAACGAAAGTCTCGAAGTTCCGAGCGGTGTCGGCGGAATTGTGATTCACACGGAGAAATTCTCCCGACGGATGAGTCTGTCTGAGATCGAACGGAAGCGATTTGAAGATGAACTGAAAAAAGTCGAAAAGGAAGGTGAAACCGCGATCGCCGCCGCGTTCAAAACATTCCTCACGGACTTGGAGGCTGCTCTGGAGCAACCGGTGACTGACGCGGACGGACGTGTTCTCTCGAAGCTGGATGACACCAAGCCCGTGGCCGATTACGCCCGTCGTTTTCAGAATCACTTCGAGGAACTGGATCTCCGCAGTCCGCAGAAGAAGACCGCCGCCCGCAAGGTGATCCGTGAGAGCTGGGTGCTGGTGGAAGATGTCATTGATCGTGAAGACCACCGTCTGAACAGCATGAAACGCGGCGATGAACTGCCGAGCGGCGTGCTGCAGATGGTCAAAGTCTACGTTGCGTCCAAGCGACAGATTTCTGTCGGCGACAAGATGGCCGGACGACATGGGAACAAAGGGGTCATCTCCAAGGTCCTGCCCATCGAAGACATGCCGTTCCTGGCGGACGGTACTCCGGTGGACATCATCCTGAATCCGCTGGGCGTACCGAGTCGCATGAATGTCGGTCAAATTCTGGAAACTCATCTGGGCTGGGCCGCCGGCAAACTGGGTTACCGGGCGATCTGCCCCGTGTTCGACGGAGCCGGTGAAGACGAAGTGCGTGAGGCCCTGAGGGAAGCCGGGCTGCCTGAAGACGGCAAGGCGATCCTGCACGACGGACGAACCGGAGACAAGCTCGAACAGCGTACAACCGTGGGCTACATCTACATGCTGAAGCTGCATCACCTTGTCGACGACAAAGTGCATGCCCGTGCGACCGGCCCTTACTCGCTCATCACCCAGCAACCGCTGGGTGGCAAAGCCCGCTTCGGCGGTCAGCGTTTCGGAGAGATGGAAGTCTGGGCTCTGGAGGCTTATGGAGCGGCCTACATCCTTCAGGAACTGCTCACCGTGAAGAGTGACGATGTCGAAGGCCGGACCAAGATCTACGAAAGTATGGTCAAGGGCGAAAACACGCTGGAAGCAGGCACACCAGCGAGTTTCGATGTTCTGAACAACGAAATCCGCGGTCTGTGTCTGAACCTGCAGCTGGAAAAGGCTGTTCACTGATTCGTCAGTAGCAGCGGCAAGTGACCTGCCGGAAGACCGCAGGCATTTCTGAAGACAGATGGCGAACCCCTCCCAATTGCTCCGGGACGGACGCCGTTGTGGAACCTCCGTTTTAGAGGATTCGGGCATGAGCGTCAGCGAAGGTAGCTTTGATCGTGTGAATGACTATGCGTCTGTGAAAATCAGCCTCGCAAGTCCTCACGACATCCGCAGCTGGTCATTCGGCGAAGTCAAAAAACCTGAAACGATCAACTACCGGACCTACCGCCCGGAGCGAGACGGTCTGTTCTGCGAACGGATTTTCGGGCCGGAGAAGGACTGGGAATGCGCGTGCGGAAAATACCGCGGCATGAAGTACAAGGGCATGATCTGCGACCGCTGTGGGGTCAAAGTGACTCACAGCCGCGTCCGCCGCAAGCGCATGGGACACATCGAACTGGCGGCCCCGGTCGTTCACATCTGGTTCTTCAAGTCCATGCCCAGTCGCCTGGGCGCGCTGCTGAACATGAAGACGACGTCTCTGGAAAAAGTCATCTACTTCCAGGACTATGTGGTCATTGAGCCGGGTGAAACCCCGCTCAAGAAGTGTCAGATGCTGACCGAGGAAGAAGCCCGCCAGGCGCGCCGCGACTACGGAGACGGGGCATTCGAAATCGGGATGGGTGCAGAAGCCATCAAGAAGCTGCTGGCTTCCATGCGACTGGCAGAACTGTCCGGGGAGTTGCGCGTCGACCTTGCCAAGACCGGCAGCCAGCAGAAGGCCAAGGATCTCATCAAGCGGCTGAAGATCGTGGAAGCCCTGCGGGACAGCGAAAACAAGCCGGAGTGGATGGTGCTGGATGTGATTCCGGTCATTCCGCCGGACCTGCGTCCGCTGGTTCTGCTGGATTCCGGTAACTTCGCGACCAGCGACCTGAACGACCTCTATCGACGCATCATCAACCGCAACAACCGGCTGAAGAAACTGGTTGACCTGAACGCTCCGGAAGTCATCGTTCGCAATGAAAAGCGCATGCTGCAGCAGTCCGTGGATGCGCTGTTCGACAACAATCGCTGCAAACGTCCGGTGCTGGGTTCATCCAATCGTCCGCTGAAGTCGCTGACGGACATGATCAAGGGCAAGCAGGGTCGCTTCCGCGAGAATCTGCTCGGGAAGCGAGTGGACTATTCTGCCCGAAGCGTGATCGTCGTCGGACCGGAGCTGAAACTGCATCAGTGCGGACTTCCCAAGAAGATCGCGCTCGAGCTGTTCCAGCCGTTCGTGATTCGCCGTCTGAAAGATCTCGGACATGCCGACACGATTAAAAGCGCCAAGCGCATGCTGGAACGCCGCGACGACGACGTGTGGGACATCCTCGATGACGTCATCCGCAATCATCCGGTTTTGCTGAATCGCGCTCCGACGCTGCACCGGATCGGAATTCAGGCGTTTGAACCGATCCTCGTGGAAGGCAACGCAATCCGACTGCATCCGCTGGTCTGCAAAGGCTTCAACGCGGACTTCGACGGTGATCAGATGGCGGTCCACCTGCCGCTGTCTATGGAAGCCCAGGTCGAAGCCACGACGCTGATGATGTCGACCCACAACATCTTCAGCCCGGCGAACGGCGCGCCGATCATCAGTGCCTCGCAGGACATCGTGATGGGTTGCTACTACCTGACGATGCAGCGCACGAATCGACCGGGCCAGGGGATGATTTTCGCTTCGGCAGAAGAAGTCTTCACGGCGTTTCAGCAGGGCAAAGTCAATCGCCACGCAGCCGTCCGCGTCCGCATGCCGCGCGGCAAGCGGCTGAAGGGGGAGGGCGCCGACAAATATCGTCCGGGCGGACTGGTAGAAACATCTCCCGGTCGTGTGCTGTTCAACGACATCCTCCCGAAGAAAATGTCCTTCTACAACCAGACCATGCGGAGCAAGGATCTGGCAATCGTCATTTCGGACTGTTACCAGGAACTCGGTCGGCGGGAAACCATTGAACTGCTGGACCGCATGAAGAGTTGCGGGTTTCGCGCCTCGACAGAAAGCGGTCTTTCGTTCGGTGTCAGCGATCTGAAGACGGCACCGAATAAGGAAAAAGTCATCGGCGAAGGGGAGAAAAACGTATTGCGCCTGCTCAAGAACTACGAGAAAGGCGTCATCACCAATCAGGAGCGTTACAACAAAGTGCTCGACATCTGGACTCACGCACGTGAAGAAATCACGAAAGCGATGATGGAGCAGCTGGAGCACGACATTCGTGATGACGGTTACGTCAACCCGATTTACCTGATGGCACACTCGGGTGCTCGAGGCGGTGTCGGACAAATTCAGCAGCTCGCAGGAATGCGCGGTCTGATGGCCAAACCGAGCGGCGAGATCATCGAAACTCCGATCAAATCGAATTTCCGTGAAGGGCTTTCGGTACTCGAATATTTCAGCTCAACGCACGGGGCTCGAAAAGGTCTGGCAGATACGGCTCTCAAGACCGCGGACAGCGGTTACCTGACACGAAAACTGGCGGACGTCTGCCAGAATATGGTGATCACGATGCACGACTGTCAGACCACCAAGGGTCTGACCCGCGGTGTCGTGTATCGCGGTGAAAAAGTGGAAGTGGGTCTCGCTGACGCCATTCGGGGTCGAGTCAGCCGTACCAACATTGTCAACCTGATTACAGAGGAATCCATCGTCAGGGAAGGCGATCTGATCACTGTCGATAAAGCGCGCAAGATTGAGGAAATGGGCTTGGAACGCATCCAGGTTCGTAGTCCGATGACCTGCGAATGCACTCTCGGCCTTTGTCAGCAGTGTTATGGGATGGATCTGTCCTCGGGTGACCTCGTCGAAATGGGAATGGCGGTCGGTATCATTGCCGCTCAGAGTATCGGCGAGCCGGGTACTCAGCTGACGATGCGAACGTTCCACATCGGCGGTGTGGCATCGAAAGATGTGGAGCAAAGCGAACTGTTTTCCAAGCGCGCCGGGCAAGTGCGGTTCACTCGGATCCGCAGCGTTATTAATGCTGAAGGCCGCCAGGTCGTGCTGGGTCGAAACGGTGAAATCAGCATCGTCGATGACAGAGGCCGCGAAGTGGATAAACAGCGAGTCCCGAACGGGGCCGTGCTGGGCGTCACGGAAAATCAGGCGGTCAACCCCGGCGATGTGCTCTGCACCTGGGACCCGCACTCCATCCCGATTATCGCGCAGGTCGGCGGGCGTGTCCGGCTCGACGACTGTGTGGAAGGTCAGTCCATCCGCACGGAAAAAGAACAGTCGGGCAACATGCGGCGTACAATCACCGAGCACAAGGCGGGGTTACATCCACAGGTGATCGTGGAAGACGGTGCCGGAAAGATTCTGGACTTTTATTATCTGCCTGAAGGCGCGAGCCTTGAGGTTGAAGAAGGCGGTCACATTTCTGCCGGGACAGTGGTTGCCAAGACGCCGCGTGAATCGACCGGTACTCAGGACATCACCGGAGGACTTCCGCGGGTCACCGAACTGTTCGAAGTGCGGAAGCCGAAGGATCCGGCAGTGGTGGCAGAAATCGACGGCGAAGTCGAATTCCCTCCCGAGAAAAAACGCGGCAAGCGAATCGTGCTTGTGAAGGGTGCGGACGGCACCGAACACGAACATGTGATTCCTCACGGCAAAGATCTGCAGGTTCATCCGGGTGACCTCGTTAAGGCCGGTGATGCGCTCGTCCGGGGACCACTGGTTCCGCAGGACATTCTGCGAGTCAGTGGTGCTGAAGAGGTTCAGCAGTACCTGCTGCATGAAATTCAGAACGTCTACCGAGCTCAGCGCGTCGAAATCGATGACAAGCACATCGAAATCGTGATTGCTCAGATGCTCCGCAAGGTTCGCATCGACAGCGTTGGCGACACGGACCTGCTGCCGGGTCTGCTGATTGACAAATTTGAACTGAAGAAAATCAACGATGGCCTTGAACTGATGGGCAAGATCACCGACTCAGGCGGATCCGACTTCGAGATCGGCGACAGAGTTCTGCTGACCGATATCGAGGCGGTGAACGCGGAAGTCAGCAAGCCGGCGAAATTCACGTCCCTGAAACGTGCCAAGGCGAGTCCGCAATTGCTGGGGATCACCAAGGCCGCTGTGTCCAGCGAAAGCTTCATTTCTGCGGCCAGCTTCCAGGAAACCACCAAGGTCCTGACCGAGGCGGCTCTGGGCGGCAAGGTCGATAATCTGGTCGGGTTGAAGGAAAACGTCATTCTCGGTCACTTGATTCCCGCTGGAACCGGCTTCCACCTGCATCAGGATGCTCAGGTCCGAATCCATGATTCGGCTCTGAGGGAACAGGAAGAGCAGAAAGCCCGGATGCGGGCCGCTCGGCACGACCTGATGGGACAAATGGAGGTCCAGACTCGAAGAGCCGACCCTGATCGGCCTTCAGCGCCATCACTGGCCGATCTGACTTCGGATGACCCGATCTGAGTCGTCCGATCCATCACATGTCCTGAATTAGACTGATCGCCGACATGCAAGGTTGACGATCAGGTTCGTCGTAGATAAAGTGCTGGGTTTTCCGCATTTCTCCGGGGATGCGGTGGCCCGCTGTTGAGTTTCAGGTTCTCTTGGTTTTGTCTGGCGAATCATGCCCACGATCAATCAGCTTGTTCGAAAACCGCGAAAAACGCAGTCCTCGAAGTCAAAGACACCTGTGCTTGAGGGATGTCCTCAAAAGCGCGGGGTCTGTCTGCAGGTGAAGACTGTCACACCGAAGAAGCCGAACTCCGCCCTTCGGAAAGTGGCCCGAGTCCGTTTATCGAACGGTAAGGAAGTCACGGCCTATATTCCCGGTGAAGGTCACAACCTTCAGGAACACTCCATCGTCCTGATTCGCGGCGGTCGTGTGCGCGACCTGCCCGGTGTTCGCTACAAGATCATTCGCGGCGTGCTGGACACCCTGGGCGTTTCAGATCGTCGACAGGCGCGCAGTTGTTATGGTGCCAAGCAGCCGAAGGGCGGCGGTGCAGCAGCAGCCGGCAAGAAGAAATAGTTGCAGGCTGGACATTCTATGTCCGGCTGAATCAGTAGTTTAGATGCTGCAAACAACGATCTGAAGTTTTCTGGCCGATACGGCCCTTTTCATTTTCTGAAGTGTGACTGAGAGTTTTTCCAGATGGTCAAGAAGTTCACCGCCAGCCGCGAGCAGCTCAAACCGGACACCCGATTCAACAGTCTGCTGGTTTCCAAATTCATCAACTGCCTGATGTACGACGGCAAGAAAAGCGTCGCCAGTGGTGCGTTCTATCGCGCCATGGATATGATCGTGAAGCAACTGCCGAATGAGAATCCGGTGGACGTGTTTCTGGCGGCTGTTGACAACGTGAAGCCTTCGATCGAAGTCCGTTCCAAGCGCGTCGGCGGAGCTACTTATCAGGTCCCAACCCCTGTCGGTTCCCGCCGCCAGCAGGCTCTGTCCATCCGCTGGCTGCTGGAAGCCGTCCGAGGCCGCAAAGGCCGCCCGGTGGACAAGTCTCTTGCCGAAGAATTCGTCGCCGCCTTCCGTCGCGAAGGCGCCGCCATGAACAAGCGCGAAAACGTCCACCGCATGGCTGACGCGAACAAGGCCTTCTCTCACTTTGCCTGGTAGTGTTTTTCAGGCTCTGCGAAATCCCGAAACGCCGGACAGGATTCTTGGAATTCCTGTCCGGCGTTTTTTCATGAGGGCACTTCACAGAATCGGGCTCCGTGACGGAACGCGGGCCGGATCAGGGCGACAGACGTGCCGGCTTATTTCGGTTCATCGTGAAATGAAGTGCGCAGCACAGAATCCAGCGAATTATTCGGTGAAGGCGAACTGGGGACAGATCGGGGCGTCAACAACTTTGGACGCGTCAATGGAAAACAGATCTGAACCGCGAATGAACGCGAATGAAGTCAAACAAACAGCAACATGACTTGTTTTCCGGCCATCACTTCAGAGCCCGCGCCGGTTGATAGCGTCATTCGAAATGAACTCACACTGAATCACTGCCGCTATTCGTGTGGATTCGCGTCCATTCGCGGTTTCAACACCAGTCCTCCTCCGAGCACTTCATTTGTCGTTGTACGCTTATTTCTTCCTGGTATCGCGGAGAGCCGGTATTTCGGAGAGTGTAAAGATGACGACTTCTTCCCCCGTGACGGTACTGATGTCGTGGTGCAGACTGCTTGGTTTGCGACCTGTGATCTTCTGAACCAGAGCTTCCAGAGCCGGGCGGGCAATTTCGATCAGCTGCGTCCGGACCTGCTTCAGCAGGTCGCGACCTTTTTCGGTGGGAAGCGTTGTGACCAGATGCTGCTCTGCGCCGGTCAGCACGCCGTGCAGGCGAACTACCAGCAGGTCGCCGATCAGATGCGCACGGATTTCCTTGGGACCGCGTCCCATGTATTCATGTTCAAAACGAGCCATGCCGTCGCAGACGGCCGCTTCGATCTCGCCCTGGGTCTTAATAGACGAACTCCCGACCGGTCCAGCCTTTTCGGAACGCGAAGCGACTCGGAGTCCACAAGCCTGGACGATGAAGTCATCAGCGCAACACATTCGAGATGCCAAATGGTACACGAATGCCCTGACAAGTCGAGCAGGCTCGTGTTCCGGCGAAAGGACTGGAAAACAAAATCGTTTGCAGGATTATGGTACTCCTGCAAACGCTTCGATGAGATTGTCTCGGAGTTTTCAATTCACTCGTTCGACAGCGCGCCGGCCCCTGATGCGGTCGTTTGCGGTACCCGAATTGAAAAACCAATCCAAGCCGGTGCCACCAAACAATTCGTCGACAACGCCGTCGTCGATGACGGTCACACCAGCTGTCAGGCTGAATCCATTACTTTGCCCCTGGCCGCTGCGGATGTGATTGACTCGCGTCACATAGTCGTTGCCGGAAGTCCATTCCGCAAGGATCGCGGTCATGGCCGGTTTATTGGCATCATGCACTGTTGTTCCGCCGATCAGGATGTCGCTGCCACTCTTGCCGAGAAGCGTATCAGCACCCAATCCCCCGATCAGAATGTCGCGATCGATGCCGCCGTGCAGCCGGTCGTTGCCTGCCCCGCCGAACTGAATATCGTATCCTGCCTGGCCATGTAGATCGTCCTGCCCTGCCTCACCATACAGCCGGTCATTTCCTGCTCGGCCAAACAGCCAATCGTTCCCGTCACCTCCGAACAATTCGTCGTCGTTTCTGCCGCCGTACAAGCTGTCGTTGCCGGCGTCACCGTGCAGTTCCGCCGTCTGGCGGAGATTTGGATCCACGTGGATAAAATCGTGGCCTTCAAATCCGTAGGAAACGATGCGGTTCACCTGACTACTGTCAAAGTCTCCAACCACGTTTCCATTCACCGTCACAACAATGCGTCGGCCCGCATGTCTCAGATCAAAATAGATGACGTCATTGGCATTCGTCCCGTTGACGATCAGTACTTTCTGACCTGGATTCTGAGGGTCATCTACCAGTCCCACGAATCCCGGAGTCGGATCGTCATCGGTGATGGTGACCGAGTCCTGCTGAGTACCGGATTCGGTGCCGTTCGTCACCCCGCTGATGTCGACCACGATCGTCTCGTTGGTCTCATCAATTGTGTCCTGAACGGCTGTCAGCGTAACCGATCCTGTCGTGCTGCCGGCGGGAATCACGAT
>Ga0163144_10009180_pt1 | contig 21267 bp, 13 predicted proteins | sample OliLak19BULKMAT1_FD_123175 | JGI IMG/M metagenome (GOLD analysis project Ga0163144, IMG submission 123175) | Freshwater microbial mat bacterial communities from Lake Vanda, McMurdo Dry Valleys, Antarctica - Oligotrophic Lake LV.19.BULKMAT1 | ecosystem: Environmental > Aquatic > Freshwater >... | reverse complement strand
CGATTATTCGCTCCGATGAAAAGACTCCTCACCACCGCTGCGCTCGGCGCCTGCGCGCTCGCGCTCGACCCCTCGAACGTCCAGGCCCAGAGCCTGGTCGCTCTGCACCCGTTCTCGCAGACCGGCGACATCTTCATCCCCGAGCCCGGCGACGACCGGGTTTATCGTCTTCAGGACATCTATCTGGACGGCCGTTACGACGGCCCCGGCGAAACCGTGGTGTTCTACGACGACACCATTGGACCGGTGCCGCTGACCAATCCCAACGGCATCACCGTCGGATTGAACGGCGTGGTCTACGTGAGCGACTCGAGCGAGGAAATCGTGCTGCGACTGCTCGACATCGACGGCGACGGCACCTGCCACGGACCGGGCGAGGCCACGATCTTCTTCGACGGCCGTCCCGGTGGCAACGCTTCCGGTGTGCTCAGCGCGTCACCCGCCAACCTGACCGTCGACCTCTTCGGGGTCGTGTGGTTGTCCGTCGCGGGCGACGGCGCAAACAACCAGGACCGCATCCTGCGCCTCTCCGACAACAACTTCGACGGGGATGCCAACGACCTCGCTGAAGCGTCGGCCTACTACGACTTCCCCCCGGGCGCTCTTGGGACCAACGTGCCGCAAGACGTGACGATCGGGCCGGACGGACGCTTGTACGTCGTCGACATCCCCTCGACGGGGACGATCGCGAAGGGTGTTTACCGCCTGAACGACGCGAACTCGAGCGGCTCGATCGATGCGACCGAGATCGCGCCGTTCTTCATCCCGCCCGCGCTCGCGTCCAACCCCTTCTTCTGGGGCATGACCGTGGACGCCAACGGGTTCTTCTACCTGGCGGACACGACCAACGAGACCATCTGGAAGTTCCGCGACGAAAACGGCGACAACGTCATCGACAACGCGACCGAGGCGGTGCAGTGGTGGGTGGCTCCGGGTTCGACGCTGATCTGGCGCCTTGCCGCCGCATCGGACGGCAGCATCCTCGCCGCCGAATCCCAGGCACCCGACAGCGTTTTGCGCTTCTTCGACACGAACAGCGACGGGGTGATTGATCCGCTCACGGAAGTGGAGGTTGTTTGGAGCGACCTCGTTTCCGCGATCGACATCGTCAACCCGCGTTCGATCGCCACCGACCGTCAACCGACGATCGTCGCCGACCCGCTCGCGTCGATCTCGGCGCCGTTCTCGATCGGAACTTTCGCCACCGAGGGCGACACGGTGCTGCTGTTCTGGTCGGCCTTCGCGACGGCGCCGGTCCCGGTCCTTGGCCTCGGCTTCGCGGAGCTCGACCTCACCCCCGGCCTGTTCGGGCTGTTGTCGGTCGCAACCGCGCCCTTCTTCGGGCCGACCTTCACGTCGTTCCCGGCCATCAACCAGCCGGGCCTCGTGGGTGTTTCGATCCAACTCCAGGCCCTCGCGGGCAAGGTCGCGCGCCTGCGCCTCTCGAACCGCGCGACGTTGACGTTCGTCAACTGATGCTCGCGACTTGATCGCGATATTTGGGCCAGCGGGGGGTGCGGGCTTACGCGCTCGCCCCCCCGGGGCCGCACGCCGGTCGGCTTGGCCGCGGCGCGGCATGTCGCGGCCGTGCGGCGTGCTGAACACGGACGCGCCGGGGACGTGTTGCACACTCCGATCGGATCACCCGGCCGCGACCGCGGATCAAAGGAAGCGCTGATCGCCCGCCGCGCGCAGGCGTTCCACGATGCGCTTCACGTCTTGCGCGCGCTCCCGCGGGCACACGAGGGTCGCGTTGCCCGCGCGCACAACGACGAGGTTTTGCACTCCGACGAGCGCGATCAGCTCGTCCCCCTCTGCGTACGCAAGGCAATCGTGCGCGTCTTCGGCGATGAGCCGAGCGCCCCCGGAAAGTGCGGTGCGGTTGCCCCCTTCGCCCTGCGGTGCGAGTTCCGCCAACGCGGCCCACGACCCCACGTCGCTCCACGAGTAGTCGACCGGCACGACACGCACGTTGTCCGCGCGCTCCAGCAGCGCGACGTCGATCGGCACCGCGGCAAAGCGCGCGTACTCCGCGGTCAGGTCACCGCCCGCGAACGCGCGCTCGAGCCCCGCGACGACATCGGGCATGTGGGTCCGCAGTGCGGCGTCGATCGCGGGTCCACTCCACACGAAGATCCCCGCGTTCCAGAAGAAACCGCCCTGTGCCAGGAACTGCGCGGCGCGCGCGGCGTCGGGTTTCTCCACAAAACGCACAACCTGGTGCACAGCGCAACCATCGCGTCGGCCGAGCTCCGCGGCCGCTTCGATGTAGCCGTAACCCGTCGCCGGGTGGTCGGGTTTGATCCCTAGAGTGACGAGGCTCGCCGACGCTTGCGCCTCCTCCGCGGCCGCCCGCACGCTCCTTTCGAACGCTGCACGCGGCTCGATCACGTGGTCCGCGGGCAACACGATCTGCACGGCGCGCGGATCGCGGCGCAGCACTTCCATGGCTCCCAGGGCCACACACGGCGCGGTGTTGCGTGCCTTGGGCTCTTGGATCAGGTTTTCCTCCGGCAGATCGGGCAAACACTCGCGCACGAGCGCGGCTTGCGCCGCCGACGTCACGACGAGGATGTGCGCGGGGTCCACCAAACCCGCGAGCCGATCCACCGTCTCGACGAGCATCGGCTTGCCGCCCGCGATCGGCAGGTACTGCTTGGGGCGGGCTTCGCGGCTCGCGGGCCAAAAGCGCGTGCCCGAACCGCCGGCCATCACCAGCGCGTAGATCGGCGAACTCGTCATGGGATCAGAATCGGTGGGGGAGGGGCGTCGCGGGGGGGAGCGGGAGGATCGGAAGGCCCGAGGAACCGCGGCCGAAGAGGTCGACGAGGACGTTGCGCACCCGCACGCTGGGCCGCGCGAGGTCACCGCGCACCGCGACGCGCAGCAGTCGGTTTTGGAACCAATAGACCAGACTACTCAAGGGACCCAGCGCGTCGAGCACGCTGTACTCGACTTCCAGATCGACGGCGAGCCCGCCGTCGAGGCCGAGTTCGCCGTCGCCCACCAACTGCAGGAGCGGGCTCTGGACCTCAAGGCCGTCGAAGCGCACGCGGCCGTCGGCGAGTTGGAAGCGCGCGCCGCCGCGGTCGAACGTCGCGGTCCCGTCGAAACCGAGGGCGGTGAACACCGCGCGGGCCACCGGCACGGACCCAAGTCGTGCGTCTTCAATGCGCACGAGTCCGCTGCCGTTCAGTGACAGGGGTGCGGCGGGCAGGCCGAACAGCCGCAGGGAAGCATCTACGCGGCCTGCGCTGAACGCGTCGGCGGCAACGACCCCGGCGAGCAGTTGTCGGACCTCGAGGCCGTGGAATCCGAGGGACAGGTCGAAGCGCCCGCCTTCGATGAGGTCGACGGCAAGGGCGCGGCCGGTCGCGCGACCCGCGGCTCCACCCGCCGCGCCGCTATCCGCACCGGCATCCGCACCGGCATCCGCACCGCGCGCCGCGACGTGCGCCGCCCCCGGGGTCCCCAGGGAGGTGATGCGTCCGCCGGCGAAGTCCGCGACGAGGTCGTCGATCGTGAGGCGACCGGCGATGTAGGTGGCGACGAGCGTGCCGTCCTCGATGCTGCGACCGCCAAGTGTTGCGTAGAGCTGGTCCGCGCGGCCCCAACCGCGTGCGTCGCCATCCTCGATGACGAGGCGCTCCAGCATCACACGCGCCGACGAAACGCCGATGGGCAGGCCCAGCTCCACGCGCACGTCGTGGGGGACGAGTTCGCCGGACAGCCACGCGGCCGGTCCCTTGGGTGAACCGAGGGCGAGCAACACGTGAAGGCCTCGCGCGTCGAGTTCGAGGCGCCAGGGCGCTTCGATCACCGCGGGCACGGCCGACACAGCGACGGGCGCCGGCGCGGATGCCGGCGCGGATGTCGGCGTGGATGGCGGTGAGCGCGCCCCCATGCGCTCGAGGACCGCGCCATCGAACGGCAAGTCCGTGAACGAAAGGCGTAGGCCGAGCAGCGCGCGGGTGTTGCCATCGCCGGGGTGGGCGCCCGGCAGGTCCCCACCGACCCAAACGCCGTCGAGGGCGCGCCGCCACAACTCCACACCTTCCAGCACGAGTTCCGTGTCCTTGTAACGCGCGTCGAGGCGTGCGGCGCTGATGCGGCCGCGGTCGAGGTCCACACGGCCCGCGAGTCCGTCGAGGCTGAACCCCGGCGCGACGAGGTCCTGCTCACGCATATGTAGGGCCACCCGATGCTCGAAGGCCCGCGGGTCCCGGGGGTCGACCGCGAGGCGCGCAGAGGCGTCGAACCGACCCGTCAGCGCGATGCCACCGGGCAAGAGCCCCTCCGATTCCGCGGGCATAGGCGCTTCGGCGAGCTCCGCCAGCGCGCGCCGCAGGGCCGGTGTATTGGGATCGATCGCGGCACTGGCCAATTCCACGTCCCAGCCGCGCGGACCCGTGCCCACGCGGAGCGCTCCGCGCGCGTCGGCGAAGAGCGCACCGGACGCGGCTGCACCGATCCGCCAGGCGTCCGCCGTCACTGCCGGGTCGGATGTCTGTGCCGATTGCACGGGTCGGGCGAGCGCGCCGAGCGGTGCGAGCGGGTCGCCTTCCAAGCGCGCCCAACCGTCGAATCGCCAGCCCTCGATCGCGGTCGGTAGGGCCGTGGCGCGCACGTCGAGCGACGGCACTCGGACGCCGACCGCCAGCGTTCCTTTTGACCCGTCGCCGGAGTTCGCGACGGTGAAATCGGCGCTCAGCTTGCCCGCGAGGACCAGACCCGCTGCGCTCGGCAGGGGCTGTCCCGACACGTTGGCAAGGAGCTCCGCACCGCCGGGTGTTTGCGCGTCGCCGGCGAGGTCTAAACCGCCGAGTTCCCCGCGGACGTACACCACGCCTTCGTGGCTCGCGCCCGACTGCGCCGAGCCCATCTGTGCGGACTCCGCCTTCGCCGCGGCTAGCGCGGCGGGTGTTTCCTCGCGCCAACTGCCGAGGGCCGTGATGCGCGCGAGCGCCGGCGCAATATCCCCCGGGGAGCGCGCCGGGACGAGATCCCCCGCCATCGCGAAGCGCGCGCCCATTGGACGCGTTTTTTTTGCGCCGATTTGCTGGGTTTCGCGCGCAAAAACGAGTTCGAACGATCCCTCCGTCCGCGCAACGTGGATGCCGCGCTCGGGTACGGCGGCTTCCACACCCGCCAGCGCAATGCGCGCGCCAAGGCGCATGCCGTCGTTCGCAGGATGCTGCTCGAAGTGGATGCGCGCGCTCGCCAGCCCGTCCCGCACGGCGTACTGCGCGAGCGGATCGAAGCCATGGTCTAGCCCCGCGAGGCCGCGCGCGAGATCGTCGTCGAGGCGCAGGTCGTCGAGCTCGAGCGCGAGGCGCACCTCGGGCCGGCGTAGTTCCCAATGGACTTCGGGCGAGACGATCAAACCCACGATCCGCGCCGCACCCGAGGGCGGCGAACCCGCGACGTCGATCAAGCCAAACCGGTCGCGCCGCGGGTCCTTGGGCGAATGGGCGAACACGAGCGCTCCGCGAATGCCCGCGAGCGGCACCGGGAACCCCTGCGTCCGCCCCTCGTCGTCCGGCCAACCGACAAAACGCAGGGTTGTTTCACCCAGGGTGTCCGTGCGGAAGACGACCTTCGGTTCGGGGCGCTCGGATCCGTCGAGGATGCCCGGGGACGATTCGAGCTCCGCACTCAGGACGAGCGACGCAACTCCACCCGGCTCGAGCGCGGCCCAGGCCTCGGCGAGCGAGCGGCCGGTGTTGGGGCCCGTCGAGGCCCGCGCCGTGCGCAGCGTGAGCGGGCTGCCGATGGGAACACGCGGCACCCAAAGGTCGATCCGCGCGAGGTGATTCGGTCCGGCGTCGCGTCCCAGGAGCGCGCGCAGCGACAGCGGGCCTTCGTTCCACTGGGCCTCAAGCGCGAGCTCACCGCCCAAGGATGCGGGGTCAAGTGGCAGATCCGCTTTGCCGGGTGAAAACTCAAGCCTCCCGCGCAAACTCGCGGCCTGGGCGTCGAGCAGCGGATCCTCGCTTTCCCAGCGCAGCTCTTCGAACGCCAGGTCAATCTCTGCCTTCGGCGGCCTCGAACCGTCGAGGAAGAGCGAACCGCGACCGTCGAGACGCAGCACTCCAGCTACCTGCGACAGGCCGAGGGCGGCGAACCAGCGGTCTTCGACGAGGGCGCCCGCGGGCACTTCGAGGTTGGGAGCGCTCACCGCGAAGTCCAGCGCACTGCGCGCGCCGAGGCTGCCGCGCACGGCGACCGGAGCGAGCGCAGGCCGATCGGGCCCGAAGCGCAAAGTGGCGAGGCCGATCAGCGCAGCGCCGTCCCGTTGCCGCGGCATCCACCACAGGTCCGCGCGTCCAAGGGGCTGCACACCACCGCCGGGGAGCTCGATTTCGACCTCGACGGCGCTCGCGACGGCGCTCGGTGTCGCACGCGGATCAAACGGTTCGTCCGATCCATCCCCTGCATCGGCATCCGCCGCCGTTTGAGCGCTCACCGCGCGCGCGACGTCGCGCAGGCCCGCGTAGAGGCCGGGCCCGAGTCGTGCGCGGCCACCTTCGATCCACACGCGCGCAAGCCGCGCACCGCGCAGACCGACGCCGACGTCCAAATGGACACGCTCGAGCCGAAGCTGTTCCGGGGCGCCCTCAAGGTGCAAGCCTTGCACGACGAGCCCGGGTGCGCGCCAGTCGATCCACACGCGTTCGAATCCGACGCGGCCGTTCGTGCGGTGCGCGAGTTCCTGCGCCACTCGCCGTTCGAGGAAACCTCCGTGCGCGTAGACCGCGATCGCGAGGAGCGCCGCAGCCAGCACCACCGCGATCAGGCTGAGGAAAGCCTCCAGCCGGCGCACTTCAGCGGCCTCCGCTCCCGGCGACACCGGGCGCGGGAGTGAGCACCGCCGGCGCTGCCGCCACGCGGTCGGGGCCGCGCTCCGCAACCTTGAACAGACTGCCGCCGCGCACCACTTCGCGCGGCACCCGCCGACCGATGGAGCACGTGATCTCGTACGGGATCGTGTCGGCGACGCGCGCCAGGTCCTCCGCGCGGATGCGCTCGTCGCCGTCGCGGCCGATCAGCGTCGCGACGTCGCCGACCTCGACACCCGGAACATCCGTCACGTCCATGGTGATGTAATCCATCGACACCCGGCCGACGATCGGCACGGAGCGCCCACGCACGAGCACCCGTCCGCGGTTGCCAAGGCGCCAGGGTACGCCGTCGTTGTAGCCGATGGGCAGCGTCGCGATGCGCGAGCGGCGGTGGGCGGTCCACGTGCCGCCATAGCCGACGGGGGTCCCGGCTTCGAGGTCCTTGAAAAAAATGACCTGTGCGCGCAACGCGAGCACGGGCAGGAGTTCGATCCCGCCAACGAGCAGCTCCTCGGGCAGCATGCCATAGGCCGCGATTCCCGGCCGGACCGCATCCCAGCCGGGGCCGAGGTCGGTGAACAGGGACGCGGAATTGCACAGGTGGGTGATGCCGCGCAGCAAACCCCGTTCGCGCGCTTGGGCAACGACGGCGCTGAACAACCGCGCCTGCTCGTGCGCTCCCGCTTCCCGCGCACCGGATGGGGCCGCGACGTGGCTCATCAGGCCTGCGAGCTCGAGTCCGGGCGCCGCAGCGATCTCGCGCAGAAGGTCGAGCGCACGTTGGGGCAAAACACCAAGGCGCCCCATGCCGGTATCGACGTTGAGGTGCACCCGTGCGACGAGGCCAAGGCGCGTGGCGAGCTGCGAGAGCTTTTGGCAGCGGTCCGACGAATGCAAACCGAGCTCGATGCCGTGGCGCAGGGCCGGCTCGGCTTCGTCGTCGACGATCGTGCCGAGGAGCAAAATGCGGCCAAAAAGGCCTCCCTGGCGCAATTCGAGGGCTTCCGCAGCGGTTCCGACGCCAAACGATCCGTGGCCCAAACGCTGGGCTTCCTGGGCGAGGGGCAACGCTCCGTGGCCGTAGCCGTCGGCCTTGACCACCAAAATCACCTCGACGCCGCGGCCGGCGCGCTCCGCGATCTGGCTCAAATTGTGCCCAAAAGCGTCGAGATCGATCTCTGCCCACGCGCGGTGCTTGCCCACGCACGAAGGGTATCGAGGGCCCCGGGCAGCGACCTATGGACGAGCGCTTCCAGGGTGTGTGCCACCGCGCGCGATTCTTGTCCGGGGGAATTTTGGGCCAAAACCCCCGTCCGCGCGGCTTATCTGGCGAATCGGAGCGTTGACAGCCGATGGGGGACATGACCATGCTGCGCGGCAGCGTCACCCTTCGAGAGGACACGGAACTCCCAAAGATTCGCCAACGTCGTCGCGCGCGAGTACGCACCCCATCGCCACCGCCTTGCCCGGCGCCGTCAGCGGCGCGGGCGGGGAACGCGGCGGGATGCGACCGGCCTCCGATCCTCGAGCGCCCTTCGTGGGCGCTCGAGGTCGGAGTGCCCCCTCTTGAGTCGAACCACTGTCTTTCATCCCATTCGCTTTCGGGGCGGCGTCCAAAGCCGCTCCGCACGGACTCGGCCGGCTTCCCGCGGTCGCATCCGCAATCACCTCGGGAAGCCCCTCACAGGGGAAAACTAGGAGTCCACATGGCTAAGAAGAAAGCCAAGAAGGCGGCCAAGGTCGCCAAGGCCGGTCGCCGCGCGACGAAGGCGACCCCGTCGGGCGAGTTCATCATTAGCAAGAGCCGTACGAAGGCAGCCTCGGGCATCAACGTCGCCGGCGATTTTTACGCCGCACTCGACGCCGCCGTCCGCAGCATGATCGCCACCGCGGAAGCCCGCGCCGAGGCGAACGGCCGCAAGACGCTGCGCCCGCAAGACCTGTGATGACGATCTGATCCGCGGAGATACGTTTTCGCGGACCGAACTTCGGCCGCGGTTTCGCCCTGCGCGAGACCGCGGCCGCGTTGTTTCAAGGGGTCGTTCCGGTGGGCTGTCCAAACTCGAACAGGTAGAGCGGTCGCAGCGCGGTGGGCTCGGTCGGCCCAGCGCGACGCCACTGACGGCGGGCGAGTTCGAGCAGCGCGCTCGCACGCGGGGGGTCCGCGAGGGTTGCATCCACACCGCTGTCAAAACCCAGGCGACGTTGCGCGCCTTCATCGACGAGGAAACGCTCGTTTGCGGATGTTGCGCGTCGCGCGTCGAGTTCCGCCGCCAGTACGTCCCAACCGAGCGCGCGCGGAGCACTCAGCACCTCTAAGTCGCCTTCTCTCGTGCGCCGCGCCCGCGCGCTGTACGCGCGACCGGCGCGCGCATCCTGAATCCACGTGCCCGTTTCACCGGGTGCGAGCAGCGCGAAGAAACAGGCGTCGCACGAGGGCAATCCCACGAGCGCCGCGCCGCTCGCGCGCGCGAGGCCAAGGGCAATCGCCACCGCAACACGTAGCCCGGTGAAGCTGCCGGGGCCGAGGCCGACGGCGATCCACGCCGGTTCGAGGCTACGAAGGCCGAGGCGTTCCGCAAGTCGGGTGCACGCGGGCAACAGGTCGCTCGCGTGCGCGGGTCCGGGGTCGAGGAGTTCCTCGCCGAACACGTCCCCGCGGCGAAGCGCCACACTGCCGGCGCGTGTGGAGAGCTCGAGCGCGAGGCCGAGCCCGAGGTCGCGACCGTCGGGTTCAGGCTCCAATCGCAATCTGGATGCCGTCGGCGATGCGGCGCGCGTGGGCTTCGATCGCACCGCTGTGTGGACCCTCGACCATCACGCGCGCGAGGGATTCGGTGCCCGAATAACGCAGCAGAACACGGCCGTCGAGTCCGAGTTCGCGCTCGACCTCCGCAACCATCGCGAGCACGGCGGGCAGCTCGCTCCACGGCGGTTTGACGCGCACGGGCACGTTGACGAGCACCTGCGGGAACGCGCAAAAACGCGCCGCGAGTTCGGACAACGGCCGGCCCGTCCCGATCAGCGCTTCGATCACGCGCAGCGCCGTGAGCACACCGTCGCCGATGAAGTGGTTGTCGGGTCCGAAGACGATGTGTCCGGATTGCTCGCCGCCCAGGACGAGGGCTTCGCGGCGCAAACCCTCCACGACGCGCCGGTCGCCGACGTCGACAGTCACGACGCTCAAACCCAGGTCGGCGAGCGCGCGGTGCAGACCGCGGTTGCTCATCACGGTGGCGACGATGCGCCCGCCGGGCAATCCGCCGTTCGCGACGCGCCAGGCGGCCAGCAGGGTCAGCAGCGCATCCCCGTCGACGACCGCGCCGTGTTCGTCTACGAGCACGCAGCGGTCGCCGTCGCCGTCGAGGGCCACACCGAGCATCAGCCCGCGTGCGCGCACGAGCTCGGCCAGCGCTTCCGGATGGGTCGATCCGCAACCGGAGTTGATGTTGTCCCCATCGGGGGCGCAGCCCAGGGTGTGCACCCGCGCGCCGAGGGCTTCGAGCACCGCGGGACCGACGCGGCTCGCACCGCCGTTGGCCGCGTCAAGTCCGAGCTCCACACCGCGCAGCGAAAGGCCACCGGCGGCGGCGACGAGGTGCTGCACGTAGAGCGCTTCGAGGCTCGCGTCGTGCTGGAGGGGCGTTGCGCCGTGCACCGCGTCGGGTGCCGCGCGCCACGCGGCTTCGATCGCGTCCTCGATTCCGTCGTCGAGTTTCTCGCCGCTCGAACCGAAGATTTTGATGCCGTTGTCGTCGGCCGGGTTGTGGCTGGCGCTGACCATCACGCCGACGGCGAAGTCGCCCGCGCGCGTCAGGTGCGCGAGGCCAGGGGTCGTCGTGAGTCCGGCGCTGACAGGGGTGATTCCCGCCGCGGCGAGGCCCCGGGCGAGGGCCGCCTCGAGCGTCGGACCGGAGCGGCGTCCGTCGTGTCCGAGCAGCGCGCGCGGCTTGGACGAACGCGGCGAATCGGCGCTGGGGTTCGCACCGATTAGCACGCGCCCCACTGCGCGGCCAAGCGCCGAAACACGCTCGGCGCTGAGCCAGCCTTCCCCGGCGCGGCCGCGGACCCCGTCGGTGCCAAACAACCGTTTGGAGCCTGTTGCGGGCTGCAGCGGGGACGGGCGCTCGAGTGCGGGCGGGGGGACGGGCGCGAAGGGGGGGGAATCCATGGGGGGCGGGCCGGAGCCCATCAGGATAACCGCGGCGCGCTCACTCGTCCCGGCCGGCGCGGGGTGGGCCGACGGGCTCCAGGAGCAGCTCGGACTCGCTTTCGAGCTCGACATCCAGGCGCTCGTAACCGGCGAGCGCACGCGCATCGATGCTCAGCGCCGCGGGCAGGGTCGTGCGCCAATCCGTGCGCCACGTCCAGCGCACCGGAACACCGCGGCCAAGGCCGTCGGTGGGCAAGTCGGCAATGTCGACGTAGACCCGCAGGTTTTCCTCGACGAAGTGGCGCACCGAGGTGGCGCGCGCCAGCATCCCCGGGTCACCCGCGGCCAGGCTCGCGGGGATCAGGCCTTGGGTCGTGATCGAAAAGCGCGCCTTCTGCGCGTGGGCGGGCAACGCCCACAGCTTGAGCTCGTCCGCGCGCTGGGGGTCGAGGCACACGAGCGCGACCTCGCGGGTCAAACCCTCGAGGTCGCGCCGCGCGGGCACCACCGCAATCTCGATGCCCACGCGCGCGGCGCCCTCAAGGGCGAGGTCGAGTTTGCGCAGGCTCTCCGCGAGGTCGAGGTGCCGGCTGATGCGATGCGACGCGTCCGCGGTGACGACGATGCGCTCGAGCAGCAGCGGAAGTTCGCCGCGGTCGATGCGCTCGAGCACGCCGATCGGCCCGCGCAGCCCCGACTGGGCCGGCGCGAAGCGCACGTCGCCGATGGACAGCGTGAAACGGGGATCGAGGGCACTCGTGTCGATGTCGAGGTGTGCGTTTTGCCACTGGACGGCGCGCGTTCCGACGCGGTCGAGGCGCAGCTCCGGCATCTCCTCCGCCCACGCCAGGCTGAGTCCCGGGCCAAGGCGCCGCCAGCTCACGTCGTCGTGGTCGAGTTGCACCGGACCAGGGCCCGTGTCGATCAGCCGAACCTCGCCGGCCAGGTTGCTCCCCAAGCGATCGAGTTGCCCGCGCGAACCGGTGACGTTGACGCTGATCGTGCGCGTGGGCGCGCCTACCAGGCGGTAATCGTCGCCGGGCAATCGGAGCAGGAGTTCGCCGGGTGCGGGAGTCTGGGTCGACGTAGGCGCCACCGCGACGAGGCGCAGTGTGCGCGGCTCCACCTCGACGAGGTCGCGCCAGGCCAGCCCCACGACGGCCGCGCCGAGCAGCAGCGCAAACGCCATCCAGGCAAAATCCCGCCGCACGAGTTCCGCGGCGCGCCGCGCGCGGCCCGCGGTGCTCTGGTCGCGGCGTGGCGTGCCGACGCCTTCCTCGGCGCCGATCGCGCGCCCGAGGGCACGCTCGATTTCATCGTGGGGCACGCCAGCGCGCATCTCGCCCCGGCGGCACACGGACACAAGGCCCGTTTCCTCCGACACCACAAGGGCCACCGCGTCCGTCTCTTCCGTGATGCCGAGCGCCGCCCGGTGCCGCGTGCCGGTCGAGCGTTGGATGTCGCGGCTTTCGGTCAACGGGAACAGGCACAGCGCGGCCTCGAGCCGATCGCCGCGCACGACGACCGCGCCGTCGTGCAACGCGCTGCCCGGGTGAAAAATGCTTTCGAGGAGCATGCGGCTGACGGGCGCGTCCACGCTCACGCCGCTCTCCACGTACGTGTCGAGGGGCGTTTCGCACTCGATCGCGATGAGCGCCCCGTGGCGCCGCTGGCTCATGTCGCGGGCCGCCTGTGCGAGCTCCGCCAGTGTCCCCGTTGCGATGCGCCCCGCGCCCCCGCTCGAAAACTTGTTTTCGCCGAGCTGGCTGACCGCGCGGCGCAATTCCGGCTGGAACACGATCACCAAAACGATGACCGCATAACCGGTGACGTTCTCAAGGATGTGCCCGAGCTCGCTCAGCTCCAGCGCGGTCGTGAGCGCCCACAATCCGAGCGCTCCGACGAGCAACGCCGTCGCCAATCCCCGCACGAGGCGCGAGCCCCGCGTCCGGCGCACGAAGCGCAGGAAGACGTAAAAAGCGATTCCGATCAGGATCGCTTCGATCGCCCAGACGAGGAGCTGGTTCATTGGGGCCCCTTAGCGTCGCGCACGGCGCGCGCCACCGCTAGGACTTCTCCCATCGCGGCGACGTCGTGGACCCGCAGCAGGGTCGCGCCGCCCTGGATCCCGAGCGCGACCGCCGCCGCCGTTCCCATTAGCCGCGCGGCGGCTTCGCGCTGTCCGGTCAATGTGCCCACGAAGCCTTTTCGGGAGACACCCAGCAGGATCGGGAGACCAAGCGAGCAGAACTCGTGCAGCCGGGCGATCAGCACGAGGTTGTGCTCCAGCGTCTTCCCGAAGCCGATGCCGGGGTCGATCCAGATGCGTGGGAGCGCAATCCCCGCGGCGTGCGCCGCCCCGACGCGGCCGCGCAGGTGTTCGACGACCTCGCGCACCACGTCCGTGTACACGGGATCCTTCTGCATCGTGGCGGGCACACCGCGTTTGTGCATCAGGCAGATCCCGGCACCGCGGTCCGCGACGAGGGGCAGCATCCCCGGGTCGGCGCACCCCGCCGAAACGTCGTTGACCCAACTCGCCCCCCGATCGAGGGCTCCCGCCGCCACTGTCGCCTTCATCGTGTCGATGCAGATCCCGGCGGCAAACCGCGGCCCGAGGGCCTCGATGACCGGCCAAACCCGGCGGGCTTCCTCGTCCGCCGCGACCGGAGTCGCGCCGGGGCGGGTGGATTCCCCGCCGACGTCGACCCACGCGGCACCGGCCTGTGCGAGCTTCGTCGCGGCGTCGGCGGCGGCGTCGACACTCGCGTGCCGACCGCCATCGGAAAACGAGTCGGGAGTCGTGTTGAGAACTCCCACGAGGACCGGCGGCGGGAGCGCGGCCGCGGCGGCGCGGGCGGCGTGCGCTAAAAGCGCGAGGGACGCGCCGTGCTCCGCCAGGTCGCCGAGCGCCGCGGCATCGAGCGCGACCGCCTCGTAGCCTCCGGAGCGCGGGGCGAAGCGCGCACCGGCCCGGGTCGCGAGGGCGCGCTCGTGCGCGTCAAGGCCGCGCGGGTGGAATTCGAGGCGCGCGAGCACAAAGGGCAGGCCGACCCCGCCGGCCGAGCCCCAAAGGACGCGCGGAGCGAGCTCGAGCGCCCGCCCGCCGAACAGGTCGGCGTGGGGGACGGGCTCAGGCGCGGTCACGCCGGGGATAGGCCCGGCGCGCCGGGGAGGTCCTCTTGGACGCGGCTGCCCTGGGCGCGCGGTTCACGGGGCGGGGCGGCGGGCATGGGGGCCGGGCCTTCGCCCGGATCCACCTTGGGCCGCAGGTCCTTGAGGGCGATCCCGGCGACGAGGCGCTTCACCTCTTCGCCGGTGATCGTCTCGTGCTGCAAGAGCGCCGCTGCGACCGCTTCCATCGGCGCGCGGTGGCCGCGCAGGATTTCGACAGCGTGTCCGTAGGCCTCATTCAGCATGCGACGGATTTCAGCGTCGATCTCGCGCGCGGTTTCCTCCGAGTGGTTTTTGCCGCGCATCAGCTCGGTGCCGAGGAAATCGCTGCCCTGGCGGTCGCCGTAGTTGATCGGGCCGATGGTGTCGCTCATGCCGAGCTCGGTCACCATCGCACGGGCGAGGTCCGTCGCGCGGCGGATGTCGTCCGATGCACCCGCAGATATGTCGCCGCAGAACTCCGCTTCTGCGACGCGGCCGCCGAACAGCATGCAAAGCTGCGCCAGAAGGCGCCGCCGCTGCATGTGGTAGCTCTCGCGCTCGGGCAAGATCATCGTCGAGCCAAGTGCCCGTCCGCGCGGAACGATGGTGACCTTGTGCGGCGGATCCGCATCGGGCAGGCAGGCCGCAAGCACCGCGTGGCCGGCTTCGTGGAACGCCGTGATGCGCTTGTCGGCCTCCTCCATCTTGCGCGAGACCTTTTGACGGCCGTAGCGCACCTTGTCGCGCGCTTCCTCGAGGTCGTCCATCGAGATCTCGTCGCGCCGGGCAAGGGCGGCCATGATTGCGGCTTCGTTGATGATCGCAGCGAGTTCCGCGCCCGAATAGCCGGGTGTGGAGCGCGCCAACACTTGCACGTCCACGCCGGCGACGAGCTTCACCTTGCGCAGGTGAACAGCGAGGATCTCGGCGCGGTCCTCGACATCGGGCAGGTCGATCGTGACCTCGCGGTCGAAGCGCCCCGGACGCAGGAGCGCGGGGTCGAGCACATCCGGGCGGTTCGTCGCGGCGATGACGATGACGCCCTCGTCGGTGCTAAAACCGTCCATTTCGACGAGGATCGCGTTGAGCGTCTGCTCGCGTTCGTCGTGTCCACCGCCCATGCCGCTTCCGCGTCGGCGGCCGACCGCATCAATCTCGTCGAGGAAGATGATGCACGGGCTCGACTCGCGCGCCTGTTTGAACAGGTCGCGCACGCGGCTCGCGCCAACACCGACGAACATCTCGACGAAGTCCGAACCCGAGATCGAGAAGAAGGGCACTTCCGCCTCGCCCGCGATGGCCTTCGCAAGCAGCGTTTTGCCGCAACCGGGGGGGCCCACCAGCAGCACGCCGCGTGGGATTCGTCCGCCGACCCGTTGGAAACGGCCCGGGTTTTTCAGGAACTCGACGATCTCGCTGACTTCGGCCTTCGCTTCGCGGGCGCCGGCGACATCGCTGAAGGACACGTTTGTGCGGCTCTCCTTCTGGTAGAGCTGCGCGCGGCTCTTGCCGAAGTTCATCACGCCACCCGCGCCCCCTTGGCCGCGCAACTGGCGCATGAAGAAGAACAGCACGAGGAGAATCAGCAGCCACGGGCCGAACATCAAAAGGAACGGCCCAAATCGCGAGCTCGAGTCGCTGAACGAGGTGCCGCGCTCGGAGCCCAGTTCGAAACCCAGGCGCTCCGCGCGCACACCGGTCGATTCCACGGCACCCACGAGGGCGGTGAGGTCCGAATCGCGGCCAAGGCGCAGGTCGAGCCACAGGTAACCCGCGCTTTCGGGCAGGGGGAAGGGCGGTTCGCCCTCCATATCCCAACTCGCGCGGCCGCGGGCGATGACTTCGACGAGCAGCGCGTCTTCCTGGCGCATGCGTCGCCCCGTGGATGGCGCGGCCGCCGCCTTTCCGGGTGCGACTTCGGCGGGGGGAGCCCCGTCCTGCGCAGCGGGCCCGTTCGCCCCGTTCTCCCGGTCCGGCGCGGAATCCTGCGGCCCCGGCAGTCCGTCACCCGCGGGCGGCGGGGGAACGGTTTCGGGCATCGCGGACCAGGCGGTGAGCGCCGTCGCGGTGCGCGGTGTGTAGTAACCAAGCTCAAGGGCCGCGAGGAACGCGTCCGGAGTCACGGCCTTGAGGTGGCGCGCTTTCACCGCGCGGAACTCGGATTCCCGGCTGCTGGCATCGGCAAATTCCGTTTGGAACGCCGTTGGCTCCGCACCCGGCCGCGGGCGGAACGTGCCCTCGATCGCCGTGGAGCCCGCGTTCGTGCCGCGGATCTGCTGCTGCTCGACGCGCCCCGAGTAGAGCTGGTACAGGTACTCGTCCTGGCTGAGCGTCTGGACCGGCCGCATTGTGTCGTTGCCGACGACGATGACGATCAGGATCACCACGAACAGGAACAGCAGGAACGAACCGAAAGAGCGCGACTTGCTGCGCCCTTTCTCCGGGTCCTCGGTCTTCTTCTCGCTCACGTGTGCTTTTCCAATGTTTCCCGAACGGGGCGATAAGCCAAGGGAGTGGCCGAGGAGGCTCGCGGGCTCCGCCAAACGGGCGCAGACCAGCCAACCGTCGTCCCACCCGCCGCGGGCCTGGTCGCGGCGAACGGCGCACCGCGGTTGAAGCTCGCGGGACCCCGCGCGGGATCGTCCACAGGCTTCGGACCGCTGGCCCGCCTACTCCACCCCTTTGTAAGCCGGTGGGCGGAACAGGTCCAGGATCAGACCCTGCGCAAGATGCGTGAGCGCGCGGTCGCGCTCCGCGCGCTCCACCGGCGCGTCGGTGGCGAGCCCGCGCCCGTCCAGGGCGAACCCGGCCGAGAGCTGGCGTTCGGACCGCGTCAGCACCGCCCCGTCGGCGCGCCGGACCAATTCGACCCAAACGCCGATCTCCACGCCGGTTTCGAGCTGCTCGTTGTCCACGGAGCGCACCCCGGCACGGCGGCGGTAGTCGAACACCGAGCCCCGGACCACGTAGTCCGCGTCGCCCGGGTGCGCGGGGCGCAGGCCCACCCAGTCGATCAGCGCGTCCGTCAGCGCCCGGGTGACCTCGACCTCGAGGTCGGGCAGCCGTGTCTCGTTTCCCAAAAAGGCCACGGCCACGGTCGAGCCCGCGGGCAAATCGGAGCTCAGGCCCGCGCGCCAGCCGCAGGCGGACAGCGCAAGGCCAAGGGCCAAGGCCAACCCGAGACGCTGTGCGAACGCGCGGGCGTGGCTCATCGGCGGGTCCCCGCGGCGCCCGGCGCGCCGCCCGAGTCTGCGGAGAAGTTTGCGGAGGAATCCGTCGCCGGAGCGGGGCTGACCGTCGCCGCCGCGGGGCTGTCCGTCGCCGGAGCGGGGGAATCCGCGGCGGGCGTGGGGCCCACGTCGGCGAGCAGTTCGCGCGCTTCCTCCGCCAGCTCAACGAAGCCCGCCGCGCTGGCTTTTTCGAGGGCTCGGCCGGCGTGCAACCGCACACCGTAGTCCTTGGAGGTGCGCGCATAAAAACGCGCCACCACGAGGTCATGGCGCACCAATCGGGTGCGGCACTCGGCAAGCAATGCGACGACGCGGGCTTGCTCCGCCTCCGCACCCGGCTTGCCCGCGTGGCGCGCGATCCAACCTTCAAGCTCGCGCTCCGCTGCGATCAACTCGCCGCGGTCGTAGTCGATCCGCACGAGGCGCTCGAGCCGCAGTTCGGGCACACGCGCCTCGCTGGCGAAGGCAAACGGGCTTTCCGGGTGGTAAAGCAAGAGGTCGGAGTGGCGGTCGATGGCAAAGTCGAGCCGGTTGGCCTCCTCGTAGAGCGTCGCGAGCTCCGCGTACGCCGCGGCCGCGCCCGGGTGCGTCGGGTGTTCGACGACGAGGTACTCAAGGGGCGTGACGGACCGCGCACGATTGGTGAAAAACAACAGGTAGCGGCCACCGTCCCGCGCGAGCGCCATGCCCGCCCGCGCGACGACTTCCCCGGCCTCGGGCCGCAGGTGGTGGGTGGGGTGCTCGCGCTCGAGCGCTGCGATCGCGCGGTAGGCGTCCATCGACCGGCGTTCGTCGAGCAAACGCCGTCCGCGGCCGATCGCGTGGATCGCCCGGCTGCGGCGCGGCAAGAGCTCGGCGGACACGAGGTCGAACTCGTCGGAGTGCGTGGCCTGGCGCGCCGCCGTTTGGACCGCGTCTTCGAGCAGGCCCTCTGCGGCCGCGCGGCCCTCCGGGGCAAGGTTCGAGGCTTTGCGCAGCGCGAGCGCGCGCGCCACCGCGTACCACGGTCGGTCGTCCGCGAGCGCCGCGCGCCCCGCTTCCAACTGCGCCTCCGTGTCCCCGGGTCCGAGCGGACCCTCTGAAAGTGGCAATTCACCGGGCAGCGGCTTCGGCCCCGTCGCCGTGCACGCCGCGAGGAGGACGGCACACAGGAGCACCCCAAGCGCCCGCGCACGCCCGCTTTGGCGCGTGCGGCGGCGGAGCTCCGCGGGGAGGGGTCCCAAGGGGCAGTGGGGGGCGGGCGCGTTCAAGGGCGGGCCGTCGGATGGGCGGAAGGTGGCGGAAGCACAGGCGAGCGGGCGCCGTGTCCGCGCGGGCCGGGCGGATGGCTCCGCGCGCGGCTGCGGGGGCGTTGTTCCAAATGCTGTTCGAGGAAATCCTCGACGAGCTCCGCCAGGCGCCGCCGCTGCGCGGTGGACAGTGTGCCCGACGGGGGCGCCGTCTGCGAGCGCGCGTCCGGGCCGTGCGCGAGCAACAGGGCGCCGGCTTCGAGCACCGTGCTTTCGACCTCGAGAACGGGAGCTCCAAGCGTTCGCGCGCCCTCCGCGCAGCGCCGGCACAGCCGTCCCCCTTGGGCCGGCGCAAAGTGGGTGCGCGGAGCACCGCTCCCCGGCGGCGGAGCTTCGCGTCCACAGGCGGCGCAGCGATCGAGGGCGGGGGCGAGGCCGAGCTCGTTGAGGAAGCCGAGGTCGAACGCGATGCGCACGAGGTCGATCCGCGCGGCCGCCTCCGTGCCCTCGGCTGCGGCGCGCTCCTGCGCTCCGAGGGTGTCGAGCTGGTCCAGCGCCGACTCCGCGAGGCGGAACATCCCCGCTTCGGGCTGACCGGGCCGGGCGGCGAGGTCGAGCAACTCCAGCACGCTCAGGGCGGCGCGGTACGTCGCAAGCGAGGCGACGATGGAGCGGCGGCGCACGAGTATTCGGGCGCCGCGCAGTTCGCCGAGCCCGCCCGCATCGCGGGGGCGCCAGTCGAGTTCCAGGGTGTCGAACAGGTCGAGTGTGCCGCAGTAACCCGACGTGGGCCGGTAGGCGCCACGGGCCATGATGTGGGCGCGGCTCGTGCGCTTTGTCAACACCTGGACGACGAGCGACGATTCCCCAAAGGGTGTCCGACCAAGCAGCAACGCGTGGTCAGTGCAAAGCGACGCCATTCGGCCAGGCGCGGCCTTCGACGACGCGGCCGCGGAGCGCGGCGAGCCGGCCCGAGCCCCGCCCTGACGCTTCAGGGGGCCCCGGCGGCGACGAGGCGCCGCAGCCGAACATCGAGCACGCGGCGGTCGCTCGCACGCAGGACAGTCACTTCGACGTCCTTGTGCACGAAGCTCTCGCCCTCGGCCGGGAAGTGCCCGAGGCGCGCGAGGACAAACCCCGCTAGCGTCTCGTAATCGTCTTCCTCGGGCAGATCCAAGTCGAGGGCTTCGTTGACGTCGCTGATGTGCTCTGCGGCGTCGACCTCGGCCGTCCATTCGTCGATGCGCCGCACTCCGGCGATCTCTTCGTCGTCGTATTCGTCGCGCAGCTCACCGACGAGCTCCGTGAGGATGTCGCCCATCGTCACGAGCCCGGCTGTGCCGCCGTATTCGTCGAGCACGATCGCGAACTTTGCCTGTTGTTTGCGGAACTCGGCGAGGAGGTCGCTGATGCGCTTCGTCTCGGGCACGAACGTCACCGGGCGCAGGAGCCGGCGCAGGTCGGCTCCCGCGAGCCCACCCGCTGCGATCAGCGGCAGGACGTCGCGCGACGAAAAAATGCCGACGATCGCGTCGAGGCCGCCGTCGTAGACGGGCAGGCGGGAATGCTGGCTTTCGGCCGCGGTACGCACGGCGGCATCGATGCCACCCGCGAGGTCGATCGCGCGGATTTCGGTGCGCGGGGTCATGATCGCCGCGACGTCGACGTCGTGGAACTCCATGACGTTTTCGATGATCTCGCGCTCGGTGTCGTCGAGTCCACCCTCGATCTCCGAATCGACGATCGCCTCGCGCAGTCCTTCGACGATCTGGCGGGTGCGCTCGGGGGTCTCGCGCACGTCCAGAGCCTGTCGCGCAAGGTGTTTGGTGCCCTCGATCGCGCGCGAAACGAACGACACGGGCCATTGGATCGCGTGGAAAACCGGCAGGGCCGCGACAAGCACGCGGTCCCCGTGGCCAACCACAAGGACGGCGGGCAGCACTTCGCCGACGACCACGAGCAGCGGCACGGCGAGGGCGATCGCCAACAGGCCTTCGCTCCAGTCCAGGGCGTCGCCCCCGGCGACGAGGGCGAGCAGAAGCACGGCGAAGCACAGTTCGAACGCGAGGCGGAAAAGGCCGGCGCTCGTCGCCAGGCTGTCGGGGCGCTCGAGGAGGGGCGCGAGCCGGCTGCGGCGCGCCTCGCTGCCCGCCTGGGGCAGAACCCGGGATGCGAGGGAGCGCAGGAGGGCCAGGCGCAGGACCGAGCAGGCTCCCACGAGGATCAAGGCGGTGGCGGAGAGGATCCAGAGCGAGGCCACTCCCGTCGCGGAGATTTCCGCGAGGGGAGCGAACCCCGAACTCGACGCTGGGTCGTTCGTGTTCACGGGATGCGAGTCGGAGCGTAGGGCCGCGAAGGCGGCGGGCCTGCCGGTTGCCCGCAGGACGTCCGATCCTAGCACCCGGGCGGGGTGGGTCACCCGCCCGGGGCCGGGCCCGGGCGACCGAATCCGCTGCGGTTCGGCCCCCATCCCTGTGCAGGTCCCGGTTGCGGGCCCGGCAACCCGAGCCCGGTGCCAAGGCGGGGGCGAAGGCGTGGGGTCGCGCGCCCCGAGTTGCCCCCCCGCCGAGCAAATGCTGCGCGAGCCGTTGCGGCGCCAGCGCAAGTTGCGTGGCCGGTGCGCTCCAAAAGGGTTGTGAAACGATGTCCTAATCGAT
>Ga0163144_10009179_pt1 | contig 21269 bp, 19 predicted proteins | sample OliLak19BULKMAT1_FD_123175 | JGI IMG/M metagenome (GOLD analysis project Ga0163144, IMG submission 123175) | Freshwater microbial mat bacterial communities from Lake Vanda, McMurdo Dry Valleys, Antarctica - Oligotrophic Lake LV.19.BULKMAT1 | ecosystem: Environmental > Aquatic > Freshwater >... | reverse complement strand
GTTGACGGTTTGTAATGTTAAGCCTGTGGGCAACATTGCCAGCGAAAACAGCACAAAGAAGATAATCAGCGTATAGCTTGTAACTCGCCAAATCACAGACGAAAGCACGCCAAACGGTGCAACGGGTGCTTCTTCGTGATGAGGTTCTGCGTGGGATTCGCTAGGGATAAGTGCGCTTTCTAAGCCACCCTCTGGTTGGTGAGGATGTTCGTTCATGCGCGGATCTAGCCCACCCATGCCCCAAATAAACGCATAAGTTACAAAAATAGGCGCGACAACCAAGACAACCCCTGTATCCCAAATAGGATCCATTGATTGTAAGCCACGTAATGCGGTAACAAAGAGTGCAGCCAACACAAAGCCAACAATGGACATTGGAAGGGCGCGGGCAAGACCGGGTTTTGCATTCATAGACAGTCCTCTAAAAAAATAGCGTGTTCTGCCAAAACTTAAACTAAATATAGCACAACGTAGAACATTATCCACGCAATGACCACAAAATACCACAATTTCACGGTAGCTTCTACCGACCAAAAGTTTTCGGCGTGGTATTTACCCACCTGCCCATAACGATACACTTGTATCATCATGTAGCCAATCACTAACGCATGAAGCGCATGATACCCTATCATCAGCCGATACACACTAACAAATTGCCCCATTTCGGGCGAAATAGCAAAAAACTGTGTCATCATGATGACAAGGAACACCGCCCCTAAGCCAATTGCCAGCATCCAGCTTTGCAAAAACGCCTTTGTTTGGCTTGCTAATACGCTCTTTAGGGCTTGGCGTGCCAAGATGGCACTGATGAGCAATGTCACTGTTGCCGCCGTAGGCAATACAGCATCAGGCAATGTGCCACCCTCTGCTAGCCACGCGGACGAAAAGCGCATTTGCGTATTCACCCAAATAAGCGCAATAAACACCATCACCCAAGACCCCTGAAAGACCGTTATGCCTAAACGGTTATTTTTAAGCCGTCTTTCTGCGTCTTTTATTTCAGCAAGGCGTTGACGTTCTGCTTTTTCTTCTCTGCTTAGGGTTTGCCGATTCCTATACTGCATAGTAACCCCACCTTACACTCACAATAAACCTTACATCAAAGACTTATTGTAGCGCAATTGTGGGGTTTTTCACATAGGGGGATTCTGTGTTCAGGGGTTGCTTGCTTCGTTAAGGGGCAAGGCAATAATAAACGTTGCGCCCTTCTCTAAGCCTTCACTTTCTGCCCAAATGCGCCCCTGATGTGCCGCAACAATGGCGCGTGAGATGCTTAAGCCAATGCCAAGCCCACCGTGGTGGCGTACCATGTGGTCTTCTACTTGATAAAACTCGCCAAAAATTTTAGCTAACTGATGCGATTCAATGCCTTTACCACTGTCCTTAAACACAATCCGCAATTCGTTGGGATGCTTTTCGGTATACACCAAGATATTGCCCCCTGAGGGTGTAAATGCAAACGCATTGTTCAAAATGTTTTGGAAAGCCATTAAAAGCCGTGTGTGGTCAACTAAAATAACAATCGGTTCTGTCGGATATTTCACGTCAAAATTATGCTTGCTAATGTCAACAATCGAGCGCACATCCTGCCATATTGAATCCATCAGGGCATGAACACTAGTTTCTTCGCGGTGTAAATCGGATTGCTTTTGTTTGAGATAGCGCAGGTTCACCATATCTTCAATGAGCTTACGAAGCTTAAGCGCGCTCTCTAGTACTTTGGTGGCGTGTTCTTGGGTATCGGTGCTTTCACTATCTTGCAAAAAGCTGGCATACCCCATGATAACGCCTAAGGGCGTGCGTAGCTCATGAGAAGCAATGGCAATAAAGTCATTTTTAAGTTTGTCAAGTTCATTAAGTTCTTCGTTGGCGCGCTTTAGTTCTGCTACTAGTTGCGCCCCTTGGATGGCAACCGCCGCCTGAGAAGCCAGTGTGCTTAAGTAATATCTGTCTTCGTCTGTCCATGGCATAGTGCGCTTATTTAACGCCTCTAGCACGCCGATGGCGCGGTTTTTATAGTGCATTGGCACACCCAACAATGACCGCGTTTCAAATTCAATATCTTCGTCTACTTTGTTGTAGTGGCGGGGGTCTTGGCGGGCATCGTCTACTTGCACAATGTTGTTTTGTTTAAGGATTGTGCCAGCGATGCTGTCCATTGGAACAGCTTTGCCAATCAGTTCGTTGGTTTCGTCTAGGGTAGTAGAGGCTGCAAAAAAGAGTTCGCGCCGATTGGCATCCCACAGCAAGACCGATGCTGCCTCGCAATCTGTAATTTCTACGGCAACCGCCATAATGCGCTGAAGTAGGGGTTGCAGGTCTACTTGCGAATTTAAGGACGCGCTGATTTCAGAAAGTTTTGCCAGAATACTTGCTTTGCGTTCTAGTTGTGCAATTTGGCTTTCATTGGAGGTCGTCATGCCAGCAGGCTCACTCATCTTAATTTTTCATTCCTTTCAGAGATTGTAACACACTTGCGAAAACGTGCCTTTTTTTAGTGCGCGATTTGTGCGCAGTTTTTTTGATGATTTTTCCTATGCTGTATATAAAATTCTTTTTAGTAGTAGTAGTAGGGGGTGTTCAAAACTTTTGTTAAGAGTACATTAAATGCTGAACCTTTGTGAACCACTAAAAGCCATTAAAGCGCATATATATCCCAAATTTGTGTTAAGAAGTAGAACAAAAAATAGAACGAGTTTTGAACATATATAACCTTTATCTTATGAGTTTTGAACAATTTTGGCAAAGTTTTGAACATATATAACCTACAGCTTATCGAGTTTTGAACAGGTTTTGAACAGGTTGGGATAAGTTTTGAACATATTGTGAAGGGAGTAGCAATGTTGTTACGCATTATAAAGAACACATTACAAAGTTTTGAACAATTCGTAATAAGTTTTGAACAATTTTTGCAGAGTTTTGAACAAGTTTTGAACAGAACATATGTTCACATGGTTAGAATCCTGTTATTTGGGATATGGTTGGGATATAATAACCGTAATAAAACTAGAACAAGTGGTTCAAAATTTGGGATATACGGTAATAGTGCGTTACTTTTATTGGGATATAATGGGGTCATAGAACGCATGTTTTTTATAGCTTCATACGATTGGGAAATATATCCCCATAATAAAATGTAAGATTTGGGATAACGCGCCGTTAAAAATTGATTTAGAATAAACACAAACCATTTTGTAATGTCGGTTTTTAATCGTTTTGGGTTTGGGTTGTGTAGGGTATAATTCGGTATCGGCGCGGTGCAGTTGCCAAAACGACTATGAAACCATAAAGAAAGCAGGTGTGGGTTGGCAATCATTAAGGGCTATAAGCGGTGGATGCTTTGGGGTGTGGTTGGGTTTTTGTGTGCGTGCCAAAGTAGCGCAGGCTTTCCTAATGCCGTTGTAAGTACACCCGTTTCTGTATTGTCCATTGCCATTAACGCCCCGCAAGCAGTAATTCAGCCTACCCCCCTCTCGGCTGAATTCATTAGCCAAGCTGATTCTGAATACTTGCTTTTGACTAATTTATACGAGCGCGTTACGCCCAGTGTGGTGAATGTGGAAGCTGTGCGTAACGTGATAGACAACAGGCAAGACACTAGCCGTGCTTCGGGATGGGTGTATAACAAAGAAGGCTACATTGTCACTAACGCGCATGTGGTAAAAGATGCCGTAGAGGTGCGCGTGACGTTTAACGATGGTAGCGTGCTAACCGCCCAAACTGTTGGCATAGACACTTACAGTGACCTTGCAGTTTTGCGCGTCAATGCGTCCCCAGAACGCCTCTTTCCTTTGGTACTCTCCGATTCTAATGAGGTGCGCGTGGGACAACGTGCCATTGCCATTGGCAACCCGTTTGGGCTAAGTAGCAGTATGAGCATGGGGATTATCAGTGGCTTGGGGCGCGCCTTACTCTCGGCAGAAATGATAGACAGCCAAACACCTGCGGGCTATCAAAACCCGTCTATTATCCAAACCGACACGCCCATTAACCCCGGCAATAGTGGGGGACCCCTGCTTAATTCACAAGGTGAGCTTGTCGGCGTAGCCACTGCCATTAGAACGGATATTGGCGTGTTTCAGGGTGTGGGTTTTGCTGTGCCATCTAATACAGTGGCGCGGGTTGTGCCACAGTTGATAGAAACAGGGCGTGTGAGCTATCCCTATTTGGGCATTAGTGTAAACCCTGAAAGTAATGGCTTTAGCCTAGCAGGGATTGCCGAAATGCTTAATTTACCCGTTAAGCGCGGTGTCTTGGTGCGTGGCGTCGCCCTCAGTTCACCATCAGATAAAGCGGGATTGCGCGGTGGCAACCAAATTATTATGGTGCGCGGGCGTGCGGTGTGCGTGGGCGGTGATATTATTGTGGCGGTCAATGAGCATTATGTTGCCAATATGGACGATTTAACGGCTTATCTGATTGCCAATACATCGGTGGGCGAACAAGTGACCCTGCGGATTGTGCGTGATAAAGTCACGTTTGATGTGCCTGTATTGCTTGCGCCCCGTCCCTCTCAAACCAGCGAAACCAGAGACTGTGAAAGGTAAATCCCTATGCTCGTAATTCGTGATTGGCTTCATATTGGCGGTTTTAATGCCACCAAAGACACGGCGCTCTTAAAAGTATTTGGCATTACCAGCATGTTACAGCTTCATCAGCCCTCGCCCCAAGAGGGCATTGAAACGCTCTTTTTGCATATTGAGGATGGTCGCCCTATCTTGCCCCATGAAATAGAAACCGCCGTTGGTTTCTTAAAAGCACAACACGCGCAAGGGAAGAAGATTTTGGTGGCATGTGGCAGTGGCATTAGCCGAAGCGTAACGTTTAGCGTGATTGCACTGAAAGAGATAGAGGGCTTGTCGTTGCACGATGCGTACCAAGCCATTCGCACACGCCACCCCGAAGCCCTGCCCGACCATAGCCATTGGGACGCATTACGCGCTTACTATGGTGAGGGCGAGGACTTTTGGACATTGTGGAAAGAAAACGTGATGAAGGATGACAATGCGCTTTAAGGCGTTGCTAAATCACGCGATCATTGCCCCCATCAATGGGGATTTGTGCGCCTGTGGTTTTGCTAAAGGCTTCGCCTAACATTGCCATCACCAACCGCGCTACATCCGCAGAGATGATGGTGGTTTTAAGCAGATTTTTGGTTTTGTATTGCTCTATCGTCATGTGATAGCTTTCCGCACGCTTGGCGAGAATATCCTCCGACCAAATGCCCGTATCAAATACGGCATCGGGATGCACCACATTCACGCGAATACCCTCTTGGGCTAATTCTAACGCTGCTACACGCGCTAATTGTGTTAAGCCCGCTTTTGCTACGCTATATGCCCCCGCATTGTTGCCCGGTGCTGGCACATTTTTACTGCCCACAAACACCACACTCGGCGCGATGCCGTGCCGTAAATAGGGAATACACGCCTGTAATAACCGTTGATGGGACGTGAGATTGACGCTTAAACTGGACTCCCAACGGTCGGCTGCCATTGCTTCAATACTCATGCTGGGCGGAAAGATGCCCGCATTGCTAATGAGCAAGTCTAGCCCACCAAACCGCCGTATGCCTTCTTGAATGGCGTGCTTTAGCGCAGCACTATCGGTGACATCACACGCCACGCCTAGCGCGTCTGTGCCTGTGATGCTGGTGATGCTCTCGTTAAGGTCTAAGGCAATGACGCATGCGCCTTGCGCCCGTAGTGCTTCTACACACGCCTTGCCAATGCCACTTGCGCCCCCCGTTACCAACGCCACTTTGCCCTCAAAGGGTGGACGATTGCTCGCTTTCTTTAGTTTGGCTTGCTCTAATTCCCAATATTCCATCTCGAAGAGGTCTTTGGGTGATAGGGCTTGCCAGCCCCCTAAATGTTCTGCCCATTGGATGGCGCGGAGGGTATGGCGCACAATGTCGCTGGCGATGCCTGCGCCCTTTGCTGTTTCGGCAAAGGTGAGCGTTCCGTGTTTTTCCCATACTGCCCAACGGGGTGCGGGGTCTAGGAGGGTTTGTGTGGTGGCAAATTCGTTAAAGTAGCCTTCATACGCTTCGGCATAGGCTTTTACCTGCTCTTCGGGGTCATCGCTTTCGCCCATAACAAGGGGGATTCGTTTGGTGCGGATGATGTGGTCGGGCGTTAGGCAACCCTGTGTGGCAACGCTAGGCATATTGGGCAAGTTTGCAAAGCCCACGTTGCGCTCGCTATCGTCTAGTAGGGCAATCATGGGGCGGTGGGCGTGCATACTAACGGCTTGGCGTAGGCGAGCTAGGCGGAGTAAATCGGGGGACTGTGCGCTAGATTGTGCCAGTGCATCCCACGCGCCGTTTGCCTTTAGATAGGCTTCTGCACGACTCACCAAGCGAATCATGCGCTCATAGCTCTCTTTTGCTGTATGCCCAAACGTAAAAATGCCGTGATGCAATAGCACAATGCCCTCAATGGCACTCCAATCAATGCCTTGTGTGCGCTCATATACATCACGCGCCAGCACAAAGCCCGGCATCACGTACGGCAATACCAACACACGCTCATCATGATATGCCGCGCGAATCTGCGCTTCGCCATTGGGCGTATTGCTAATGGCTACGACAGCATCGGCGTGAGTGTGATCTACATAGGCAAACGGAATAATGGCGTGTAGGATGGCTTCTACAGAGGGCGTAGGGGCATCGGGATTGAGCATCGCGGCGCGTTGCTCGCGTACCATGTCACTATCGCTTAAGTGAGGCAAGGTTGCCATGTGCAAGAGGGCGTTCATGCGTACAGGCGCAAAGCCCGACTTTGTAATGGTGGCTAAATCCCACCCACTGCCCTTCACGTATAGCACATCCTCCTGTTGCCCATAAAAATTGGTAATCGTGGCTTTTAATGAGGTATTGCCCCCACCATGAAGCACTAAAGACGGCTCTTGCCCTAATAATTGGCTGGTATATACGCGCATTGCCAGCGCATCATCTTCAAATTGGGTTGCTGTGTGGTCTTGCCATAAGGGATTCATGAGGGGGTCACTTTTCTATTCTTGTTACGGTTGTCCATCTGTATCGGGTGATTCTAAATCCAATTCGCTTTCTATTGCATCATCAGAAAACTGTAGGATATATGAACCTTGTTGTTTATAAGAGCGATAAGACCGCAAATCATGATAAGGCGGGTTTTCAAACCCATTTTCTCTCGCCATTGCTCTTGTTTGATAGTTCATCCAGTAGTCGTCAAATACATCGATACCTAGTTTGGAAAATACCCCAGTGCCATTGAGCAATCGTTCTAAAAGTTTGGTAGAGCCAATGTTTTTGGTGTTACCACTACCGGGGCTATCAGATGCAATTTTGTATTTTTCCTCCAAGAAGATATGAAAATTGTGAGCGACAGAAGGGATTGTGTTAATGTCTGAAATCTTGTATATTTTGCGCTCATCCACACCTACTTTACGCTGATACACAACCCCTAAAACAAAGTGTGCCTTATACCGGTTATACGCAAACGTGCTACTTACTGGATGATATCTGTTTCTAAAGTACCCACCAAAAGTACCCAATGTCATGCCGCTTACACGAGTCAATCCCGTAATATCTTGCTTCGCGGTATAAGTCGTTTTTATATCCAACGCAATACGAACACTTTCATCACTTTTTGAGATAAGACTGATGTCAGGGTAGTGGTTTTGCACCCTCGCCAGCACAATATCGTAGCCATGTTCGTTTGCGAATGAGGTAATGGTAGGGTACATCAGTAATTCTAGAACTTTAGAAAGCACTTTTGTGTCTAGTGAAATGGTGTAAATGCGCTGTTGTCTGTCAATAAAGCCTTTAACCGTCCACTCCCCATGGTCATCTGCGATTTGGGTTTTAATAAGGCTTAGGTACTGCGAAAATTGGTTGTGAAAGGCTCCTTGAATCATGTGCAACGCTCCGATGTTATTGTGCGATGAGTAGGAGTTCTTGGTTTTTTTTATGTGCAAGCGCATACTTTTGAGGGATTGTTGCCTCATAAACGTGATTTTTGTATTGACGTAGTAAGGTTATAAGCTGTTCTTTTGTCGGAATTCCATCATCACGATATGAAATGACCAAAATACTTTTGTGATGCCTTTTTATCAACGTATTAAACGCTTCAAGAATCATTTTAGCATTATGCCACTGAGAAGATTGTCGTTTTAAGCGAAGGTGTTTACTGTTGTAATCAATAAGTTCTCCCCATCGCGAATAATGAACCAACCCCTCTAAAAAGTGATAAAAGTCTGCATAATCTACTCCAACACCCTTTTTATTGAGGTAAGGTGAATCAATATAAACAAGGTCATGCCCTATTGGGGTTTCTAATGCGTCTACTTTTATGGCTTTGTTGTCTCTGCTGTTGTTGAATACGGCGGCATTTGCCTCCTGAACAAATTCTCTAAAATGAGTTTCAAAAGGGGTATCCCAAGAAGTTTTATTACCAAAGCTACGTTGCACACTTGCCGTTCTCATGTATAGGTTTGCTCTGTGGAACAAGTTATAGGGGCGTTTAATGAGGCAAGCCTGAAACAATGCAAATTGAGCGAGTGCTTTTTTATAAGGGTTTTGAAGTGACGCAACATTTGTATTGACAATATCAAGCCAAGTATTTTCTTCATTGGTAAAGTAGATGCCTTCAAAGGTCTTTTCTATGAAGTTAGGGTAGGGCTGTAACTCGTGGCGCACTAAAAGATGTTTCACTTCACCTTTAGATAGGGTATGTTCGTTATTTTCTATGAGTGCGATTCCAACTTGTCGATTGAAGGAGAGGACATCATTGTAAGTGACTTGTTTGCCCGCGTTCTTGAATAAGTGGCTAACTGCGCCAGTCCCCCCAAATACATCAAGAACGGTGTTACAGGGCAAATGCTGCACATTTTCCCATATCCAATCGACCAAAGACCGCTTGCTTCCCTGATAGCGTGTAGAAGGAAAGGGATAGTTGAAGGGACGAAGCCCATTTTGAGAAAATAGAGAGCGCTGTTGAGGGTACATATCGGACATTTGCCTAATTTTAATGACACCTAGTGACCCAATTATACTACTAATTCAATCACTAGGGGGCGCAAGGCTTTTGCGCTCGCGCCCCCATTAAACAGGATCTTTTGGGGCGATTTATGAGTGGGTGGCGGCTTCCATCAATTTCGTAAGACGGCTTGCCATGCTGGCGGGGTCGGGATGGATGCCTTCTTGTAACAGAGTGGTTTCAAACAATTGCTCTACCACCAATTCAACCAGCCCTTCTTGCCCTTCACGTTCTAAGAGCGTGCCTAAATTGTGTAATAGCGGATGGCGCATATTGAGTTCTAGGGTTTTTACGGGTAACTCATAGTCACGGTCTAGCAAGCGATTGATGCGGAACATGTGGCGATTGCCGTTTTCTGCATCCTCACTGACCAAACGGGCAGCACTCCCTACTAACGTTTTGCTGGCTTGCACGCCCTTTACGCGGTCGCCCAATACTGCTTTTACGCGGTCAATAAGGGCGGTTTCACGGTCTTGGGGCAAGGCTTCGGCTTGGTTGTCATCTTCTTTTAGCTGTCCCACTTCGTTCAGGTCAAGGTTGGCATCGTCTACACTACGCAGTTTATAGCCCCTGTATTCGGTAATGCCCATGGGCAACATGGCATCCACCGCATCCGAGAAATACAGTACCTCAATGCCTCTGGCGCGGAAAGCATCCAGATGAGGGCTACGGCTTGCGCTGGCAAAATCATCTGCCACCACAAAGTAAATCTCATTTTGCCCGTCTACCATTCTTGAGGCATAGTCGCTTAGGCTCACCCATTCGTTTTGAGTGTCGTCTTGGGTGCTATTAAAGAACAGAAGGTCTTGCAGTTCGTCGCGGTCTTGTGCCGTCATTACTGCGCCCTGCTTGATGAACCGCCCAAATTCGCTATGAATTTTAAGATAGGTTTCGCGGTCATTGTTTACCAGCCGTTTAAGCTCGGCAATCACGCGCTTGGTGATGGCGCTGCGTAGGTTTGCCATAATACGGTCACTCTTAACGTTCTCACGGCTTACGTTAAGGGGCAAGTCTTCGCTATCCACCACACCCTGCATAAAGCTAAGGTATTCGGGCAATAAGTCTTTGCTGTACTCTTGGATGAGGACTTTACGCGCATATAGCTTTAAGCCCGCTTCTTTGCGAAGTGCGAACATGCTCGGTTGGGCAGTGCTAGGAATGTACAGTAGGGCGTAAAATTGCATGGGTACATCAGCACGAATGTGCAAACGATGCGCGGGAGGTGCGAAGTCAAACGTCATCATCTGGTAGAACTGGTTATATTCGTCGTCGCTAATGTCTTTGCTGGCTTTGCGCCAAATGGCAATTTGTTGGTTAACGGGGCTGTCATCTTCACCAATGTGAATGGGGAAGGCGATAAAGTCACTGTGACGCTTGATAATGTCACGCAGTTTATTGGCGGTTAGGTATTCTTTGGCATCTTCTTTTAAGGTAATGATGATGTCTGTGCCACGATCGGCTTTTTCGGCGGGGTTAATGGTGTATTCTGTACCACCGCTTGCTTCCCATACGGCAGCCTCTGCATCAGGAAGATAAGACCGAGAGACCACACGCACGTTATCAGCGACCATAAACACGCTATAAAAGCCCACCCCAAATTGCCCGATGATGTTTTGGGCGGTTTCGCTAGCGGGGGCATCTTTAATCAGTTGCAAGAAGTTTTTTGCGCCACTGCGGGCAATGGTGCCAAGGTTGGCAATCATTTCTTCTTGCGTCATGCCAATGCCTGTGTCGCTAATGGTGAGCGTGCCGTTTTCTTCGTCAACCGTAATATCAATGGCAAGCTGTGCGCCCGCGTCTAAAATGTCGGGGTTGGTAAGTTCTTCAAATTGTAGACGGCTGAGAGCGTCAGACGCATTACTGATGAGTTCCCGAAGGAAAATATCGCGTTCTGTGTAAAGCGAATGAATGAGAATATCGAGAAGTTGCTGTGTTTCTGCTTGAAAGCTATAGGTCTGGCTCATACACCGTTCTCCTTAGGGTAAATGTTCTCCGCAAGATGTTATAGCATATCACCATAAGAAAAAAATAAACGCCCCCAAAACAGCATCCCCAGCAAAGAATGGCATTATAAATCATGCTATAATCAAACTATGGCAAGCCAAAACGCTTGTAAACTTTGAATAACCCGTGAAAGACATCTTTCGCCAGTGAGGTGAAACTTGGCAAACAACAACGAAAACCCCATTAACCGACAACTACAAGCCGCCATTGGCGCAGCCAAACGTGGCGATAAGGTTGTGGCTCGCCAGCTTTTAGAAGCTGTTCTTGCCTCTGATGACAAGAACGAATTGGCGTGGATTTGGATGGCATCTGTGGTAAATACCGCCCGTGAACGGCGCGTGTGCCTAGAAAAGGTGCTACAAATTAACCCCAAGAATGAACGCGCCCGTGATGCCCTTAACCAAATGGTGGGTGTGGATAGCAACACTGCTAATCGTCCTCAAGCCACTTATGACCCCGCACGACTAGAAGGGGGCGGTGCTTCTGCGCCACGCAATAACAATTTTGCGTTGTTGGCGGGCGTGGCGGTGGGCGTTATTTTGCTTTTCGTGGGCTTAAACCTTACATCTCCCACAGTACAAGAGGCGGTAATTACGTCTACGCCCCTCTCTGCTGAAGCGTTGGCGGTGGTGATTTCGCCTACGCCGTTTCCCACGCTAACCCCTAATTTTGTGATTATTCGCACCCGTGACTTGCCCACATTGCCACCGACGTTTACGCCTACGCCTACAGAAACGCCCACGCCCACCACGTTTCCCTCGCCTACGCCCTTTTCGCTTGTTGAGTATGGCATCCTGTTTGCCAGTCGTGGTGGTTTAGAGGCGCAACCGTCACTCTCTATTGTGATGATGGACGGCACGGGGCTACAGCCCGTTTTAGAAAACGCCCGTGACATTGCTTATAGCCGCACAGGTGAGCAAATTGCATTTGTGCGTGATGTGGCGTATGAAGAAAGCCAAGAAGGTGATTTTACAATTCCTGCGGGTACGGTGGGCGAATTGTTCATTGCGAATATCAATGACCTAGCTAACGCCCGCAAATTAACCGAATTAAAGCGTGCTTCGGTATATACGCCTACTTTTTCGCCTAGTGGTGAACAAATTGTGTTTGCATCCGATTACGCAGGCAATTTTGAACTGTTCTTGTATGACATTCCCGCCAACCAAACCTCACAACTCACGACAACGCCAAACGGCATTAGCAAAGACCCGCATTGGTCACCCGACGGACGGCGCATTGTGTTTACGAGTGATTTAGAATCGCCCAACTTTAGCGAGATTTATGTGTATGAGTTTGTCGAAAACGCCGAACCCCTGATAACGCGCATTACCGATGACGCGGGCAGCAGCTATTCACCGCAATGGTCGCCCAACGGAAGACAAATTGTCTACGCTAACGACGCGGATGGGAGTGGCAACATCTACATTATTGGCGCAGATGGACAACGGCGTTCTTCGTTGGTCATTAGTCCTTTTGAAGAAAAGAACCCTGTTTGGTCGCCTGACGGACGCTTTGTGTTGTTTATCGCTAATCGTGAGGACGATATTTTTCAGCTTTATTATGCCGAACCGCCGAATCGCACAGTAACGCGCATTCTGCGTGATGACCGTGAAGTTAGCTCAATTAGTGTGCGTCCCGACTTGCTTTTGCGCCTTGTGGGACAAAACTAGGGCGCGTACCCAACGCCTTTTGACGGGCTAAAGTAAAGCGTATTTCATCGGATTTATTAGAAAGAAGAGACCTATGAGTGACCAAGACGCACAAGTCTTATATCAGCAAGGGCTAGAACTTTTATCACAGGATGAACGCTCCAAAGCCGTAGACGTGCTAAAACGCGCGGTAGAACAAGACAGCGAAAACGTAGATATTTGGGTGGCATTGGCGCAAGCCCTAGACGATGTGGCAGAAAAGCGCATTGCCCTGACGACCATCCTACAGCTAGACCCCGAAAATACCTATGCACAGGACGAACTATCACAGACAGAAAAGCCCAAAGCCGACAGCAAGGCGGATGAGGAAATTGTACTCGGCATTACGCGCCGTGATGCCCAACGCTACGGCATTGGCTTGGTGGCATTTACTGTCGTTATACTGCTCATCACCACCTCGTTTACAGGAAGCCAAAACGCCCAGCGCGACAACGCCCGACGTGCTGTTGCCCAAGAAATTTCTAATGCAACTGCCACAACAGATGCCGCAACACGCATTGCAGAAACGGTGTTTTTTGAAGAAACCGAGCGTGCGCTGGAGCTAACGGCTGTCCAGGAGGCGCAGGTTTCGCCCACACCCACAGCGACTGCTACGCGCACACGCTCTGATACCTTGCCAACACCGTTGCCATCGGCTTCAGAAACACCGACCACCCTTCCCTTGCGTATTTTGCCCGCACCAACGGGTTATGTGGGGCGCATTTTTGCGTGGGGTGGCGTAAATCCTTCGGGGCGTGATGGCTTGCGCTTGCGCCAATACCAGCTTCCTACAGGCGAATTGACACAACTTAACGATGATTTTGCCCAAGATGTTACGGTAGAAGGGCGCGGTCAACGCCTTGTGTATATGAAGGTGGTGCAAAGCAACCTTGTGCTTACCCTGATGAACACGCAATCACCCAGCAGCGAATTTACCACCGAACTAAGCGGTTCATTGGTGGCGGCGGGCGCATCAGACCCCAGAAGTCCGCGCCTTTCACCTGATGGCACAACAATGGTACTCATTGGTACATCACCACAAGGCAGCCCTGCGGTGTTTTTGCATACGTTTAACCCCAGCCAAACCATTCGTGTGACGTTTGATGATGCCGAATATACGTCGGCAACGGTGTATGGCAGTAGCGTGATTGCGGTGCGCCGTGATGCTAACGGCACAGACCTTGTACTCGTTGACCTATCCGACCCCGCCACGGGCTTTCCGCAAACGCGCCTAACCAGTGATGGCGATACGCTTATTGAAGCGTTCCCCACGTTTTCGCCTGATGGGCAATTGGTGATGTATAACGTAACCGCAGGCAACCCTAACGACAACGACATTTACATTGCACGAATACTGCCCAATTTGTTTACCAGTGAAGCCCTTGTTACGACAGCAAACGATGAAATTTCGCCTTCATTTAGCCCAGATGGTAACGCAATAGTGTATTCTAGCAATGCCAACGGCACGTATAACATTTTCATCTTTGACCGCATTACACGGCAGACGTACCAGCTGACCGCCGATGCACAACCTGTCTATGCGGGCGGGTGGGGTGGCTAAAGCACTATGACCTACCCGAAAGACCAACTTGTTTTGGGGGATTGTAAAGACATTCTAAGCCAACTCGACGATAATAGTGTGGACTTGGTCGTTACGTCCCCCCCTTACGCCGATAGCCGTAAAAGCACGTATGGGGGGATTCATCCTGATGATTATGTGGCGTGGTTCTTGCCAATTGGTAAAGAACTATTGCGCGTGCTAAAGCCAACAGGCACGTTTGTCTTAAACATCAAAGAGAAAGCGGTCAATGGGGAACGCCATACCTATGTGATTGAGCTTATTCTGGCGTTGCGCCAGCAAGGCTGGCTGTGGACAGAGGAATATGTGTGGCATAAGAAAAATTCATATCCCGGCAAGTGGCCCAATCGTTTTAGGGATGCTTGGGAGCGATGCTTGCAATTTAACAAATCACGGCAATTTGCCATGTATCAGGATGAAGTGATGGTCCCAATGGGGGATTGGGCAAAGAAACGCCTAACACACTTAAGCGAAACAGACAAAGTACGAGATACGTCTAAAGTAGGAAGTGGTTTTGGCAAGAATGTTTCGGCGTGGGTGGGGCGTGAAAAAGCCTATCCCACCAATGTATTGCATTTGGCAACAGAAACCTCAAACACTGGGCATAGTGCAGCTTTCCCTAAAGCCTTACCAGAGTGGTTTATTAAGTTGTTTACGCAAGAGGGCGACCTTATACTAGACCCGTTTTTGGGGTCGGGGACAACCGCAGAAGTTGCCCAAGAGCTAGGACGACATTACATTGGTATAGAGCTAAAGCCCGAATACTATGCCCTAGCCCAAGAAACGCTTAAAACTTCACAACGAAAGTTACTTTAATGCGACCTTTAGACATAGTGCTTGTACAAGAGTTTGTAGAGCGTGAAATAGGAGGGTTTCATCAGTCCAGATTAAATGTGTTTAACCGCCTTAACTTACGTGACATTGTAAAGCGCAAAAACCCATACTTAGTACGGGCAAAAAATATCACCCTGGCATCACAACTGGTAACCCATTGGCTGACGGCATATTTGTCCTCTTCTGAAGAAGAACTGTTTGGGCAGTTTATGGAAAAGCTGGCAATCTTTATTGCATCTCAAACCTGTGACGTGATAGCCAATCCTCTTCAAGGAGTGGATTTACTGTTTAAGAATGGCGAAATTCATTGGGAAAGCCTGCTTAAGCTCTCTAGCGATAATTCACAGTGATTCTTTGCACCATTTATCTTAAAGCCCTTCGGGGCTTTTTGTTTTTCTTGAGGATGATTGCGTTAAGATGTTTAAGGGTATTGTTAAATCTCTTAACAATTTTGAGGGATTACAAAAATTACTTTTTTGCTTAAACGATTAAAAAATCTGATTTTTACAGCGTTTTTACACAAAAAACACTACTTTAGGTACTTCAGTACGACTTTGACCCCTTGACAAATCCTTAAACTTGGCTTAACATTAAAGCATTGAACGAAACGAAGCAACATCCCCAATTTGGAGGGAAAAATGGACATTCAAAATGCACAAACACTCGTGATTCATGTGTCGAACATCGCCCGCATTGCTTCGACTTTCCATGCAAAATTTGGACGTGATTACCGCTTGCAGTCAGACAGCCCTGCACAAGCGTGGGAACTGTATCGCCAATTGATGGCGGAACAAGCCAATGTAGCCAGCATGCTAGAAGCCGAAGCTCTACGTACCCCCTACAGCCGTTATGGCAAATGGTGGGAAAGACGCGATGTAATTGACAACGGCATCCTAAACCAACTAGAAGAAGATGTGATGAACTTGGTGGAACGCACCGCCTACTTGCAAGCGATGGAACAAAGCACCCTTAACGCCCCTGCGCTTTTGGTACTCCAACAATCTATCGCGGGTATGTTACACCCCGCCACGCGCCAAACTTCACTTGGCAATGTATCCGAGCCTATACAAGAAGCAGTGTAAATGCGATGTAGAACGCATAAAACCCGAAGTGCCTAGCAACGCTCACACTTATTTCTGTGAGCGTTGTTTTTTTATTTGACAAAGACTCCTTAACGTGCTAAATTATGCAGTTAAGCGCATAATTGAAAAATTGACAGTATTGATGTTTTAGGAGTTGTTATCATGGTGGATTGGGGTATGACGTTAGCACCTGCGGATGTGCGAGTAACGTTTAAGGTTTCTGTGGTCACGGTAATGCTAAACACGCTACATCTTGCCCAAGATGCAGAAAATTACAGTGGGCTAGGTGACTTTGTGTACCAGCTTTCACGCTCGCTAACCGACCAAGAACGAGCAGACCTTGCCCTTGCAACCATTAACCTAGATGATGACTATGCTTTTGACTTTCAAGATGCAGATTTTCCCGCATTTTTGAACCAAATTAACAGCATGAACGACGATGAATTTTTGGTAAAAACGTATACGTGGATGAGCAAAAAGAGCGCGTTTACCACCTACCAAGATATTTTGCACAATAAGGACAACTACACGGCATTTATGAGCGTTGTTGCCGCCGAAAAAGCAGAAAAAGGGCATTTTACATCTCCCGAACTGTGGGAACGCAATTATGACCTTGTTCAAGACCCCGCCAAATTAAAGCGGTTTGTGGTGGACTTCTTGGGGAGCATGTGGGAAAAATATCTGCATAATGAGTGGTATCGCACCCAAAACATGCTTACAGAAAGCATAAACGCTTTTAGCCAAATTAACTATGATGCGCTTTCTACGCCCGAACTGGTGGAATTTGTGACCACCCGTGATATGCGTGGCAAAGAATACTTTGAAGAACGCATGAATTTGGGCAAGCATTTTGTCTTTGTGCCATCGCCCCACATGGGTCCCTATATTAGCTGGTTTCATTGTGAGCGACTTAACCACGATATGATTGTGTTTGGCGCACGCATGCCCCACAATGCCTCACAAAAATCACCTGCCCTTAATCGTTCTGAACTTTTGGTGCGCCTTAATGCACTGGCAGACGAAACGCGCCTGCGGATGCTAGAAATGTTGGCAACAGAGGGCGAAATTTGCGCCCAAGACTTTATCACCACCCTAGACCTAAGCCAATCCAGTGCCAGCCGTCACCTTCGCCAGCTTACTGCCAGTGGCTATATTACAGAACGCCGTCGTGATGTGGCAAAGTGCTACACACTAAACCCCCAACGCATTAAAGACACCATGAACGCGCTTGCCCAGTTTGCGGAATAAATAAAGCGCATTAAGCATGTGGGGGCAACCATACAAAAAACGTTGTGCCTTGTTGGCTGCCCTTGCTTTCTGCCTTAATGTTTCCCCCGTGTGCCAACACAATCTCTTTAGCAATTGCCAGCCCTAGCCCTGTACCCCGCTGCGGTCCGCGCGTCTTGTCTACCTGATAAAAGCGTTCAAAAATCCGCGATAACTCTTTTTCTGAAATGCCCACCCCTGTATCTTGCACACTAATGAGAACACCATTCTTTTCGGGCTGTGTTTTTAGCCAAATTTTGCCGCCTGTCGGTGTAAATTTGATAGCGTTGCTTAGTAAATTGGTGAGTACCTGCGCGATTCTGTCGCCATCAATGGCAATTTTAGGTACAGGGCTGGATTTGATATCCAGGCTTACGCCCTTTTTCTGTGCAACAACAGCAAGGCGTTCCCCGAGTGCTTGCGCCAGTTCATTCAGGTTGATGGGGCTTGGCTTTAGCGTCATTTGCCCCGCCTGCATCATAATGAGGTCGGTGAGTTCCATCACAAGGCGGTTCATACGGTTGGCTTCATCATAGATAATGCGTGCCGCTTTAACGGGGTCGTTGGTTGCGCCGTCCATGATGGCTTGGCTATAGCCCTGTATAGACGTGAGGGGCGTTTTAAGGTCATGCGATACATTGGCTAAAAAGTCACGCTGGGCGTTTTGGGTGGCGCGTACTTCCTGTGACATTTCGTTAAAGGCGTGCGCTAACCGCCGAATTTCTCTTGCGCCCATTTCGGGTACACGCTGTTCATAATTGCCCTTAGCAACGGCTTCTGCGCCCTTTACCAGCGTTTGTAGGGGGTTAGCAATGCTTCGGCTCATCCAAAATGCCAGTACAAACGCCAATAAAATGCCAATTGCGCCCGCCTGTAATAAGGGAGGCAAAATAGAGCTACTAAACTGGCTTAAAGTTGCCTGAAGCGATAGCGTAGGGCGCGGTTCTGCGACCAGCAATGTAGTACTAAGGGCATTGTTATTGCGCCGTGTGCCTTGAAAGTTACGGGTAATGCCCCCATAAAGCCACATACTGTTATCGGGGTCGTTAAAGCCCCCGTAAATTTGCTTTGATAAGGGATACAGTGTTTGCTCAAGTGTCGCACTAAAGAACTCATCGTTAAATACGCTAATGCGGGCTTGGTTGCTATACACATTTAGCGTGTCATAAATTACAAATTGGCGGTCATTGACGGTGGCTAACCAAATTACGCGCACGTTGCGGGTGGTGGCGAAGTCGTCCATAATGCCCACAATGCGCTGGTAATCATCGGGGATGCTGTCTTGGTTGGGGGCAAATTCGCGTAAAATATCCCGAATGTTTAGTCCCTGCACAATGGCAGATAAGCGATTATAGGCGGGTTCTGTGGGGGCGGGGCGTGACGCAATAAACACCAATACCGCCGCACTAATCACCACTAACGACACGCCCAAGAGCAACACATACGAAATAAACAAGCGTCCGCGTAAACTTAGCCAATCAAACATCATCCTTACCCCATTGTGAGCTTATAGCCCACACCCCACACGGTTTCAATCGAAGCGATCATGCCCTCTAGCTTGTGGCGTAGGTGTGCCACATGCACATCAACGGTGCGCGTTTCGCCCGCAAAGTTATAGCCCCATACCACATCTAACAGGCGTTCACGGGTAAAGACCACATCTTTATTTTCTGCCAGCATCAGTAGCAAATCAAATTCTTTCAGGCGCAGGTCTACCGCCCGTGTGCCGACTTTGACGGTGCGTGACTGGGGAATAATGACAAGATTGCCAATGGTGATGGGCGCGTCGGTGGTGTTGCTATTGTTGCGTTTTTCTACGCGCCGTAAGATGGCTTTAATGCGTGCGACTAGCTCACGGGGGTTAAACGGCTTGGTAAGATAGTCATCCGCGCCTAGCTCTAGCCCCACAATTTTATCAATGTCATCACTTCGCGCGGTTAGCATGATAATGGGTACATCAGAACGGCTACGCACCCTTCTGCATACTTCCCAGCCGTCTAGCTCTGGCAACATTAAGTCTAAAACCACTAGCGCAGGCGATTCGGATAAAATGAGGTTAAGAGCCGTTTGACCGTCTGTGGCGGACAAAGTGTGGTAGCCCTCTTGTTTAATATACATTCGCGCAAGGTCTATAATGCGCTGTTCGTCGTCTACGATGAGGATGGTTTCTGGCATGGGGTAGCGTCCTTTGGGTATCTCTTACCTTTATTATCCCCCATTTTTGCGCTACCAATTGCAAATTGTGTGTAAATTCCGTTAGTGTGTGTGCCAGTGCATTTGGTACACGGTGCGCTCTGGCAAAAAGCGAAAGTGGCGCAAGGCTTCGTTGGTAGGCACATCATCGGCGGGGTGTTCTATCTCTAGTGACGTTGTTCTAAACCGCCGTACCACATTACCCAGCAAGGGCGCAATCATTTGGGGGTAATTGGGGTGTGTAAGTAGCGTCATACGGGTATGAAATGCCCCTAGCGAATTTTCTAGCCACGCACTGGCTAAAATCTCGCTTTCGTCCTCACTACGAATGATAAGGCGTTCTACGCCCTGCATTGTTAGCCAGTCTCCCAGAGCCTTCCACCATGCCGACACAAACAGCGAAGGGTGCAAGGGGCGCAACCATCCCAACCCCCCTCGTGCTTCTGGGCGTGTGGCAGAAGCAAGCGCGTATTCGGCTTCCCATTCACTTTGGCGGCGGCGGGTAATAAACACGGGCGTTTCTTCTGTGCTTTGCGGGGGAACGGGTGTAAGGCTACTGCGTCGCCATGTGGTAAAGGCGCGTTCTTTTACAAAGCCCATACTTTCATACAGGTGAATAGCTTTGGGGTTGTCGATGTCCACTTGCAGAATGGCGGTTTGTGCGCCACGTTTGGCAATCATTTCTAGGCTGGCAATCATCATTTTGCGGGCAATGCCTTGCCCTTGATAGGTCGGGTGAACACCCACATTGGCAATAATCCATGCGTTGCGCTTGCCACTGGGCAGGCTGGCGGGATACACCGAAACATTCCCTATCACTCGCTCGTCTTCTTGCCAAACGAAGCCCATTTTTAACCCGACTGCCATTTCATTTAGGCGGGCAAGCACGCCCAAGCCAATTCCCATGCGGCTAAGGGTACGCATTTCTCTAATGGCAGTGCGCCCGCCTTCGTCCATAGTGGGCGCAAACACTAATTCTATTAAATCCGCGATGGGCGCGAGGTCGGTTTGTAAATTTACAGGGCGAATGCCGTTCATTTGTTAAAAAATCTTTCTTCTTAAGGCTAGAATGGTTGTGTAGTACCAAAGTCATGTGTTATACTTGCGTATGATGCAAACATGAAATCAGTGTACTTCATCTTATTATATCTCATGACGTGCGCTGGTCTCTATCCTGCTCATTAACAATTATCATAGGAGATGTCATCATGTTATATCGTCCTCAATACAGTGAGGGTCAGGGTTTGGTAGAATATGCCCTGATTCTGGTCTTGGTGGCTGTAGTGGTGATTGCTATTTTGGCGGTTCTCGGACCGACACTAGGCAATACGTTCTCAAACATCGTTTACGGTATGAGATACTATCAACGCTAGAGTTTCCATTTCTTGCAGCATAAAAAGCGACTCCTCTGGGGTCGCTTTTGTGTTCGGTGGCTAAACACACCTTGTCATTCTGCACATTCTCGTTTAGAACTATAGCACACAACAATCTGATGACCCATCAGAGGAGACTCTTTAATGGCAAATTATGGACGAATAGGCAATAACAAACGGCGTGGCGGTGGTGTGCAATGGTTGCTGATTGGGTTTTTCCCTGGCATCCT
>Ga0163144_10009178_pt1 | contig 21270 bp, 11 predicted proteins | sample OliLak19BULKMAT1_FD_123175 | JGI IMG/M metagenome (GOLD analysis project Ga0163144, IMG submission 123175) | Freshwater microbial mat bacterial communities from Lake Vanda, McMurdo Dry Valleys, Antarctica - Oligotrophic Lake LV.19.BULKMAT1 | ecosystem: Environmental > Aquatic > Freshwater >... | reverse complement strand
GTGAAAAGATTGGTACAGAGCTCCGAAGAACGATCTGATGGCCGGTATTACCTAAATCAGTGGCCTCGGTTGAAATACGCTGTGACGATGTCGTCACTCCTAATGTTGGCCAACTATCAGCTTGTCCGTAGATCGCTACGTAAACTAACTTGATACCTAACTTATCAAAGTTATAAGAGGCCTGTGATCCAGCGGTAACAGGAGTATCAACGATGATGAGCCGCTGAATAGTACCAGACGAAACATGTGTCAATGTAAGATACTTTATCCCTGCATCAGTTTCGTTGTTGAGAGTGTAAGCACCGAGCGGATCGGTTCTAAATGAAAGGGTATTAGTATCTACTACCAGCGAAAAAGTAAAGTACGTGCTAGATATGAACGAGGCTCCATCGTCGAATCCGTTAGTAGAACCGATTACTACTGTGGGATCACCCTTGATCGTGGCTGACCCAAAAATCCTTAAAAGATTAGCGTCTGTTTTAGTATTACTTGAGTAAATTGCACCAGCAATTTTGTCTCCTTTTTTAACATAGGTCGAAAGATTACCGCTTTTCAAGACAGCAGTTCCTACTCCATTGGTCAACGTGAGCTTAAGTTTAGCTGGTTGATAAGCCTTGAAAGCACGCGAAATCAACTCGGGATTGTTAGAGTACTTCCAAGCCACGACACGTTGATCCCAGGTTCGAATACTTGAGAGCATACGCGAAATCGCTACCTCTCCATCGACGTCGGGTAGGGTGTGATAATCAGTTGGCGCAACTGTAGTTTTAACCCATTCGTAAACGTTCATCTTTGAATAATCGGCTAGAGCACCCCAACGAGTAAGACGTTCACCTATTGTGTACTTTGTCGAATCGTGGTAAGATTGCCAAGCAAGATCGGTTGTGTCCCACCAAACTTGTCCTAACTGCTCGTCACCCCACGCTTGTGCTTTAGCCAAGTTAGTGTTTTTATACTCGAGGAGAGAGTTATTATAGAGAGCAGGGTCTTGGTCGCTCTTGGTAGTAATTAGTGCACGGGCCTCTGGGTGAAATGAGCCTCGTGCAGGATCCCACCAAACGATGTCTCGCTTAACAATCGTACGGTGCATATAATCATGAAGCTCAGATGGACTAAATTTTGAAATAGCAGGGCCGTAAGCTCTCACCTTGAGAGTTTTATTAAGCAAGGAAGCGTGAGTAATTTGAATCCCTGAACAATTGATTCTGACAAATTTAGAGGCTGCGAACGTCGCAGGATTACTACCAGTTGTGTAATCACCGTACTCACGGTGAACCTTTTCGGTACTAGTGTCGAGAATCGTCGAGTCATTAACGGTAAGATTGACATCGACTACTTCAAAGCGATCAGCTTTGACAGGATTCCCTGCCGAGTCGAGAATCAATTGATAGTCCTCGAGACTAGTAGCCACGATCGTGCGTTCAGCAATCAGGTCAGCCTCAAGATACTTAAGGCTGTTAAGATCACCGTACGAAAACCATCGACTTTCGTCTCCAGGGGCCACAACGACAGCTCCTTGTGGATTAAAGTTTTCAACCCCAGGTAACTCATAACCGTAATCAGTTTCAGCAGCAATAAAATTACGTTCATCATCCTCGACGAAGAGATAATTGGTCCGCTCGTAAATTTCTCCTGGCTCAACCCTCATTTCCGGGCGCGAAACCGCCCGAGCATCCCCGTATTCGACTAGCTTATAGGCCCAGTACTCGTCGAACTTAGCCGTTTTGAATTTGGCTGAATTTGTGAAAGCGTTAATCGAAAAGTTAGTTCCTTTATTAGCGATCAACCCTTGCCAGAATCTAAACTCGGTATTATCAGAGGAGCCACGTAGAGCGAAATAATTTTTCTTTTGAAAACCCAACAGAGCTCTTGCTCGTTCCGTTTCTGGGGAATTAACCCTTCTGGACGTTGTGTCATAAAGCGTAGCGATTCGCGAGATTGAGCTTTCGATGTTAGCTTTCATCTCACCACCTAGTAAGAAATGGCCTCCGAAGTCTAAACGTCCAGTAAAGACTGGTTGTTTGTCTCCTTTTAAGAAAATCTCGGTGATTTTTTGACCAAGAAATGGGTCATAAATGAGCGTTGAGATAGAGTAATCGTCAAAGAGAGCTACGTGCTCATATTCACTAGTCAGAAGATGAAGAGTGTGGACAGGTCGATCAAACACCAATTCAGTGATATTATCATCCCTGAAAACTCGTAACTCACCACGTTGAAGTGGACGCTTGTCAGCCGTTAGCACAGTGCAAACCGTTTCTTGCTCGGCGCCGATCTTGTCAAACAGATTGGCGACCGCGCCTCTTGGAGTTACGTACCAAACTTTTCTAGCAAACGGATTGACAATAAAAGAGGTTCCTGCCTTAACTCCGCTAAATTGTTGGTTTAGAAAGCGCTCGATCAAAAACTGATAGCTTAGCATCCTGCCGGTAGTAGGATCTAAAACAGGATTGTCTTGGTCGTTGAATCTCCAACCTTGATCATAGAGATAATCAGAGTAACCGAAAAGAAAATTAACAACATTTTGCAGCCCGGTAATTAGGAACGGCGCGGCGAACGAGCGCTTTTCAGTCAGCGATGGATAACGTTTCCACTCAAAATTGCTTCTAGCTGAATTGAGCGCTGTAAAAGTTTGAGGAGTTCCTGATAAGTCAGTGTCATACCAGGTAAGTGTTGGACGTGTAGGATTATAATTATCAACTCTAAAAATCCAATTTTCTCCAGGTGTGCCACTAGTACCAAGAGCTGGTACGTTAATCCCACCATCAAAGAGGGTAGTTCCGATTTGCACCAACTGAATTCGAAGAGCGTTCAACCAAGAGCTTTTGTAAAATTTATTTTCCTTGATCAAGATATCGTACGTGCTTTGATCGATTGTGCTAGAATCCGCAGCGACTATCTTTAAGGTGTCAGTGTTAACCATCCCAGAGAAGCGGTATCCTAGCTTGGGAACCCAATCTAGAAATAGACTACGATTCAGAGAGATTTCTGTGTCTTGGCCGTAAAAGCGACCATACTGAATATAAAGCTGGTTAAAACCTTCAGCGTTAAAGTAAGGGTTAGGGGTAAAAGTTACCGTCATCTGAGCCGTATCAGCATCAAGATGCAACTTAAAGGTATCACCCCAGAAAAACCCTCTTAATAGTCCAGAGATAAAAGACACAGAGATGAAAGCGTCAGAAAATGTATTATTAGTGATGAATCCTACTACTCCCTCTGTCGTCGCTTCAGTTACTTTAAAAATCGGATTTGTGCTCAAAGCTCGACTGACGCAGGTGATCGTATAATCAAGATTGTGATCAGAAATTTGAAGCATCGTCGATGTCATCCACGATGACTGTGAGAGATCAGCCAACACGGAACCATGAAGCGCAAAGTCTTTCGGACGCTGCTTACGGCCAAGGTAAGAGTTCATGCCGTAACCATTGAGAGACATGAGTTTTTCACCCCATGTCTGTTGAACGTAGTGCAACGGATTAACCTTGAAATAAACCTTTTGAATCGAGTAAAGATGATCGATTGTTCTTGTCCAATAAAGTTCAGTCGGACCAAGCTGTCCGTAGGTGAAAACGTTATTGAGCCCAGTTGGAAGTGAAGTAATCAAACTTTCACCTCCCCCACCATCAAGAGCATAGGGTGGAAGAAGAGTTCCCGAAGCGACTAATACCGAAAGCTTATTAGGACGTCCGAGAAAGATTAATTTAGCATGGACAAACGCCGAAACCATCGCCCACATTGATGCAGGGTCAAAGTTAGTGGTACCAACCGGTAATGATCCATCATCTATCGCGTCAAAGATGAAGGTCGCCTCGTCGGCATAACCGGCGACAAACCATGGCTCGAGATCTGGCCGTGGAGTATCGTAAACTTCACGATAGATCTCTTGCCAGGTTTCATGAGCTACCGTAGCCCCAGGGGGGATCACGCTCCCGTAGTTCCAGGTGAAGGGGTTGCTTGAGTCATATAGAGACGTGTACACGTTTTCAACATTATACTTCACCCCAAACCGCTCTAGCTCCTTTCGCATGTAAACAGTAAAGTTCGAATTAGCTTCTAATGTGCTCCGACTGTTATCAAGAGTATCAAGGGTGTTTAACAATGTCGGACAATGCTCATAAAGCTCAGTTTCTATTGCTAGCGTCAAATTTTGCTCTATCAAACCAAAATCGACCTTTATCCAGGGGGCAGCTAGTGCAACTTCATCATTGCCTAGATTAACCCACACCGAGGTGAATCTCCAGATAGTATTGTTTAACCTGTCATAAGAATAATCTCCGGCTATAGCATTATTCGGGCGTTCAGCGGTGTCTGAAGCGACCTTATAATAGAAAAGCTCGCCGGTGGAAGTTTTGAACCAGTACTGTCCCCTAAACGGACGAAGAGGATAATTGCCTCCGGTGATAGACCCTTGTGTCTCTTGACCGTGAGAGCGTGAGAAAAACTTATTAACGATCACTTTAGAAAAATCAGGTGACACGTCGGCGAGAGCTGTGCGGTGACCGTCGTGATGTACCAAAACTGGATAATCTAACTCGAGATCCCACGTCTTTTTCGGCAAGACCTTTGGAACAAGACCCAAGTAGGGCAGAGTCACAACTAAGTTATCAAGTGATGACGTTGTATCATAAAAAATTCGAGCAAGATTGTCATCAACAGTTGACTCGGTTGCGGTATTGACCATTGACACATTAGACAAATACTTTTTAAATTCGGACACTATGATAGGATCGATGCTGTCACCAGTCGACAACATAACAAGATCGGTAGCGAGCATTTCTGGTACACGTTCCTCGATAAAAGTTTTGATGCTGCTAAAGAGGCGCTCGTAACTCTCTCTAGCGAAGTCAAGCAACGACATCATCGTTACTCCCTCCTGGAGCATCAACGACACCCACAGAGCAGGAAGTCCGTCATGTTGTTTGATCAAACCTCCAAGGCCAAAGTTGGGAGTAAGTGATCTCCAATTATTTTGCCCAGTGGAAAAACCGATCAAATCAGGTTGTGCCTCGATGATCGTCAAGAGATGGAAGTAAAGATCACCTTGCTTAATTTGTGATCTGGTTTCATTTAGAACGTTCCACTCAAGTTGTGGGGGAACAGTCCAAGTTCCATCTTGCAGAGTCGGATCGCCATTAACAACGATTGTGGAGACTGTCTCACTTATAATCTGTGAAGGAGCTGTTAAAGTTCGGTAAGCTCCATCAATTTTAACATACAAGTTTGCCGCTTGAAAGATGTAGCTCTTGTTTTCAATGGTGAATTTGTCACCATCAACGAAGGGAATAGAGCCTAACGTTACACTGAAGGAGACTCCATTTAGAGTGTACAGGGTGTTGAAACTAATCAGATCAGGAGCATTTCCTGTCACCGTTCCGACCACCTTAAAAACTCCGGCGGCCCACGTTAATGTGATAACCTGCGGAGTAGCGATGTTGGCTACAGTGATATTGGCCACCGTTCCATCGCCCGTGCCAGCGAACGAACTAAATTTAGCTAGATACCCGTAGGTAACTCCATCTTTAGTTGGGATATATTGCCCTGTGAAGAGATTCTGAAGGTAATTATTTTCATCTAGAGTGATTGTTTGAGAGAGCAGATCAGCATTGCTATAGATAGCGGGACTAGCAACTAAATCTTCTATTCGAGCAAATAAAGCTCCTCCGAGATAAGCGTCATTAAGGTCAGGTGCAGCTCCATCAATGAGTTGAACGTAGGTGTTTGAGTGGGGGAGACAACGATACATCTTGAAAGTTGGCAGTTGCCCCAATGTAGTCTTGACAGGAATGATAAGCTCAACCTCAAGAAACTTGTTAAACTCAATGATTGGTCTTTCTGCTTGGATATAAAGGCGAAGATCGCTGCGCCTAAGCTCAGAAATTGACTTCCAATAGTTGTGAATAGACCAGCTTGATATACCCCCAGGCTCAATGACTGTGTATTCAGGCAAACCAATCGAATTAAACGATGGGAGAGAGGTTGAGGGAAGCGTTCCCCCTGTCCAATAATAATTTTTGTAATTGTTGAATTTGTCTTGATTGATCAGAGTACCTGCAGTATCAAATTTCTTGTAAGTAGGACCGGCGAGAGGGCCTGATCTCCAAATTGTGTAAGGATTCCATGAAGACCCATTCCATAACCGATAGAAAAGAATTTCATCGGTGTCGCCACCGAGGGCGTGTTCGAAAATGAAGTCAGCATTAACGTCAGTAGCAACACGACGACCGATTATCGAGTCAATAGGATATTGACTTCCCTCGACGTAATAAAAGATTGCGCTAGTCATTCCAGCGTGTTTATTGTCACGTCGGTAGAGATCAAAAAGCGGAGGTTGATTGGGTCTGATTTTGATAACACGATCAAGAATACCAGCCTCAGCTGGAACTCCGTCGCTACCTGGGATTGGAGGGAACGACTTATATGTGCTCAATCGTAAAGTATCAAAATACTCGATGATTGGGCGAGTAGCCTGTGTTAATTCATCAAATGAAACTGTGCCGGGGTGAGCAATCAAAAAGTTGATTAAGTCTTCACGGTGAACCCAAAGGTTAACTAGAGCCCATGAGGACCAACTTATATCAATCAAAGGGTTCGGAGGAGTAGGGGTTGTTCCACTGAGCCCGCTTCGCTTGATCACATAGTATTCTGGAATGCTGGTTGGATTTGATTTGTTCAACTCATCATTAACAAAGAGAATGTCAGGAATTCCCAATGTTGAATAGGGAAGAGTAGGAGCTGATTTCAACCATGGACCGATCCAAAAATACTCATTAAAGTTACAGAATTTGTCAAGGTCAATTGGTGGCACGAAGTTAAACGACTTCGATTGGAACCATTCGTTGATCGAAGTAAAGCTTACTCCTAGAAGGAGAAGCTTTTGTACCAGATCTGGCCACGAGTAAGTTCGCTTCTCAGAGGCGTGCTCGGTGTAAAACATTGGTGTGAGCTGATTTAGCTGGCGCTCGATGTTAGGCTCGGTGATCTTAACATCCCCCGGTGATAGTTCACTGCGAGGACCGACAAAGCCGAAAAGTGGAACCGAGTCGTCTTTCGTCAAGAATCTATTGAAGAGATTTTTAAAGAGAGTTTCTTGGGTCTTATCGCGATAGCGATCAGGGAGAAGTTTGTTGAGATCTAGTGAAGAAGCCATAGGTGTATTTATGTTTCTACACTTCACCAGAAAGAGGTTTTAAGCCTCTTTCAACAAACAAGTCAGACCCAAAAAGTTTGGGCCGTTTAGAGTTTTTGCTTGAGCGTCAAGCGGTCGAGATTGCTAACGACCTCGATATCATCAAGAGTAGCACATGACAAAAAGATTTCATCAGGATTGCTACGCAGGTGAAAAAGATCTCCAAAATAGTTTAGCGGAAACCTCGGTACTAAAACTACTGATGAAACCTCACCGGCCAGTTTTTGCTGGATCACTGTGATCATCTGGGTGGCAAAAAATTCTTTGCCGAAGTCCCAGTTAGCAATCTGAAAATAGTTATCGATCAGTTGAAGCACTCGTACTCTGATTTGATCAGCCGAAAGCTTAGCGGCAGGATCACCGACGATTTTGATCGAAGCGCGAAGTTCTGGAATCGCTAGAGACCCGAAGAGAAGCTTGATCTGGCCACTATGCATTACTACCGTGTCAGAAAGCATCTTTTTCTCAAGCGTCTTACGATAAGTGCTCCGTAACTCTAATGAGCTAGGGGGTGTTGGGGCGTTTATGTCAATCCCTCTCAAATACCTAATCACAGCACTGTAGTACCCGCGTGTTAAGATGTACATGTCATGAATATTGCTAGTTGATGGATCAATTAAGTTTTCGCGGGGTGTAAAATGCTGCCACATGAAATAAAGATCCGAGCGTCCTTGTTTACGAACATAATTCCCTGATACGTTATCGATATAGGTTAGTGCTTGTAGATAAGCGGTTGCTGGAAGAGGGGCAAGTCGCCCAGAAGCTGGATTCTTGTAAAAATAAATGTAATCACTATTCGTGATGAATGATAGAAATTCAAGAGTGAGATCTTTTGGGGTAACAGCTAATGCGTGTGGATTAGTTGTTCCATCTGAGTATTTTACATCTGTGATAACGTCATAAACAGCATCTGCACCGATCGCTTGTGTTCTAGCTGCATTAAGGTTTGACTGAAGCAAACGCACAACATCACGAACTTGTTTGCGCGTATCAGGATCAATTAAGAGTACCTCATTGTTCACCCAGAAATTAGTAGTTGGGCTTTCAATGATCACAGAGAAATCTCGGCGAGTGATTTTCCAATAATCGAACTGTCCGTTTGAGTTATCTACCCTCTCGATAATAATGAACCACGACGCAATACTATCAGTAGAATTGAAAGGAAGAGATTCAGCCCCCGATATCAAAGCTTCTTCGATGATCTCAAAGCGGCCTGTTAAATTTTTCTTATAAAGAACTGGGGTATATGTGCCGGCTGAAAATACAACGTTGATAATAAAAGCATCTCCGATAACAATTGCCGTGCTAACTGCGGGAGGGAACCCAATTTTGAAACTGATTATCCCATTATCATAGTCTTCATTGATCACACCACCTGCTTGCTCACCAGATAACGACCCATGCACAGCAAACGTCCCATCAGTCCCCGTGATCTCAACGGTGTAAGTTTCGGCCTTAGCGGTAGGTTGATCTATATCAAGACTACTTAAAAAGTCAGAGTTAGGAATGGGAGTAGTTCCAACTGAGTTGATGCGAAGGGCCGAGGAGAATGGACGATCAGGCACAAGTTTGATCCCAAACTTTGTTTGGCGTGCCGAAGCTTCTTGAATTCCTGAGATGTTGCCAGGGGTATTGACAACGGTGTAAACACCAGTCGTTGTATCCTTGGTCACCATCTTCATATTTGCGTCATAGATGCGTTCATCAGTATCTTTGTTGACTACTGCATAAACTGTTTTTGGTGTACCAGCTGTTGTTAAACTACTATCAAGCAAAACTATCTCATCAGGCTCACCGTACCAATGTCTATCAAGAACTCCTTGAATCTCTGTTTTTTCCTGAACGGTAATCAAGCCAATCACTTGATCGACGTTTTCTAGAAATTTAGTTCTTGGTCTGATAAACGCAAGATTCAACGGGCTGCCGGCCTGGTTGAAAACGTAGGTAATCAAATTATACATACCGGGATGGGAGAGCATTGGTTCGATGATTTCATCGATCAAATTACGCGGGGATGTGGTGTTGATCTCACCTTTAGAAGTCGTGTCACGATACATTCTCAAATCATTACCGAACAATTTAATGTTTTGATAAACTCCAGAAGCATCATTCCAAGCGAGGTGCTTGGGTTGACCAGCGAAAGTTCTGTTGATTGACTTAAGTCTAAGAATCGACGGATCTTTCAGTGGAAAACTGTTGTAGTCCTCTCCATTAACCATACGATTTTGTGAAAAGTAAACTGAGGGAGCTGAGGCCCGAATATGTTCGATGTCCTCTGTAGGAGCAGAGTTTTGAAGTGCTGACGTCAACGAGTACGTCAAAGTGCAACTCTCCTGACTTCCTTGTTTAGAGATGTAAATGAACGTCACTGTTTCATTGATTACAGCGCTTTTAGAAACAGACAACTCTCCACTAGTAGATTGTCTTGCCCAGATGTTAAAGATTCCTGTGGGAATCTCTCCACCGAAATCCCCATCACCAAAAATCAAACGAATCTGATCATTTTCGAGAGTTTCTACCTCATACTTTTTAGTTGACTTGATTGAGTTAAAGATTAAATTTTCGGCTTGAATGTTAGCTACCTTGTCCCAAGACTCGGTGATTTTGCCACTCTCGTCGATCTTCTGCACCCAAACATCAACGTCATTGATGTTGTTGAGTGCGATCTCGAGAATCTTGTTTGGTTGTGGAGTGTCAAAAACATAATTAAGTCTTGAGAGCGATCCTTGCTTCATAAAAAACATAAAGCCTGTCGTATCAGAACCGTCACCGAAACCATCATCGGCGTATAACACGTTAAAGTAAGCGTCAAAGTTAGGATCACGTTCAAAGATTCCATCTACATCGATGTCAGCTGGAACCATCTCAAAGTCAACACTTTGTCCGTTGATCTTTACCTTATTTTTGAGCACTCCGTTCTTAAAGGTACTTTTTGAACTCTCAGTTTCAAGAAGATTTTTGAGCTCATATTGCTGGAAAACAGTGTCATCTAATTGAAAAGATTTGAGAGGATTGCCAAACGGGTAGGTTAGAACCTTATTGAGAGTAATAAAAAATTGCTCTTTCCATAGTGAGTTGCTCGGGTCATTCCATTTGATGACCCTATTAGCAAGAGTTGTTCCCTGAGAATCACGAACGTCCTCTGAAATCGTTACAGAGGTTATCTTAGCTAGTCCCCGAAGAGGAAGATTTCTGGTGGCTGTGTAAGAAACTAGCTTAGCCTGCCGCAAGATGCTTTGCTTACGATCAGCCGTTGCGATTGTTGTTTCGTGGACCGAGAGATCTACTCGATAAGCCAACAGTTCAACAGTATAAGCGAACGCAGAAATGATCGCAATCATCGAGCTAGATTCGATGTAGTCGTTGAAGTTCTCAGGGTAGTAAAACTTGAGATAGTCGATCAGCGATTGCTTAACCGCATTAAAATCATACGCGACGAAATTTATCTTATCAAAAGCCTGGTATACTTTTTCCCAGCTCTCGGCAGATTGAAGAAGAGGATTGATAGCCATGATCTATTTAGTTATTGCTCATCGGTTAGTAACCTCGATTTTTAAATCTTTGGTCACTTGAAATTCTACGTAGAGAAGCTTTGCGATTGCAACTAACATGTAGCGATCAACATAAGGGATGATCTGGAAGTTGAGAACTTGCACACGAGGGTCATTGGCAAAAACCTTGAGCATATCCTCACGAAGGATGTCCTGTGTATAGAGATCGTTAAGCTCAAATTCAAGCAACCGGACCCTGGTGCCAAAATTGGGAAGATCTAGTCTATCACCAACGATTGTAAAAATCTCGTTGAGTAAATCCTCCTCGACAAGATCTACGTTATAAATCTCGAAGGGTCGACCTGTTTCCTCATAATTGCGGGTACTGAATCCCTTGTAATATTTTGTCATAAGATATTTACACCACCCTCACAGTTGAGCAAACTCGTCTAATTCAGCATCAATCAAGGCCTGTTGACAATCATAAAGACGACTTCTTCGATCTTTAGGAGTATGTACAATTATGGTTAGGTGTTTTTCAATGACATGAACCCAGCTAGAAGAGATAGTAGTATTACTTACATTAAGATTAAGCAACCCTTCAATCATGAGAAAACCAAGCACATGACTCTTAATTTTATTAGGAGAACTAAACCAAATCACTCCCTTTACAACCTTTAAGTGCTCATGAATGTTGTGGAAGTTGGTGAAAGAATTATTGTCAAAATAGACATCACCGTGAACTTCACTGGGACCGTAAGACCAATCTGTCAAAAAATTGTTCTTAACATTAAAATCTCCAATGATTATGCTAGGAGATCCACGCAGTGAAGTTAATTTTTCTCCAGAAAGATTAACGTCCCCGTGCCAGCGTCTAACGTTGCTGAATTCTGCTAGACCAAGGTCAGCTACGCACAGCTCGTCTTGCTCTCGAAGTTGACTTAACTTCATAGTTGTGCGTACTCACTAAGTCCCTCGGTTTCTAACTCATCTTGACACGCGTACATTCTCTCTCGAGTGTTCATTGTGCTCTGTAAGTGCTTATTAACGATTTGAGCCCATTTTGGAAAAGGATATTTAGAGGTAGTAAGACCTTTCAACTTTTCAATCCTCAAAAGTCCTAAAACATTCCTCTTCAGTGGATTTGATAGAGGATGCTGTGAGGATGACCAAAGATACATTAAACCATTAACAAGCTTAAGATGATCAAAAATTCCCTCAAACGTTAAGAAATCATTGTTATGAAGATAAAGATTTCCGTGAACTTCCTTAGGACCACCCTCCCAATCTTCGAGACTATTATGACCTAAATCTATAGAACCCAAAACAACTCTTGGAAATCCTTTTAAAGATGTAAGATGGAGGTTGTCAAGAGTAAGATCCATTGGATAGGGTTTGCCATCGTTAAGATACTCAGGTGATAAAACAAACTTTTGCATATCGGAAAAACTTTTATCTTGATGACTACTTTCGATTCTAATCTCGGTAAGCTTCATAGGGTTTTCTCAAATTGGTTATCATTCAACCCAGTTTCAACATATCCTAGCTTCTTATAAAGCTCGTTCTCAGGGCCGCCGTAAGAAAAGAACATGATTTTGGTCAACCTTGCTTTTCTGGCGATTTCTTCGACCTGCTTAATCAATTTCGTGCCGATGCCTGGCTTAAGGCTTCCAAGATGATGAATCACCATCGTGTCATTATCAATGTCATAGTTAAGCCCACCCAGAATGTCCTCACCACCCAGAGCAAGAAGACGACCCGGTTTTCCGGCGGGGAACGTGTACTCACGTTTGAGCACGCTTTGGATCTCCTTGACAGCATCTGGGCGGTCATTAGAGATAAATTTTTGTCCCGGCTTAGGGTTGGTGACGTAGCGGACATCAAACTCTGGCCTAGTAATGATTTCGACTATTTTCATGACATTGATAGTTTTTCTTAGCCGAACGTGAAGGGCATGTGAAAATTGTCCGATCCCTGTTGCCCGACTTCCATATCTCTTATCTCCCGGAGACAATTCTCTTGAATCACGGTGGCTTGCGAAATGAGGGAATCTGCATTAAGTTGCAAGCCACCACCTGGTCCAGGTAGTGACGCAAACTTACCACGAATATGGGCTAGAATGAACAGTAGCTCAGATTCGGCCCATGCCTGGATCCATTGTTGTGTCCAGCGATCTTGAAGTAATTCTTGCTCTGGTTTTTCGCAAGTAGTTTCAACAAGCACTTTCTCAGGAGCACCGAAGCGCTTGTAGATCTTTAGCTCGCGAGTTGCCTCACGCCAGTTAAAAGCGATTTCGCTAGCGAAAATCTGGGAGTAAACTTTCGTGAGCTGTTGAACTTCGAAGATCGAAACAAGATCATAACCCACTCCCGGGGCATAAAAGCTATTGAGAAATTGCTGGGTGTAAATGTTGTCAGGTGCGAAGTTCATTAATCCGAATGTATTTAAGCGATGAATCTTTTGGATGCCAACGATTCCATCCGTTCGGAGTAAAGGATCATTGAGATAGTAAAGATCTTGGTTGGCATGAATCTGCATGAAAAAATATTGCTTAAAGTATGCCACATCGGTACGACGACGGATCTCTTGAAGCGCGTTTTCGATCGCGATGTTAAACTGGTCTTCGGTCAATTCAACGCAAACTTGAGGATAACCTAGTTGCTTCTTAAGAATGTCAATTAGGTTAGCTCGAGGAGAATATGTAAGATCGGTGCCTACTCCTGCTTTTTGATACGAGGGGATTCCAAACTCTGTTTCAGCAGAAATCCACCCAGCTCCATTCCAAGATTTGAGCATCTTGAGCCGAGTATTGTAGAAGTAACTTCCGGCCGTTGGGTAACCGGTTGGGTATCCGGTAAAGGGAGACACAGGATCAATACTACCGGTAAGGACGTTATTAGTTGAAGTCGTAAGCCAAGTTGTACCATCCCACGAGAAAAGAAGATTCTGTGTCTCGTCAAAGTAAACTTGACCTATGACTGGACTAATTGGTGGAGAGAATGATCTAGGAATTTCACCGGCGAAAACACTAGAAGCTATCGACTCTGGATAAGACCTAACACCTAACGTGTAATACGTGCGCACGTTTGAGATGATGTGCGCAGATAAAAAATAAACTTGGGCCGGATCAAGACCAGTTAGAGCTGCGGAGGTGGTCGTTTGATTTCCGTAAAGAGCCACTATGACCTGCGCATTGTTAATCATGCTAACAGGGGCGGTGAGATCAGTTGATGCGTTGTAAATAATTCCGTCTGTAGGAAGATTAGAGGGATTAATCTCCTTGATAGACGCTGTGATCAGGATTCCATCATATACGGATCCAACGGGAATCGTCCAGGTGATCCCTGCCGTTGTCGACGTAGCCGTTGTTCTATTAAAATCAAGAACTACCTGCTCGCCTTCAGCCCACAGTAAATTTCTTGAGTCAACTACTCCTCTTGGCATGATCCTAGTCTCCGAAACAATTATTTATGAGACTAGAAATTGCTAGAGAACTCTACTACCCTTTTTCATGAGTTACATCTGTTTACCTAGCTTCACATGACCGCAGTCTCTAAGTTTAACGTATCCGTTAAGAATCATATTTTCAGTTTCTGTCAGGGACCCGTCAAAGATAGGCAACCAAGCTGAAAGCTTATGCTTTTGAGCTTGAATTCTTGATACCCTACTTTTAGTTTTTAGGTGATAGTAAAAGTAGCCTGGTGTAGTCAGATAGAGAACCTTAAACCCTATGCTTAGATATCCCTCTCCTGTTGAGATTCGGCGATCGGCGAACGTTACTATAGAACGTTCGATCTGTGCTAACAGCTTGCTTAACCCACCAATCACAGTTGTGTCTATCGCCGAACAAGCTCGATAAAGTTCAAGGTTGTTTGTGTGTTTATAACGCTCTCTTCCGAATGTGATTACACTAACCAATTCGGTTCCGAAAAATAGTCCGATCGCTTTTCCTGTCTGTCCTGCACCATCAAGGTGATTATTAACTAAAAAAACTTTAGCCTCACCCCAGCTGAGCTCTTTAACCTCACACTTTCTTGCAAAGATTCGACGCTTGGTTAAACCAAGCTTTGACTCGATCATCGAACATACTAGAGACAACTTGTTCTCGACCTCAAAGTCCCAAAGGTGAAGCAATCTAATTCCGAGAGTAGCACACTTTTCTGTCTTCGTCAATAACTTATTCTTACCGTCATTGACATCCTGATGCCACCAACACCCGTTGATCTCGACTGCGACTTTATAATCCGGTAGGTAGATGTCTAGCTCAAGCGGAGTGATGATCGAGCGACAGTTCACGATCATCTTGAGATCAGGGTTACGTTCCTTAAGCTTGTCGATCAAGAGCTGGTGAGGTTTTGACGCAGTGAAGCACCGCGGACACATTGGAATATTACCGTTGATAAAGCCAGAGATGAAAATGTAACCGCAAATATGTCTCCACTCGTAATTTCCTTGAGAACCTGAATAGCTCTCAGGTCTCCATAATGGATACAAATCTTGGTTAATTCTAATCAGTTCTAATTTAAAGCGCAGATTATTTTCAATGAACTGACGTCTAAAGCTCTCAATCCTTCTTTTCTTAATCGCTGGAACATGCTCCGGATGAGTCGCTCCGTACTTAGATAGCATCGTAGCTTTGATCCTCGAGTCAAGAATTTTTGAGCCTAATCCAGTTCCACCATGTTTCTCTAAATTAGTTTTAAGAGATTTTTCTAGCAAAACTTTCGATCCCCATCCGATCCCATTATAGCGATTTTGTGTTGTCTTCTCGGTTCGCTTTCTTATCTCAAGATTTTGTTGGGGATTTTCAACCCCGTAACGCTCAAGGTGAGTCGCTGTAGTCTTCTCCCTGACCTGAGGAGATTCAAACGGAGTTTTATGTCCGTAGCGCTCGAGGTTTGTTTTTTCGGTTTTAGCCTTGATCACTGGAACTTGTTGTGGATTTTTAGCCCCGTGGCGTTCGACCATTGTTTCTTTTATCTTTGTTTTGATCTCCTCACTCTGAAAGACGTTGTCAACCCCAAACTTCTTCTGAACTGAGGCTTTATGCTCCGCTGTGCCGTACGCTCCGGGAATCTTCCCGTAACGGTTGATCAGTAACTCCTTGTGTTCAGGTCTAGTGGCGTAGTGAACTCCGTCATAACGCTCTAGAATCGTTTTGTGAGTTTTACTTTTGCGGTCGGGATCTCTCGCCCCACACTTAAGGCTGCAGGTTTTTCGATATCCCCCTGTGTTGAAATTGACTCGTCCACAGCATACCGAGCAAATAGGACGTGCTACGACGTCGTTGAGAACGCAAAAAATGATCTCTTTAAGGGATTCGTGTTCGGGAAAGAGGGAGAGAATGAAATCTCTTCGTTCGCCGGTGTTCCGTTTTGATGGGTTAAGCCTACCCTTTGAATCAAGATAAGAGACTTTAAGTTCGACTATTCTGTCCAAATGAGGCTCATTTTAAGTAGTTTGGTCCTTCTTGAAGTAAATAATTCCAATGCGGATTTTAACACATCGCAATACAAAGGAGTATTTATCGTGGCGACACTAGTTTCTCCCGGCGTTTCAGTTACAATTACAGATGAATCATTTTACATCCCGGCGTCTGCAACCACGGTTCCGCTATTCTTCATCGCGACACGTGCTGACAAGACTAAGGCTGACGGTGTTACAGCCGCGCCCGGTGCCCTCGAAAACGGTGTTGTGCGTACCATCACTGGTCTCAAGTCGTCTGTTGATACTTACGGCGTTCCATTCTTTCGCACCACTGGCGCTTTAGCGAATCACGGTGACTGTCGCAACGAGTACGGCCTGTTTGCACTTAATCAAGCTCTCGGTATCATCAGCTATGCATACGTTGTTCGTGCTAACGTTGACTTAGCAGATGCAGATGTCACGACCTATGTCGCAACCTCGCCTGTTCTCACCGGTACAGGTAACGGTACACTCGGCTCTCTAACCGTTAACCAAGCAACAGCTGTCGCTGAGCTTTGGACGATGACGATGGCCACGGCTACTGTGGATATTTCAATTGGCACCCCAGGTGTGATCACTTGGACAGCTCACGGTTTACAAGACGGCACTCCAATTAAGTTTTCCACCACCGGCGCGCTACCTACTGGCATCGTTGCTGGTACGATTTACTACGTCAAAACTCCGTTGACAAACACATTCAATATCGCGGCCACTGCTGGTGGTATAGTAATCAATACCACCGGTTCACAATCTGGTACTCAAACCGTAACCCTCTCGGACGCTTTTAAGGTTGTTGGAGCAACATCTGGTAACCAAGCGCAAGCGATCGTCGGTACACCGTATAACAGTGGTATCGTCGCTTTCACGATTACCGCTGGTGGTACTCCGTTTGCTGCCGGTGACTATTTCACCTTTACAGTTAGCGCTAACGTTACCTCTAATCCATTGGGTGTTGGTGATGCAGCCAAACGAGCAACAATTGTTGCTGCATTAGCTTCCCAAATCAACTCGAATACCGACGTTCGCTCTGATGTTTTTGAGTACAACATCATCATATGTCCTGGTTATCACGAAGTCGCTGATGAATTGCAAAATTTAAACGTCGCAATTCAGAACGAAGCTTATATTATCAGCAGCGTTCCATTTAACAAAACACCAGAAGAGACAGCCACGTGGGGAGTTTCTATCGCTCGCCGCACTGGTGATGACATCGGTTATTACTACGCGCACGGTTTGGCATCTAACCTTGACGGTGTTGATTGCTTCATTGATTCGTCGGGTATTGCTTTACGGACAATCTGTTTCAGTGATGATCGTGCTAACGTTTGGTTCCCGCCGGCCGGACCTCGTCGTGGTATCGTTACAGGGGTTTCTGACATCGGTTATGTCACCGGTACTTTAGGAACCGCTACCACCTTCGTGTCAGCCCCGCTCACACAGGGGCAACGCGACGTGTTGTATAATTACTCGGCGAACATTAACCCGATCCCGTTCATTCCTGGTCGTGGTATCATGGTGTTGGGTGACAAAACATCACAAGCTGTCGCAAGCGCGCTAGATCGTATCAACGTTTCGCGCCTCTTGAAGAAGATCAAGCGTGATGTTCGTAAAGCAGCTTTCGCTTACCTGTTCGAACTGAATGACAGAATCACGCGTGAGTCGATCAAAGCGATGATCGACGGCTATTTGCACGACATCATGCAGCGCAGGGGATTATATGACTATCTCGTGCTGTGCGACGAGTCGAATAACACGCCGGTTAGGATTGATCGTAACGAACTTTGGGTAGATATTGCAGTTAAGCCACCCAAGTCAATTAACTTCATTTATATTCCTATAAAAGTAGTTTCTACCGGCGCCGCGCTCTAAGCTAAACTTAGGCCTCAAAATGAGGCCTAAGTTTTTGTTTCTATAAATAACTTACATGAGACAAGACATTCATACTATAGAACAGCTCTATCGCAAGGATCACAAGCTAAACTCCGCGATCATTCGTCAACCTTGGTTCAAGGAAACGGCGCTCTACCAGGAAATCTTAAAGATAGGAACTACGTTGGGAGGGTCGAACTTCCCAGAGCTTGTATTTCTAACCGCGAACAAGATATCCCGACCGAATTGCAAACACTGCGGCAAACCTGCTTTCTTTCTTCGTGATCACTACCTAGAACACTGCAGGTCTAGAAGTTGTTCAATGAGATCAGCTTCTCCACAGATCACTAAGACGATGATCGCAAAATACGGTGCAGGGTCTTCCCCTTTAGCTAGAGAAAAGGCTAGAGCACGAGCTGGAGAATTAAACCGCAAGGGGAGAGAAACCCTGATGAAGCGATACGGTGTTGCTAATCCAGGGCAATTAGCAGATCATCTTAAAAAGTGTCAGCAAACTCTAGAAAAAAGATACCAAGTCAGTCATCCAGCTCAAATCACCGAATCAATCAAGCACCGACAAGAGAAAGCTTTGCTCTTTTTTCAAGAGTTCACCGACAGGGTTATCGTCCATGAGATTCAAAAACCCAGCTCTCAAAAGCAAGAGCTGTTCGATGATCCCTGTAAGGTCGTAAAATTTTCATGCTCAATTCACGGTGAAGCAGAATTACCAAGCGAAACTTTCAAGTGGAGAGCGAAGAGGTTTTTAACGCCTTGTACAACATGCTTGAGACCTCACCTGGTTGGATCTGCTTCTCAACACGAACTTGCCGATTGGATCCAAAGCTTGGGATTTAATGTTAAAGAAAATGATCGATCGCTGATCACCCCGTACGAGATCGATATCACTATCCCAGAAAAGAAGATCGGCGTCGAATATCACGGATTGTACTGGCATTCGTCGGCCGATAAGGGTGAAAAACGTCAGCATCTCATGAAAACAGAGATGGTCGAAGCTAAGGGATGGACTCTCATTCAAATATTTGAAGACGAGTGGCTTACCAAAAAGGACATTGTGAAGAGCGTCATCAGCTCAAAACTTGGAGTTACAAAGCGCATTTATGCCCGCAAATGTCAGCTTGATCTTGAGATCTCTCCTTTAGAGGAAAAAAGTTTTCTAGATGAACATCACCTTCAGGGAAGTGTTAGATCAGATCGACGAGCTGGGTTGAGGTTTGAGGGAAAATTGATCGCTCTAGCTTCAACGGGGCGGTCTAGATTTAAGCAAAATGAGACAGAGTTGTTACGATTTTGCACGATAAAGGGTATGACCTTGGTGGGTGGATTAAGCCGTCTTCTTAAAGCGCTAAATGAAAAGGATCTCATAACTTATGCTGATCGACGGTATTCAGTGGGAAGAGGGTATCTCGCCGCTGGATTTACAAAAATAACTACTACTTCTCCGAGTTATTTTTACACTGATCTAGCAAAGCGATACGGGAGAATGAGGTTTCAAAAGCATAAACTAAAAGCGGTGCTTTCTAATTTTGACTCGTCAAAGACAGAGATGGAAAACATGTTAGCCCACGGCTATCGCATCATCTGGGACTGTGGAACGATAAAATTTAAGTATCGTTAGCTTTTTGTACTTCTTTCTAAAATTATGTTATTATCAAATAGGATGAAAATTATATGAATTCCGCTGAGTGGGGAAAAATTGCTAAAGGTTTTGATCTATCTGTTCAAATACCTTCTAGTTATTTCGTTTGTGACGTCGAAGAAACCAAAAAAACTTGCCAGCGAGTAATAAACGCTTATGTACGGGTGGCTAATAAAAAACTCAGTTGTAAACTGCCAGCCCCATTTACCATTACCTTCGATCTTCAAGATCATATTAAGTGGAGTCATGCTGCAGGGTTGGCCGAAAGTGACCCTTACTTGATTCGCTTGAATCTTCCGTTACTTCTTGACAATCTTCAAACCTACCTTGACCACGTGATCCCACACGAGATCGCTCACATTATTACCTTTGAAACTTATACCGGTCGCAAAGCGAGGGGGCACGGAGTGGGATGGCGCACGGTGATGAGCCAGTTAGGCAAGGATCCAGACACGTTACCCACACTCAAAGAGAGGGGTCTCGACCTTTATCTCAAGTCTAAAAAGAGAGCTCTCTTGAGAGCTGAGCCAAAACCTACCAATCTCAAGAAAATGATTGAAGCGATTTCTCTTCACTAGTTTACAAGATTTTGAGTATGTGATATAATTTTACATGTCTACAAGCTTTCAATTTATTCAACTTGTTGAAAAAGCTAAAACGATTGGCCTAAGGGTTTATCGCGGTGAGCGACCTGGAGTGCCGCCAGCTGATCCTGGAGACTTTGGAGCTGGAACTTACTGGTCAACGAGGAAAGCGAGAGCTCGACAATACGGATCAGTACGGCGTGAGGTGTTAATTTTCAAGAATCCTCTCGCGGTAACAGTTACCGAGGCCTACGACTTAGCAGAGAAGTATGATACCCTTCACGCGAAAGATCGCGTAAGCGCCTCGAGAAAAATGTCTCAAGATCTTCTCGATGCAGGATACGACGCTGTAATCGCAATTCACGGTGCAGAGCTCGAAATCGTTGACCTCAGGAATTTCTCTTAGGATTTTCATGGCCATTCATCTCAAATTTTCATCAATCGAGCAACTTCGCAGCACTGTAAAGAATGTACGTGATCGTGCAACGTATCACGGGATAGCTTTACCGATCCTCGAGTTTCACGGTACTGTCAAACTCCATGGTACAAACGCTGGGGTGATCATGGACACCAGAACCGAAGAGATTTGGGCACAGTCGCGTTCAAACGTTATTACACCAGAGCAAGACAATGCTGGTTTTGCGAAGTTTGTTCAGTCTAAGCTTCCATTGTTCAAACATATGTTCAACAGAGTTGGGTTGATCACCAAAACTTTTGACTCTCCATCTACCCACTACGGAATCTTCGGTGAGTGGTGCGGTCAGGGGATTATGAGTGGTGTTGCGATCACTCAAGTTCCCAAAATGTTCGTCGTCTTCGGCGTCGCTATATACAATGTTAATAACGTTAAGGTTGATGGCGACACACATAAAATCTGGCTTACTCCAGATGAAATTTCAGACTCCGTTTTTGAGAGCAATTTTGACTCGAAGCGCGTGATAGAGCTCTTTGATAGTGTCTATCATATTGAAGAGTTTGGTTCTTACGAGTTGGAAATTGACTTCAACGTTCCAGAGTTGG
>Ga0163144_10009176_pt1 | contig 21274 bp, 25 predicted proteins | sample OliLak19BULKMAT1_FD_123175 | JGI IMG/M metagenome (GOLD analysis project Ga0163144, IMG submission 123175) | Freshwater microbial mat bacterial communities from Lake Vanda, McMurdo Dry Valleys, Antarctica - Oligotrophic Lake LV.19.BULKMAT1 | ecosystem: Environmental > Aquatic > Freshwater >... | reverse complement strand
TTTTTTATATTTAAACTTTACTTATGTTCTTATTTACCCTGTAACAGAACTTCATAAGCTAAGCCTACTAGTTCTTCTCTGTCCTCTAGTGATTCTGGAGGTACTGACCACCAATTTTTGATTACTACCGGTTCAGGACTATCTTTTTTCGTATATTCAAACTGTTCTGAATCCATAGCCTCAAACTTTTCTTGAAGTTCCGGCTCCTTAACCCTAAAGTATAGAGTATCCCGAATAATGACACCTAGCTGTTTATTATTCACTTTCAACAAAACTCCACCAAACATTTTTGAGGTTTGGATGACACCCACGGCTGCTAGTTGGTCTAAAACGTAATCAATATATTCGTCTGAAGTACTCATGAATAAAGACTAGCATAAAATATGGTTTCTCGTACTTGGGCATTTTTAGAGTATGGTCCAGACTTTAAGCAAAAATCAATCCACTTAGAGGCTGACTTTAAATCATTTTTAGTTACAACTATCTATTTTTTAGGTATAGTCCAAGTGCTGTTAGTCCAAAAAGTCCACCAAGAATAGCAAACACCATCAATCCTCCATTGAGGTTGGCATATACTACTCCTGCACTAGCCCAAACTAGGACACCGCCATACCAGGCACTATACTTAGTTTTTTTGTAGTAAAAGATAGTGAACATGACGATACAAGCAAACAGTACGCCGTTGGATATGAAATTAATTGTGTTGTCAGTTATTACAGCTTGGTCATTTAATAAAGCTTGTACGTTTATCCAACTGGCAATTCCTGTCCAGGCCGCATAAGGAAGCAGAATGTTTTTCGAAAACAGCGTCTGCTTTGAATCAGTAGTGTCGGGTGTATTCACGACATAGACAAAAGCTATTGCCATTAAAAATAGAATTGGCGCTGTTAGCCATACTAGCCCACTACTCATACCAGCAAAATACAGCCAGGCTATCGAGGACAGGAATCCGATTAAAGCTGGAATGCGTGTCGACTGCAGTATTGGATTCTCGTATTTAGGAATAAGTTGGTACACCGCATAAACAAATGAAAGGGTATAGATTAAGCCCCAAATACTAAATGCCCAACCCGCTGGTTGGATAAAGACTTGCAGCGCACGGTCTGAATCTTCAAATGTGCCGATGCTAAGATATGCAGCTGCTACTACTTGGAGAATAGAGGCTAATAAAACAGATATTTTTAAAATCATGTTATTCAAATTACAGTTGCTAATGTATATATGCTAACACAAAATATAGTGTCTTGTGAGATATTATAGTGGCGAGAAAAATGAGCTTCTCTCCTTACAGGAGCAGTACACCTTTTGGACAGATTACTTCGCAGGCTCATAATCTGACTCAAAAGCTTTTGACCAATTTTACTTATGAGCAAAGCGAATTAGAAAAATGGAAATACTCTTGTGGTGCGAATCCTCTCTTCTCGCACAAATACGACAAAACCCAAACAAAGCCTAAGCTTTGTTTGGGTTTTGGTGTTTGCGGAGAAGAGAGGATTCGAACCTCCGGGGGCGTAAACCCCACTTCCTTAGCAAGGAAGCACGATAGACCACTCTGACACTTCTCCGTATATATTCAATTTTAACTCTTGTTTTGAAATTAGGTAAGCTAGCGATCTTAGACTCATACACATGTATGAGGGTGGAGTTAAGATAGCATATTTTTACCATCTAGAAAATATCAGGATATTTAGTGAGCGATCGCTAGGTTAATGACTTTGAAGTGTTGACCCAAGCCGCGTTTCAGAGTTTTCCCAGCTGATTCTAAGGTGGCTCCTGTAGTAGTGACGTCGTCTACCAGAACAACGGTATCTATTTCCGGAGGTAAGCTCTGTTCGGCAAAAGTAAATGCCTCAAGCACATTTTTTAACCTCTCAGCTCGGGGGAGGGAGGTTTGCGGGACGGTATGCTTAGTTCGTTTTAGTAATTCTACTATTTTTAAATTATCCCCAGGTATTTCTTTCAATATTTCGGTCACTTGATTGTAGCCACGATCTTTCTGTCTTTTGACTGAAAGGGGAATGGCCACAAAAATAGTTTTTTCTAAGTTGAAATCCTCAGCCCACTTGGCTATTAGAGAAGCCAAAAGCCTGGCCGCTTGTTTGTGATGATGAAACTTGTTCGCGGTGATAGCGGCCCTGATCTCCTCGTGTTGAAAGCTGGACAAAGAAATGACCTGGTCAATCTTTTGCAGGTTATAGTATTCCCGGAATTTGTCCGAAGTCAGATCTTGGATCCTCTGCACGCACTCTGGCGGTGGAAAAATCCCATCTAAGATTTTACGAAAGATATTCAGCATTAGTCTTAGTATAAGCTATCGGCATGATAGAATATTTATATATTTTGATATGTCATCATTTGCCAATTTATTTTTTGGTCCGACTGAAACTACTAGCGACTCCAAGCGAGTGGTGGGTATTGATATGGGATCCTCGTCTATCAAAGTAGTAGAAATACAGGAAAGAAAAAATGTCCTCACTCTGACTACTTATGGTGAACTCCAACTTGGCCCCTATGCTGATAAAGAAATCGGTCAGTCTGTAGAGCTTGAGCAAAAGAAAGAACAGCAAGCACTGGTAGATATTATTCGCGAGGCGGCGGTGAAAGCTAAAGGGGCAGTTCTAGCTATGCCTCTGTCTTCTAGTTTTGTGACAACGATTAATTTCAAAGCTAAAGCGACGGATGATCTTTCCTCTAGAGTAAGAGTTGAGGCTAGAAAGTATATACCAGTACCTATAGTCGAGGTGGCTTTAGACTGGGCCGAGATAGAGTCAGATCAAAGCAAAGACGAAGAGGAGAGACATATACTAGTAGCGGCGATCCAAAACGAAGCCTTAAATCGCTTTAGAGTCTTGATGCAGTTTGCCAACCTGGGTGAACCGCCAACAGAGATTGAATGCTTTAGTGCCTTACGTGGAGTCTATGACGATGATGAAAATGACGTGGCCGTAATAGATATTGGCGCCGTGTCGACAAAACTATATATATCTAGAAAAGGCTTACTCCAAAGAATGCACCGGGTGCGTTCTGGTGGCGCGATCGCGACTAAAAGAATTGCGGCAACTCTAGACATGACTTTTGAACAAGCTGAGTTACTCAAGCGAAATATTTCCAACCAAGATCCACATTTTCATGATGTTAAAAAAGCCAACCATAGCTGCTATGAACGAGCGCTCCATGAATTTAGACAAGTGATTAAAGAATACGAAGAGAATTTGGATACAAAAATCAGCAAAGTTTACCTAGCTGGAGGTGGCTCACTCTTTCCGACTACCAAAACATTAGTGGCTGAAACTTTAATGACCGAGGTTGAATATGTTAACCCTTTCAACAAAGTGGCCTACCCAGCATTTATGGAGGATATGATTTCCGACCTAGCTCCATCTTTTCATGTAGCTTTAGGCTCAGCTCTGAGAGTTTTTGAATAAACTTCTTAACAGCCCACAGTCGTGTTGTAGCTAGAAAGCAAGTATAATTATTTTGTATGCCGGACTCATCAAGTACATCGTTCATTCCAAAAAGAAATCCAGCTCAAAATGAAAAGAGAGCTGGAAGAAGAAAAGTTTATATTGGTACTTTCATAGTGCGCACTCTTTTCTTTGCCGCTTTGGTGGGAACTGTTTCTGTTTATGCTTATGAACAAAAACTTAAATCTACCTTGGATAGGGAGGTGTTTTCTCTGAATAACTCTATCTCTAAGTTTGATGAAGCCAAAATGGATAAAGTCCTGACCTTTGACGCTAGACTAGCTCAGGTAAACTTTCGTCTTGAACACACTGCTTCTATAGTCAAACTTTTAAATGCTATTGAAAACTCAACCGTTGGCTCAGTCAAAATAAATCAATTTAATCTAGAGCGAAACAATGACACTGACTTTGCAATTACGGCCAGTATTGTGACTGACTCATTTGATGCCGCTTTATTCCAAAGAAGAGTCCTGGAAAATGATGATTTTCTAGCAGTGAAAGAAATTAGCGATCTAGCTTTAACTACGACTCCACCAGCCGGGCCTTTATTTTCAGAGATTGAGGGTGCCGGCACTGAAGAGCTAGAGATTGGTTTTAAAGCCACTATCTCTATCTCACTAGATAAGGTCCCCCATACAGCAGCGGGAACAATCGAGACATTACCAGCTGTGGAAATTGCCCCAGCCTCGGCTGACGCGTCAGGAAACATGATCGACGAAGTTCTATCAAGCGAACCAGAAGACGTTAATCAAGAAATTCTATGATTTTCAATTCTTTCTTTACCCAAATCGTCATGGCGGTCCTAGCAGTAGGTATCTTGTATTTTTACGTTCATCCAACCTTCACCAATATAGGAGTGATCCAAGACTCTATAATGCAGTACCAGGCCGAAAAAGAGAAAGTTGATGGAGTAAATGAGCGTCTAGTAGACCTAAACAGCAGAATGGAGAGTATTCCACCAGAATCAAACCAAGCTCTCATGACCTACTTACCTGAAGAAGTGGATCAAATGTCTGTCTCGCGAGATATCTTGACTATGACTGAAGAAGCTAATGTTTACTTAGAGTCAATTCGCTACGACAAAACCACTCCCAGACCAACCGATAAAGATAATAATTTTATCCGGCATAATTTTTCTATGTCAGTCTCGGGAACTTACGAGGATATCAAATTATTTTTGTCCAAATTAGAACAAAATAATTATCCGCTAGAAGTAAGTAAGTTGTCTATCAGTGTCGGTGAAGATTCCTTAATGAAGGCTGATATGAACGTAGTTACTTACTCTTATACCAATACAATATGAGTCCAACTATAAAAAACATAACTGCAATTTTGGTCACTCTCACTTTGGCCTTTATCGGGTATTACTTGTATTCACAAAACAAGAATGCCAGTTTATCGTCAGACAGTAGTGTCTCCTCAACTCAGGATATGCTTATCAGTACTCAGATATTTATAGAGCGACGCGTGCTCCTAGAGAATGTAAAATTAGAGACACAAGTTTTCAGTAATCCTCTCTTTAGGTCATACCGTAGTTTTGAATTATTGGTAAATGATCAAAATGTTGGTCGAACCAATCCCTTCAGTGACACTGATAGTCAAAGAGTAAATAATAATTTTTAATTTTCCGTATGAATCCACTGGAGACATTACTGGAAAGAGCACAGATCACTGACTCTCAGGCAAAAGAGGCGGAAAAATTAGTGGCTGAAAATAGTCAGTCACTAGAAAGCGCCTTGATAAAGGCCGGAGTTGATAAAGATCACGTTAGGCAAGCCTACGCTGATTACTACCAAGTGCCGCCATTTACGATCCCTGATAATTTTAATATAAAAGAAGAGATTCTTTCCTATGTACCTGAAGAATCGGCTATCCACTACAAACTTATTCCTTTATATATAGAAGACGAGGTTTTGGTGGTGGGAGTGAGTGACCCAGAAAACCTCCAGCTGCGCGAAGTACTAAACTTCGTTAGTTCCAAACACGACTTGGCCTATAAGATTGTTTTTTTACTTGAGGAAGACATTAAAAAAACTCATGAATTTTACGAAAACCTAAAGGGAGAAGTAACCGACGCCTTGGCTAGCTTGGAAACTGAGCTCAACGCCGAGATCGCGGCCGGAGTCGAGGAAGCTTTGCCAGAGTCTGCTAAAAAACAGATGGAGCATATCGAAGAAGATGCACCGGTGACAAAGATTGTGGCGACTATTTTGCGCTACGCGGTTGATGGTGGGGCTTCAGATATTCACATAGAACCCAACGATAAAAAAGTTACAGTTCGTTTTCGGGTCGATGGTGATTTAAATACCTCACTAGAGCTGCCACCCGACGTTCATATGGCTGTAGTGGCCCGGGTTAAGATCTTATCCTCTATGAGACTAGACGAAAGACGCAAGCCTCAAGACGGCCGTTTTTCAGCTACTTTTGACGGCCGTCGCATCGACTTCCGTGTGTCGCTTTTACCTACCAACCACGGTGAGAAGGTGGTAATGCGTATTTTGGACAATGAACGCGGTGTGCGCACCCTCGAGGACGTGGGTGTTTCTGGTCACCTGATCGAGACTATTCGTCGAGTGGTCAAAGAACCGTACGGGATTATTCTTATCTCTGGACCAACTGGTTCAGGAAAGTCCACGACTTTGTATGCGATGTTGTCTGAGGTTGATCGTCTGAAAAAAAATGTACTCTCGCTCGAAGACCCGATTGAATACAACATTAGCGGGGTCAGTCAGTCGCAGGTTCGCCCGGAGATTGGCTATACTTTCGCCAATGGACTAAGAGCGGCTCTGCGTCAGGACCCGGACATTATTATGGTAGGAGAGATCCGCGATAAGGAAACCGCTCAGCTAGCCATCCAGGCCGCCCTGACTGGTCACTTGGTACTTTCTACCATTCACACCAACAACTCTATTGGTGTGATTCCCCGTCTGATCGACATGGGAGTTGACCCATACCTGATTGCGCCGACTTTAAAGCTCGCTATTGCTCAACGATTGGCTAGAAGACTGTGTGACAACGCAGGCAGGGAAGAACCAATCGCTGAAAGTACTCGTATGATGATGGAGCAAAGTTTTAAGACTTTGCCAGAAAAATATAAAAAACGCATTCCTGAAAACCGCACCATGCTTCATCCCGAGCCGGCGCCTGGTTGTACCACTGGTATGAAGGGGCGAGTAGCCGTCATGGAAGCCCTGGAGATCAATGAAGAAATTCAAGAACTTATCTTACACAATTCCTCGGAAGAGCAAATGTTCTTGGCGGCCAGAAAGAATGGTTTTATGACCATGAAAGAAGATGCCATAATCAAAGCGCTGAATCATGTAATTCCATATGAAGAGATGAATGTCTTTGGAACCAAGGTTGGAATGGACCTAGATATGGACGATATTCCGCCACCTGTCGATAACCCGGTCGCAGAAACCAAGATACCAGCTATAATAGATCTTAATGAAGATACTAATAGTTGATGACGACGCGTTTTTACGCGACATGTATACCATTAAGTTTATTGAACACGGTCACGATGTGTCTGTGGCCGATGGCGGGATAGCGACTATGGCTATTTTGGAGCAGGGCATATCTTTTGACCTGGTTTTACTAGACATGATTATGCCGGGTGCCTCTGGTGTCGAGCTTATCAAGATGATCAAGGAAAAATACCCTGACCAAACAAAAAACTGCATCTTTCTCTCAAACCAAGGACAAGAAGAAGATATTAGAGAAGCTACCGACGCCGGCGCAATTGGCTACATTATCAAGGCAGAGTCCATTCCTAGTGAAGTGGTAAAGAAAGTGGACGAAATAATGAAGAAACATAAAGTGGATTAATTATGTCAGTAGACTACAAAAAAGAACTCCAAGTACTAATTGAACTTTTAATTTCTGAAAAATCTTCAGACCTGCACTTTTCTGTGGGGGCTCATCCTTTGGTCCGTAGTGCTGGTACTTTGATTCCTCTGGTCAAAAAACCCATCCTGACCAGCGCCGACGTTGCTGGATTTGCTAAAGTCATGATGCGTCCTGATCAACTCACAAAAATGGAAGCGCACCAAGAAGTCGACTTTTCTTTTGAAAACTCCGAAGAGATTCGTTTTCGAGGTAATGCTTTCTTCCAGAGAGGTAAACTGTCTATCGCGCTTCGTCTGATCCCAAACGTCATTCGTACCTTTGAAGAGCTAAATCTGCCACCAATTCTTGAAAGCTTTACTCAAAGACCCCAAGGCTTCTTTCTTTGCGTCGGTCCGGTAGGCCAAGGTAAATCTACGACCTTAGCCGCCATGGTCAATCACATCAATCGTACCAGGTCAGAGCACATCGTGACTATTGAAGATCCGATTGAGTATGTCTACAAGGAAGAAAAATCTTTGATCGATCAACGTGAAGTTGGTCTCGACACCGAGAGTTTCGAGACAGCCCTGCACTCTGTCTTTAGACAGGACGTAGACGTGATCTTGGTCGGAGAGATGCGAAGCCATGAGACGATCGCTACTGCCGTGACAGCGGCAGAGACAGGTCACTTGGTATACTCGACTTTGCACACCAACAACGCTGCGCAGACTATCAACCGTATCATCGACTCGTTCCCCGGCGATCAGCAAGACCAAATTCGCGTCCAAATTTCTAGTTCGCTTATTGCCATATTCTCACAACGTTTGATCCCAAGAATCAGTGGCGGGTTGGTGCCGGTTTTTGAACTTTTGATCAACAACACGGCTGTCTCAAACCTTATTCGTGAAAATCGCATCCACGAGATTCCGTCTATTATTGAGATTGGCCTAGACCAAGGGATGATCGATATGAATCGTTCATTGGCTCGCTTGGTCCAAGAGGGGGAGATCACGGTAGAAAATGCTTTTACTTATTCGACCAACCCCAAAGCGCTAGAAAGATTAATTTAGTTTTATATGCTCTTTAACTACGTTGCGATTGATAATACAAATGTTCAACGCGAAGGGACTGTGGAAGCAGTCACCATTGACGCGGCTATTTCTGCAGTTCAAAAAAGAGGCTACACTGTAGTCTCTATTGACCCAGCAGACGAGAGTAAAGGCTGGCGCGCGCTACTTCACTTTGAGTTTTCATTCATGAACTCAGTCTCCAACAAAGATGTGGTGATTTTATCTCGTCAGATTTCGACGTTGTTTCAAGCTCACGTATCGCCACTGCGTATTTTTAGATTACTTTCAGCCGAAGTTACTAGTCCACAATTACAAAGTATTCTAAACAAGGTAGTTGAGGACCTCCAAGGAGGTAGTTCTATTTCTCGTGCCCTGTCTTTTCATCCTGAAGTTTTTTCATCTTTTTACGTTAGCCTGGTGCGGTCAGGAGAAGAATCTGGGTCGCTGGAAAAATCTTTTGAATATTTGGCCGACTATCTAGACCGATCGTACGAAATTGTCAGTAAGGCTAGAAACGCTCTGGTTTATCCAGCTTTCGTAGTGGCAGTTTTTATTGCCGTAATGGCGCTCATGCTTACCTTGGTGATTCCAAAGATTGCCGATATTCTTACTGGTTCAGGGCAAGAGCTACCGATCTATACCAAGATCGTGATCGGTCTTTCAGATTTCTTGGTCAATTACATTGGCTTTATCTTTATTGGTCTAGCAGCTGCCTTTATTGGTTTTTGGAAGTTTAAGCAAACAGAAGTTGGTCAAAGAACCTACGATGAGTTTATGATTTCGATTCCTTACCTTGGTGATCTCAAACGCAAGCTTTTACTGACTCGAATCTGCGACAACCTTTCGACTATGCTTAGTAGTGGAGTCTCAATGGTCCAGGCTCTCGAAGTGACTGCCGATGTGGTTGACAATATGGTCTACAAAGAAATTATTGAAATTGCCTTGTCTGAGGTAAAAGGTGGACGCTCTTTAGGGGATGCTTTTGCCGAGTATCCTGAGATCCCTGGGGTTTTGACCCAGATGATCAAGGTAGGAGAGGAGACTGGTAGTCTATCTGAGATTTTAAATACCCTAGCTAGCTTTTACCGTCGTGAAGTAGACAATGCTGTCGATACTTTGATCGGTCTGATCGAGCCAATCATGATCGTACTTCTTGGTCTTGGTGTGGGTGTGCTCTTGGCTTCAGTGCTCATGCCGATCTACAATCTCAGTAGTGCTTTGTAGGTTTTTGTCCCTACCTAAAATAGTCCGTCCGTCTCTATAGTGATGAAAAGGATTGATAATTTGTTCAACATACTTGGACAGTTGTCCACATCGCCTTAAAATATGCAAGCAGAAAAACGTATAATGTAATCATCTACTTACAACGTAGATAATTTCTTTATCGATTCAGGTACACAGCTGATATCTGAATAAATAAAGAAGATATTAATCAAATTCACTAATTATTATGAAAAAAACAATGTTCACTCGCGGTTTCACCCTCATCGAACTTTTGGTGGTGATCGCTATTATCGGTATCTTGGCAGCAGTAGTGTTGGCTTCGCTAAATGACGCACGACGAGGTGGTTCTGACGCTTCTATCAAGCAAAGTATGACCAACTTGCGTTCACAAGCAGAAATCTTCTATAACTCAAATGGAAATACCTACGGGGTAAGTCCAGCTGGTATCTGTGGGAGTACCCAAGGATTACAGCTGCTTAATGCCGCAGTAAGTAACGGTCCTAGTGGGGCGGTACAAAATTGTGATAGTACAGCACAGGCGTGGGCAACTGAAGCTAATCTTAATATTGGCGGTTTTTTCTGTGTTGATAGCACTGGTAAAGCAACGACTACTGTTGGTACTAAAGGAGCTACCGCCACAGTTTGTCTGTAATATTTCGCAGCCTTTTAAACAAAACAATAAGCGCCTTGGGCGCTTTTTGTTTTGTTTCATCTTATCTCATTTTAAAACCCACCTCATAATTTGTGACAGCACTCGTAGAAGAATGCTGTAGGTGAGGACGGCTAGGGAGAGAGTGCTAGTGTCTGGGGCTTTCTAGTAGGTCAATGATCAAGTGGCAGTGCTATAATTATCACAATGGAATATATTTTTGACACACTCCCAGTTAGTTTTATTACTATTATGTCCTTCACTTTGGGTGTGATCATTGGTAGTTTTCTCAATGTCTATATATATCGCTTTCATACCGGCAAGTCGCTAGCCGGGCACTCACACTGTCTCTCTTGTGGTCACGGTCTTCGTTTTTACGAGCTGGTGCCACTCGTGTCCTACGTTTGTCTTAGAGGGCGTTGCTTCAAGTGCCAGTCGTATATTCCGTCTCGGTATTTTTGGGTTGAGCTTTTGACTGGACTTTTGTTTGTCCTGGCTACTTTTACCGTGACCGACACTGTCGCTTGGTTTCACTTAGTGATTATCTTGTCCCTTTTGGTAGTGATAGCTGTCTATGATTTTTATCACATGGTCATTCCCGACGAACTGGTTGGCGCGCTGTTGGTCATTGTCTTGTCGAGTCAGTTGTACGAACTCATCTTGGGCGCTAGTGTGGTGGTGTTTGCCTACAATCTTTTGGCCGCCATGTTTGGCTCACTCTTCTTAGCTTTCCTCTGGCGCATTTCACGTGGGACGTGGATCGGCTTTGGTGACGTGAAATTAGTCATTCCTTTAGGTATTAGTGTAGGCTTTGGCGCTGTGTTTTCTATGATAGTACTGTCGTTTTGGATCGGCGCTATTCTTAGTCTAATATTGCTGGCTTATCAAAAGCTAAAACAAAGTGGACAACCACACTTACGTTTCATGGCTGGAGGACTTACAATGAAAAGCGCAGTCCCGTTTGCTCCGTTTCTGATTCTAGGATACTTGGCCGTCCTTTTCTGGCACATAGATGTCGTTTCACTACTAACATATGTCTAATAAAAATAATTTCAAAAATAATATTCAAGGTTTTGGTCTAGTAGAACTGATGGTCAGTATCAGTATTGTGGTTTTGGTAACCAGTATCATTTTGGCCAAGCACGATAGCTACAACAACGCGGTCCTACTCCGTTCTCAAGCCTACGACATAGCACTCAATATGCGCGAAGTGCAGCTTTTAGCGGTGAGTGCGGTTGGACAAACTGGAGATGGAGGCAATAATTTCCGTAATGAAATGGGTCTGTATTTTAGCAAAGACAACCCGGATTTTTATTATATTTATGTTGATAAAGATGGAGATTCCAGTTATGACTTGGGTGAACAGGTTGGGTTAAGAGGAAACATTGATCCCCGGTTTGAAATATCCGGTATAAGACTAGTAGGGGACGGCAATAACGAAAGCAAAGAACAAGTTGCTAATGTTTCTATTGTCTTCAAACGGCCAAATTTTGACGCTAGATTTTTCAAGGGTTCATCTGAACAAAATAATACAGCAGCTGTGGAAATTGATCTCAGCATGAAAAATGCCCCTCAAGGTTCCGATGGCGCAGCGCGAACCATGGAGGTCTCCAAAACTGGGCAGATTATTGTACAGCCACTAAAAAGCCAGAGTCAAAACTCTCCAGTGATCACTGACCCTAATCCTCTACCTGAACCAGGTGGTCCTACAAAGCCTCCTGAAGGTGATACTAAACCCCCTGATGAAGGAGGAGGAGGTGAAATAATAATCGATCCTGAACCTGAGCCTATAGGTTTACCACCTCCTGGAGGTGGTAGTGAGCTGCAATAGCATACCATGCGTATATTCCAGTCAAAAAATATTCAAGGCTTTACTTTAATAGAGATGATTGTATCTTTGGCAGTTTTTTCTATCGTAGTGACGACTGCCATCGGAGCAATGTTGGTCTTGATCTCGACCAATCAGCAACTCCAAGCCGAGCAAAACGTCATCACTAACCTCTCTTTTGCCCTCGACACTATGACGCGCGAGATTCGGACCGGAGACAAGTACTATTGCGCGAATTCTGGCTCGGGTGATGACCTAAAGGTGTTTACTGAAGATCAAGAATCAATAGGTACCGCTACAAAAAATTGCATTGTTCAAAGTACTTATCAGTATCGAGGAGTTTCCTTTTTTGAAGGCGGTGAGAGTTTAACTAAAGACACCACTGTCGCTTCAAATAGAATTTCCTACTTCTATGACTTTAATCAAAAAGCTATTTTTAGACGATTAGGAAATGAAACGGCTCAAGCGATCACATCTTCAGGTTTAGTTATCACCGATATGCAATTCTTTGTGAGTGGCGCTGTTGTCGGAGATGATGAACAGCCAACTGTCACTATTTACATTGAGGCCAAAGAAAAAGATGATGCCGAAGCTAAGACTTATCATTTGGAAACCACGGTTACCCAACGAATTTTGGACATATGATTTATTTAAATAAAAAACTCCAAGAAGGCTTTTCTCTGGTAGAGACACTAGTAGCTATTTCCATACTCCTCATCGTGATAGTCGGTCCGATGACGATCTCGTCCAAGGCAGCCAAGAGCTCAACCTTTGCCACCGAACAAGTCCAAGCTTTTTTCTTGGCTCAGGAAGGTCTGGAGTTAGCACAGAAGATGAGAGATGATTTCTTGTTGGTTAATTTTAGTAATTCAGGGTCTCTTTCGACTGGTTGGGTTAATTTCATTGATTCTCCTGCTTTCTCAACATGCTCCGCACCGGGGCCTGGATGTGGCTTGGCTTGGAATAATTTACCTGTAACCAGCTTAGTAACTCCTGTACTTTGTATTAATACAACCTGCCGTTTGTATTTAAGCCCCACTCCCGCTCATCGTTCCCGCTATACTCATGTAACTGCTGGTAACACCATCACTCCTTTTACTCGAGTGATTACTTTTACAGCCGATAATGCTGGCGGAGTGAAAGTAGTGTCCAAGGTCACTTGGCGGACAGGTTCTCTAATTGCTGACCAGAAAGTTGAAGTAGATACTTATTTATATGACATCTATGGTTCACTATAAAACACAACAAAATTCGGGTTTTGCCTTACTCATCTCACTCATTGTAGTGACGGTGGTTATTACCATTGGCTTGTCTATTTTGGATCTGACTTTAAAACAACTCCGTCTGTCGACCAACTCAAAAGACTCAGAGATTGCTTTTCACGCTGCCAACGCCGGTATGGAGTGCGCGAGATATTGGAGAGGTGAAGCTTCGTTAGCTATTGAGGATGGAAATAGCTTTACGCCACTTTGTTTTAATGTAAGCGCTGGTAGTCTTGTGTCAGCGGATATTATTGATACAAATGGAAGTGGCAATGCCTATCACTATGAATTCGAGTCTACTTGGGGGGCCGCTGGAAGTAGGTGTTCCGCCATGACGATTCTTTCGATTGTGTCCGATATAAACGCCGAGACCGTAATTAATTTAGCAGATATGGTTGCTGTCATTCCAGGTTATCCTGAAGAAACAGAGGACTATACTTGTCCGTCTGGAGGGGTTTGTACTTTTATTGCTTCCAGAGGCTACAGTAAGGCTTGTGGTGACCCAATAAATACTCCGGGTACCATAGAACGCGAAGTCTTGCTAGAATTGTAGGATGTCTAAAAAAGCCCCAGATACCAAATACTTAAATAAGCTTCGAAAGGTGGTTTTGCACCATCAGCAAAAATATCACGCTGAAGACGCACCAGAGATATCCGATCAGGCTTATGACGCTCTGGCCCGTGAACTAGTTGATCTTGAACTAAAACTTGAAGGTAAAAAAAGTGCTTCAGTATTAGTAGGAGCAGCTCCAACCGAAGCTTTTAAAAAAGTGAAACATCAGTCCAGACAATGGTCTTTTGATAATGTGTTTGATTTTGCCGAGCTCTCGGCGTGGGAAGAGAGACTAAAGCGGGTATTGGTAAAATCTGGCTTGTCTCTCAAAAATATCGAGTACGTCGCTGAACATAAGATCGATGGTCTAAAACTAGTGGTGGAGTATCGGTCCGGTAAGCTCGTGCGCGCCCTGACCCGTGGAGACGGGAGAGTAGGCGAAGACGTCACTCATACAGCTAAAACCATAGGTTCACTTCCAGTTCAACTAAAGCAGTCAGTAGACCTGATCTGTGTCGGAGAAGTATGGATGGGATACAAAGAGTTTGCCGAACTAAACAAAACCCAGATAAAAAATAAGTTGCCGCCTTTTGCCAATCCTAGAAATGCGGCCGCCGGCTCTCTTAGGCAGCTCGACCCTGAAGTAGCGCGCACTAGGCAGTTGTCATACTTTGCTTATGACATAGATTTGTTTGACGCTAAAGCGACCAAAGTAAACGAGCCTCGCACTCAAGCGGAAGAGTTGGCTCTGTTGCTCGAGCTTGGCCTGCCAACCAACGCCCATTCAAAAACTTGTCCAGCGCTTCAAGATATTGAAAAGTACTACGAGACCTGGAATAAGAAAAGTGATTCTCTCCCATATGGGGTAGACGGCGTAGTGATTAAGGTAAACGAAATTAAACTTCAAGAGACGGCTGGCTACACTGCTAAGTCACCTCGTTTTGGGATTGCTTATAAGTTTCCCGCGGTGGAGACTACAACTGTAGTCGAGGGTATTGAGCTGCAGGTCGGACGGACGGGCGTAGTGACACCAGTAGCGCACCTCAAAGCCGTTGTGGTCGACGGTTCAACCGTTACTAGGGCGACACTCCACAACGAAGACCAGATCAAGCGCCTGGACGTGAGGGTTGGAGATACGATTATTTTAAGAAAAGCCGGAGATGTTATCCCTGAGGTGGTGTCGGTCTTGAAAGAGCTTCGTCCAGCAAAAACCCGGTCATACACCTTTCCTAAGACGGTGGCGCTTTGTGGTGGAAGTGGAGAGATAGAAAGAGTGCCAGGTACCGCGGCTTACCGCTGCGTCTCTCTGGACTCAGACTTTTTACGCCGCCAGCAAATGTATTATTTTGTCTCCAAGAGCGCTTTCAATATAGATGGTGTTGGTCCTAAAATAATCGATGCTCTACTAGATAAAGAGTTAATCAAAGATGCGGCCGACTTATTTACTCTAAAGATAGAAGATTTTCTAAAGTTGGAAGGCTTTAAGATTAAGTCGGCTGAAAACTCTGTCAAAGCGATTACTGCTTCTAAGTCAGTTTCACTGACACGTCTTATCGTGGGACTGTCTATTGATAATGTGGGGGAGGAGACGGCCGGGCTTCTGGCGAGTAATTTTGGATCAACAGACAAACTAAAAGTTGCTACTTACGCCGAGCTTCAGACTATCGATGGGATTGGTGAGATAGTGACGCAAAATATTTTGGCTTGGCAACAACATAAATCAGCTCAGAGTTTCTTAGCTAGACTCTGGTCTCACTTAAGCGTGACCAATGAAAACAGTAGCAATCAAAACGGCCCACTTTCAGGACAAAGCTTTGTCTTTACTGGCACCATGGAGACTTTAGGACGAGACGAAGCTGGAGCAAAAGTAAAAGCTATGGGTGGTAAGGTGTCTGGTTCGGTATCGGCCAAAACTAGCTACTTAGTCTCAGGTGGATCTCCAGGCAGTAAAGCGAAAGAAGCTGATAAACTTGGGGTCAAAGTTATCTCCGAGGCGGAGTTTTTGGATCTCGTGGCGTGATGATACAGTAAATGTTATGATGCAAATCTATGAATAAAGAAGAGGTACAACATTTAGCCAAGCTAGCCAGAATAGAATTATCCGACTCTGAAACTGAGGCTTTTACCTCTCAAATTTCTTCGATTATAGACTATGTTGGTCAGGTAAAGGGAATTGTTAGTCAAAATGAAGGGGTGGCCAAGAAAGCTGGTGTGGTGCGCAACGTCTTACGCAAAGATGAGATTAAAAACGAACCCGATCAATTTACTAAAGATATTTTGCGTGAAATGCCACACACTGACGGGCGTTACATGGAAGTCAAAAAAATATTAAATACTGAATCTTAGACTATGCTTACTATCACCACCTTACGCCAGAAATTTATTAGTGGGGAACTAACTCCACTACAGTTTTTTGACGACTCCATCGCTCTTATCAAAAAAGACAATCCAGACATTAATGCCTTCCTGACTATTTTTGAAGACGCTCGCACGGAAGCTGAAGTGGCCACCAAGAGATACAAGGAGGAAGGCGATAAAGCGCCAGCGCTTTTAGGTATTCCTCTCGCTATTAAGAGTAATATTTTGATTAAAGGTAAAATAGCTTCGGCCTCTTCAAAAATGCTCGAAAACTATACCGCCATTTATGACGCGACGGTGATAAGTCGACTGAAGGCAGCCGGAGCAATTTTTATTGGGACTACCAACATGGACGAGTTTGCCATGGGTAGCTCCACTGAAAACTCAGCCTTTGGGGTGACTAAAAACCCAATTGATACTGCCCGTGTACCAGGAGGATCTTCTGGTGGCTCAGCGGCCGCCGTCGCTATGGGTGCGGTGGTGGCAGCACTAGGGACTGACACTGGTGGTTCCGTCAGACAACCAGCCAGTTTTTGTGGCCTGGTGGGCTTCAAGCCAACTTACGGTGCAGTTTCTAGATATGGCTTGATCGCCATGGGTTCATCACTAGACCAAGCTGGTTCACTGACAAATAACGTCGCTGATACTGAATTGATACATAATATAATTTCTGGAAAAGACGAAATGGATGCTACTACTATTTCTCCAGACACTTACCCAGAAACACCTTTAAAAGATACCTATACATTTGGCGTACCGCGGGCCTTTCTTGCCGACGGTGTAGACCCTGATGTTTTAGTTTCTTTTGAAAAGCATATTGAACTACTAAAATCACAGGGCCATAAAGTGGTAGATATTGAGCTGCCACTGTTTGAAAAGGGTTTGGCAGCCTACTACATCGTGATGCCGGCTGAAGTGTCTTCCAACCTGGCTCGTTTTGACGGGATTCGCTACGGACTCTCAGCTGGGGGAGACAACCTACTTGAGGTCTACGAAAAAAGCCGGGCCGCTGGCTTTGGTGACGAGGTCAAGCGTCGAATCCTACTAGGTACTTACGTTCTTTCTTCTGGCTACTACGATGCCTACTATGGCAAGGCCGAACAAGCTCGGGATCTGATGCGAGAAGAACTAGCTGCAGGTTTCAAAAATGTAGATTTTAGTCTAACTCCAACCAGACCAACTCCAGCCTTTAAGATTGGTGAAAAGAAAGATTTACTATCTTTGTATCGCCAAGATATTTTTACCGTACCAGTAAACCTGACTGGCGTACCGGCTATTTCTCTGCCCATGGGAACAGTTGAAAGGGAAGGAAAAGAACTTCCAGTTGCGGTACAATATATAGCACCGCATGGTGGAGACGCCGTCTTGTTTGCGATCGGCAAAAAAGTCTACGATCAGCGTCTCTAATTTTTTCTTTAAATGGAGCCAGTAACATTAACCTCACCAGCAGTAGAGGCCACCACCACTAGGTTATCTCCTGGTGGTATTGACGTCCTCTCACCTTTTTTAGATTTACTCAGCGGAATCGGCTTTTCTACTGACTCTGTCTTTGCTTTCCTAAATAATGCGTGGCTAGTCTACGCTATCTTTGCTTATCTTTTTAGTATTTTAATGTTAGTGCTGTTTATCTACGCTTCAGCCGGCAAGAAGCGATTAGATGATATTGAGGAAGAAGAGAGAGAGAGAAGAGAACAGCTCTATGAAGACCATTTTTCTAAAGGGCCTAAAAATAACCGCATGCAAGATATGATAAACCATATCGAATCAGAAAATCCGAGTGATTGGAAACTGTCTATTATTGAAGCTGACATTATCCTAGATGAAATTTTGAAAAACGCTGGTTATGCCGGTGGTTCTTTAGGAGAAAGATTGCGCAGTATTTCTCCATCACAACTGGAGTCTCTGGACGATGCCTGGCAGGCCCACAAGATACGAAACCAAATCGCTCACGGCGGCGCGGACTTTGTCCTAACTCACAAGCTAGCGCAAGACACTATCAAACAATACCGCCGAGTGTTTTACGAAATGGGCATCCACTAGGATTTGGTGGGGGAATAAAGAAAAGACACCGGCCTAAGGCCGGTGTCTTTTCTTTATTGTTGCGGGGCCCGGAATCGAACCGGGGTCTGGAGGTTATGCGTACCACTATAGCTTTCGCTACTTTACCATAAGATAAATTTGGGGTCTGGACTATACCTTCATCTTTTTAATTTCTTAAAGTCAGATGCTTACCATCTAGTCTCTACACCTTCAAATACAAAAATTGTATAAGCTTGGCTCGGTATTGCCAACAGGACATTTTACAAGTCACTGTAAGGTTTCACCGAATTTGGCAAGAATTCCATAGGTCATTTCTGTCCCATGAGCCCAATTGAGCCTCCCGAGGTACCTCTCCTCTACCCCGCTATATATGCACAGAGAAAAGTATACACCAAAAAAACGTTATGTCCATTTTTGGTTCATCTACGTTCAAGAAAATAGTCAATGTTTTAAGGATTAAATAGAGTGTCGATAACATTTTACGTTTACACTTTAATGTATGGCATACTAGGTGTCATATGCAATGTGTCATTTTAGCGGCTGGAAAAGGAACGAGATTAAAACCTCTTACTGAAAATACTCCTAAACCTTTAGTTAAAGTATGTGGTAAACCACTGATTGACCATATCGCTTCAGCTTTACCGAGTGCGGTTAATGAGATTATTATGGTGATTGGGTATCGGGGAGATATGATAAAGGAGTATTGCGGAGATGTCTTTCACGGCCGTCCAGTAAAATATATTGAACAGACAGAAATCAATGGTCCAGCCACTGCTTTGTGGTTGACTAAGGATTGGATTAAGGGGCGGTTCTTGTTTATGTTTGCTGATGATATCCATGGCAAGGAAGACTTAGCTCGGGCTGTCTCATTTAGTCGTTCAATTTTGGCCACTACCAATGATAATCCCGAAAGGTTTGGGGTAATTGTTCGTAATCCTGACGGTACTATTGCCGAGATGATAGAAAAACCAAGTTCTCCTTCTTCTAATCTCGTTGCGACTGGCCCCATGGTGCTTGATCAAAAAATATTTGATTTTCCGCCGGAGTCTCCAATTAACAACGAATACTTTATGCCTGAGATTATTATGCGCTATAAGGAGTCTTACCCGATTGCTGTGGTCGATGAGAACTTATGGTTGGCTATCGGCTATCCGGATGATATTGATAGAGCTGAGAAGAAACTATGTCCAGTGGTGTAACTCAGATTTATGCAATGTATCATTATCTGTGCTGGAAAAGGAACTCGGTTGCGCCCATTGACCAAAAATACCCCTAAGCCACTCATTAAAGTATGTGGCAAACCAATTCTGCAACATACTATCGAAGCATTGCCTTCAAAAATAGATAAAATTATTTTAGTTGTCGGTTATTTAGAAGAGCAGATTCGTAATTTTTGCGGAACCGAATTTTGCGGGAGAAAAATAGAATATGTCACACAAGCAAATCCGGCTGGTGGAACTGGCGATGCTCTAAATTGTGCTAAAGATCTTGTGCGGGGCAAGTTCTTGTTATTGAACGGGGATGATATCTATGGCGCTGAGTCGCTGAAAATTATTGTCAGAGAAGACAGTGCAATATTTGGAGTGCGTTCGGATACACCAGAAAAGTTTGGAGTAATTATTTCTGACGAGCGCGGTTTTCTTAAAGAGATAATAGAGAAACCTAAGGTGCCTCCTTCGAATCTGGTCAATATAGGCGTATATGTTCTAAACGATTCAATTTTCAACTATGAAGTTGAGGTGTCGGATTTAGGGGAAGTCCTAGTGACTGATATGGTAACAAAATACGCAAAACATAATCTAATGAAAATTATCGAACAAGATCTGTGGTTACCAATAGGCTATCCAGATGATATTGAAAAGGCTGAGAAAATATTAGCAGCATGGAGTTATTCTAAAAATCCGGCTTCATAGTTTCTTAGATTGGGTTGATGGAGCGCAAAAAATGTAGTACTCTAGCACCACGCATATTTGTCGGCGTAGCTCAGTTGGTAGAGCATAGCACTCATAAAGCTAAGGTCGCAAGTTCAATCCTTGCCGTCGACACAAATAGCAATTTAGAAAGATCACTATAAAAAGTTTTTCTTTAGAGCAAACTAACGATTGCTGTTACCACCATGAGAATGGACAGTACGTTATACTGTCATCGTGTCCTCTCCAAAAAAATACGCAAAGGATTACTTTAAGGTGTGGTCGCCTGATATGGCATATGTACTTGGCTTTCTCTATGCGGATGGAAATATTGTTCAAACAAAGAGGGGTAATCATTACATTGCTATCTATTCGGCGGACAAACCCCTGCTTGTAGCAATGAGGCGCGCAACGCAGTCTGCCCATAAAATTGCCCTACGAAATGCATCTGCGGGGCACGTGTATAGAATTCAGGTTGGAAGTTCTGAATGGTTTAATGATTTGAAGAGAATAGGACTAACTCCCAACAAATCAAAACGAATGTGTCTACCTCGGGTACCAAGTGAGTTTTTTGGAGACTTTGTGAGGGGATATTTCGATGGTGATGGTAACGTTTGGGTTGGTTTTGTGCATAAAGACAGGAAAACACCCCTTAGAGTCATTCAGGTCGCCTTCACGAGTGGATCTCCAGCGTACCTTAAGTCTCTCCATCTTAGGCTCAAGAAACAGGGTGTCCAAGGAGGCAGTTTCCATAGGCCAAAGGCCGGAAACTATGCACGACTGGCATTCTCCGTCTTCGACTCTTTGAAAATTTACAAAATTATGTATAATAGTCCCCACAAGCTCTATTTAAAGAGAAAGAAGATTATCTTTGAACGGTTTGTACAACTGCGGTCGTAGCTCAACTGGTTAGCAGCACCCGCCTGTCACGCGGGAGGTTGCCGGTTCAAGTCCGGTCGACCGCGCAGTTAGATAAAGAAAAAACTACTCATTTTTATGAGTAGTTTTTTCTTTAGAAAGCAACCTGCGTTGCTTTCGTATCTAACTGCGAGACGGAGACATGTCACTTTGTGACAGTCGAGTCGGGA
>Ga0163144_10009175_pt1 | contig 21276 bp, 22 predicted proteins | sample OliLak19BULKMAT1_FD_123175 | JGI IMG/M metagenome (GOLD analysis project Ga0163144, IMG submission 123175) | Freshwater microbial mat bacterial communities from Lake Vanda, McMurdo Dry Valleys, Antarctica - Oligotrophic Lake LV.19.BULKMAT1 | ecosystem: Environmental > Aquatic > Freshwater >... | reverse complement strand
CATGCAATGATATATATTTGCCCGTCAATTGGTAGTAACGCTTTTGCAGTGCGAGTGCGTGATTCCAAATCATACCAGCAACATTAATTTGCTGATGAATCGAACCATCAACTTTGTTGTTGCGATACAGTCGGTATTTGTATGTTTTACGCACGTTGACAACTTTTGGCATCAAGCTATTCCACTTTTTCGCTATCACCTAAGCGTTCTATCAGTAGTTTAACCCGCTCACTTAAACAAATACTTGTTGAGCGTTTACGTTGTTATTATCACTTTTGTTTATTATACTTTTATTCTAGCGCACTTTTAACTACAATGCACTAGCGCCTTATATCCCCATAGCTAAAACCATAGGCTTTACGGCGGTTTTTCGATAAATAAGGCGTGAAAATGTACCAATCACGCCTAAAAAACCACTCTTTATCTTCATTAATTATACCATCTGTTAGGAATTTTCACAATAGGGCTAATTATCGGTATGAACCGTCTACCCCCCACTTGACAGATAAGCGTGGTGGGGTGTACAATTTCACCTATTGCGGGTGTAGCTCAGTTGGTAGAGCGTTTGCTTCCCAAGCAAAATGTCACGAGTTCGAGTCTCGTTACCCGCTTTGAATAACGCTCAGAGAAGCTATCTGAGCGTTTTATTTCGTAGGGAATTTTTTTGAGGAGACATTATCGTGGCGGAATTTGTGCTAGAAGCAGAAGCCCGCGTTATTACGGGTAAAAAAGTGAGCCAATTGCGGAATGCGGGTTTAGTTCCTGTCACCGTTTATGGTCCAAAAATTGAACCAATCAATTTGCAAATCCCTTATCGTAATTTGGAGCGTATGTTGCTCAAAGCAGGCGGGACAAACCTTATTGACCTAACGGTTGATGGAAAAGTCCACATTGTTTTGGCGCGTGAAGTTCAACGGGATGTGCTGAAGGGCAAAATTTTACATGCCGATTTCTTCTCGGTAGATGCCGCCAGCAAAATCCGTTATGCCATCCCTGTTCACCTTATTGGAGAAAGCCCCGCCATTGCATCGAAACGCGGGATTATGCTCACAGGGACACAGACTATCACCGTTGAAACCCTGCCCGGTAAATTGTTACACGGCATTGACGTAGATATTTCTGGTATGACCGAAATTGGCTCTACCATCGTTGTTGGCGATATTAAAATGCCAGCCGATGTGGTTGTCATTGATGACCCAGAAGAAATGGTCTTCCGTATTACCCAAACCTCTGCCCAACGTGCAGAAGAGGAAATCGAAGCCGGTGCAAATTCTTCTGAGCCAGAAATTATTCAAAAGGGCAAACTCGAAGACGAATAATAACCAGTGTGGTGGGCATGACAGAAATAACCATGCCCCTACATTTTTTCCCTGATAATATGCTATAATCATGGTATACATGCCGGAGTGGCGGAATTGGCAGACGCGCTACGTTCAGGGCGTAGTTCCCTCAAGGAGTATGGGTTCGACTCCCATCTTCGGCACAAACATCAAAAAACGAGAGACATCAGTGTTTCTCGTTTTTTTATTTTAATCCCGCCCGCCAGCGCTCATCGGCATAATCTTGCGGGGTATCTACATCGCGCAAAATACTATCGCTCTCCACAGGGATATACTGAATATGTGCTTCGTGCTTGATGATAAAATCGCGCAAGGTGCTTTTGTCGTTGAGCATCAAAATTTCGTGCCAATATTTGCGCCCAATTAAAATCGGGTGTCCACGTCTCATTTGAAAACTGGGGATGAGCAAATCGCCACCATGTTCGGCATAGTGCATCTGCAAATCGTTTAGCACACGGGCATTGAGGCGGGGTTGGTCGCCCAATACCACAAAACAGGCAGATACTTCTCTCGGCATGGCACGCAATCCCGCCTTGATAGACGACAACATCTCCCCAGATTTATAAGCACGGTTATAGGTGAGTGTGATGTCGTAGGGGTCTAAAACCGTCTTTACTTCGTTGGCTAAATGCCCTGTAATAATGTGAATTTGTTCAATTCGGGCGCGGATGAGCTGGTCGGTGATATGCTCGATGATGGTCTTATCATCTGACCATGGGAGCAATATTTTCGATTGACCCATTCGGCTCGATAACCCCGCCGCCAAGACAATTGCCCCCAATGGGCGCTGGATTTCATAGACGGGTTCTGTGGCACGGGCATTGCCCATCACCACCCCCGATAGGCGCGAATTTTTGAGCGCGAGTTTGGCGATGAGCCGCGCGCGGTTGCGTCCATATTGGGTGGTGGTTGTGCCATTGAGATAAGCGACCACACGGGCTTTGTCTGGAATCCCTTTTAGTCCCAACGATTCATCGCGCAAAATTTGTGCCACCCACGGGGCGCGGATTCGTCCCTCGTGGGGGAAGCCATAGCGTGCGATGATGGCATCGGCATTATACACATGGTCTTCATCCAACGGCTGACCCAACACCGATAACGATACGGTTGGCACGACCAGCGATGTTTCTGGCGGAAAAAGTGGCTCATGGTCATACGGGGCTTTGAGTGGCAATCCATTGGCGCTATCGGCTTCTATGAGCATTACATCGCTATCTACGGCATCCATGAGGCGCACAATCCAACTCGGTTTTGCACCATAGGCATCACCTTGCTTGATAGCATCGTATAAAAATACAAAGCCTGTCTCAGATAATGCCTGCGAGATGGCATATTCCCCCGCATGGGTGGACATCGCACGCGGCATGAGCGCCAATTTATCGGCAGATAGGCTGTTGGTGGTGGTCGCCAAGACGCGCCACCCCAACGCAGTGAGTTCATCACCCAATCGCAATAAGGTGGCTGTTTTGCCCCCTGCGCCAATAAATGCGACGACATCGCCTCGTGAGATGTTAAGCGCCTGATATAACAGCATGATTATATGCCACCGAGTCCCCGCGCCCGCAACGCTTTGACAACACTATCGGGTGTGAATGGGATTTGATTAAGCCACACACCCGTTGCATTATGAATGGCGGCGGCAAGCGCGGGGGCAATGGTCAGAAACGGCATTTCTGCCACACCACGTGCCCCCCAAGGTCCAATAGGGTCTGGATATTCTAGCAAAACGGGCTTCACCCGATGCGGAATATCTAACGCGGTGGGAATGAGATAAGTCGAAAAATACGGATTTTTGAGTTTGCCCTTATCAGAGACCAAATGCTCCATCACGGCATAGCCTTGTGCTTGCACCACGGCACCTTCTACCTGCCCCAAAACACCTTGTGGGTTGATAATTTTTCCCACATCATGGGTAGAGACCACATCCAAAATATCTATCTGACCTGTTTCGATGTCTACCTGTGCTTCAACTGCTTGTGCCACATAGCCATAGGCAAAATTGGGTTCACTTTTGCCCGTTTTTGGTTCATACATGGTGGTTGGTGGGGGACGATACATAAAATCACCGATAGCGGGACGTTCTTCATTAGCCCATTTTTGCAATGCGATTTGTGCCGCACCACGAATGGCATTACCCGCCATGAATACCAAACGGGATGCCGATGCACTACCAGACGATTGAAAACCGGCGGTATCGTGTGTTTTGAGGTGTATCTGTTCTAGTGGCACACCTAGCGCTTCGGCGGTCATCTGCACAACGACGGTATGTGCGCCTTGACCGACCTCCGCGCCTGCGGCTTTGATAATCACTTTTTCGATGCTAGATGTGCCATAGAGTTCAATTTGCGCCCAGCTATGTTCTGGAAAACCAAAGGCATAGCCGACATTTTTATAGCTACAGGCAATGCCCACCCCGCGCCGTAAATGGGGCGATGGGGCAGGTTGGCGCGGGCGGATTATCCAGCCAGAGCCATTTTGTGACCAAAAACTTTCTTTGGCACAGGCTTCTATCACTTGGGGCATACTCACCCCTTTGGGTAGGGGGGTGCTGACCGATAAAATGCTCCCCTCTTGAATACTGTTCATCAGACGTATTGCCACAGGGTCTATTTGTAACGTATCCGCAAGCTGATTCATCATGCCTTCGGCACAAAAAGCCGCTTGTGGTGCGCCAAACCCACGAAATGCCCCTGTAGGGATATTATTGGTATATACCCCATAGGTATCTATGCTCACATGCGGGACTTCGTAGGGTCCTGTGATGGCTAATCCTGCATTTGCCATGACTTTATTGGATGTATAGGCATACGCGCCCACATCGCCAATGATACGGGCTTGAATGGCGGTGATTTTACCCGCATGGGTCGCGCCCCATTTTGCCCACATGCGAATGGGGTGGCGTTTGTGATGATAACGGATAGATTCTTCTCTGCTCCAGATAATCTTCACAGGGCGGTTAAGTTTCCATGTGGCGAGCGCGAGTAATATTTGCACCGACATATCTTCTCGTCCGCCAAATGCCCCGCCAATTGCGGGGTATATCACGCGCACACGGTCTTCTGGCAGATTGAGTGCATGGGTGATTTGCCATAAATCCTCATGCACCCATTGACCCGCCACCGCTACGGTGATGCGTCCTTCGTCATCTACATAAGAGAGACCTGCTTCGGGTTGTAGATAGGCATGTTCTTGGTAGCCTGTTTCATACATGCCTTCGATAATCACATCCGCATCGGCAAAACCCGCCTCGCTATCCCCTTTGCGGATGGGATAGTGGCAGAGGATATTATTGGGATTATCGGCATGAAGCTGGGGTGCATTATCGGTCATTGCCTGTTCCATATCATATACGGCGGGCAAGTCGAAATAATCTACCTCAATCAGTTTGACCGCTTGTGAGGCAATCGCTTCGGTTTCTGCGACCACAATTGCAATATTATCCATATAGCAACGCACAATATCGGCATGGGGGTTATTGCTCCCTATGCCACATAACACGGGCTGGTCTTTGAAAATGAGTCCATAGGTGTTATTGGGGATGTCTTTGGCAGTATAGATAGCGACCACACCCGCGAGGGCTTGTGCCTTGTGGGTGTTTATGCGTGTAATTTTGGCGTGGGCGCGGTCGCTCCACAAGATTTTCATCCACAACTGACCATCACGGTCGAGGTCACTTGGATAGGGAGTCACACCCGTGACTTTGCCATGGGCGTCTATCCGCTTGACTTCTGTGCCGATGATGAAGGGTTGGTCTTTTGCCATACGATACAATCCTCATTGTTGAACTGGATTTAGGTGGGGTCTACCCCCTATTTATCACTGCCCATTTTACGTTTGGTTTCTTCTGCCATTTTGCGATTCACTTCTTGACGGCGTTTCTTACGAGCAATGTCTTCTGCTACTTTGTCTTCTTTTTCTTTTTTCAGTTCACGTTCATTGGTGAGTTTGGTGGGTTTTGGCGCAAGTACCGCATACATCATGGCGGCAAAGAGCAAAATGATGACCGCGACAACCGCCCCAACGACCAATTGCACGACTTCAAAATTATCGGCAATGTCTTGAGAATTATCTGGCAAAATAGTGTTTTGCAACCATTCGGTGAGTGGCTTAGATAGGGAAAAGCCCACGCCTGCGGCGGCGGCGAGTAAAAATAAGCCGATGAGTGGCAAAAAAGCATTGAGGGGGGTCTTCTTTTTTGCCTTTGACATATATTCATCTTCAAAACTCATGATAGTTGCTCCTTTGATTTTTCACTTGCAGATAAGATAGCATTGATAATGGCATAATAACCTGTGCAACGGCATAAATTCCCGCTAATGCTTTGCAAGATTTGGTCATGGGTGGGTGTTGGGTGTTCATCCAACAATTTTGCCCCAGACATAATAAATCCAGGTGTACAGTATCCACATTGTACCGCACCTTGCTCAATAAATGCTGATTGAATTGGATGAAGGTTTTCGCCGTCTGCTAATCCTTCCACGGTGACAATTTTGGCGTGATGGGCGCGAGGTGCGCCAACCATGCACGACATCACCGCCGCCCCATCCAAAAAGACGGTACATGCCCCACATTCACCCTCTGCACAACCCTCTTTTGTGCCGATAAGATGGGCATCTTCGCGTAGAAAACGCAACAGGGTTTTATCGTGACCTGTCGTGAAGGTGTGTGTTTTTCCGTTGATGGTGGTCTCTATGGTGGGATTTTCTGCCGATATGGTGCTGGCTTGTGATAGAGACATATCGCCAGAATTGCCCCAGAGCATAGCGGGATTTTTTGGATAATTATCGGCTTGGGTGTTGGTCATCACTGCCCGCAAGCCACGCGACACCAATATCCCTATCATTTCAGTACGATAATCCGCAGGAGCGCGAATATCGTTTATGGGGGTAGGGATACTGGCACAAGCCAATGCCGTTTGGCGGATGAGGTCTGGTGTGAGTGATTGCCCGATGAGCGATTGTGCCACTTGTGGCAGGCTGATGATGGTTGGCGCGACACATCCGAGTGTAATGGTTGCATCTTTAATGGTGTCATCGGGGTTAAAATCCAAGATGAGCGCCACATTGATGACTGCAATGGCTTGTGCTTTACGGAGACCCAATTTGATGAATATCCCACGAGAAGAATTTGTCATGGCAGGAAAATGAACATGGGTAAGCAGTTCATCTGGGCGCATGACCGTTTGGCGATAGCCCGTATAAAATTGGCTGAGGGGGATTTCGCGTATCCCCGATGTGCTGGCGAGCGAAACACTTGCACCCAATGCCATGAGTGGGGTGATGGTATCGTTGGCGGGGGAAGCGGTAATGATATTGCCCACGACTGTGGCGCGGTTGCGGATTTGTGGCGCACCGATTTCCCAGCTGGCTTGTGCCAATGGGAGCGCATGGGCGATTATATCGGCATTGGCGACTACCTGATTGTGTGTGACCAACCCGCCGATGCTGATTTTTCTGTTTGTGTGGGTAATATCGGCTAAATCGGCTAGGCGGGTGATGTCTATAATCACATCGGCATGGCGCTGTCCGCGTTCTAATTCCAGCAATAAATCTGTGCCACCTGCCATAATTCTGGCATTGGCTTGGTGGTCATGGAGAAGGTGTAGAGCTTGGTCTATGGTTGTGACTTGGTGATAGGTTTGCCACATAAGATACTTGTTCCTCATTATTTTCAATAACGTTTAATGGCATCTTGGGCGATTGCACCGCCGATATTATGCAAAATGAGATATGCCATTTGGCGTGCGCCTTCGTGGTCACTCTCAGATAAAATTTCGATGACTTCGGGCAAAATCATATCGGGGATAATACGGCGTGCGAGGTGAACTAATGCCCAACCTGCGTGTGAACGGACATCAAATGAGGTGTCATTGAGCGCATTGAGTAGGGCGGGAATGGTCTCTGGATTGCCGATTTGGTCTAATGCCCATGCAGAATAAGTGCGGACATCTTCATCGGGGTCTGTGAGGCACGCTAGGCACGCCTCTAGTGTGTCTGAATGGCGATATTTGCCCGCATATTGCAAGCCTAAGACACGTTGATGGCTATATGGGCTGGTGAGCAGGTATAAAATAGCTTGCAAAGACATATCCATATGGGCAAAACCCCTATTTGGTGAGTGGTTCAACCTCTAAAATGGTGACAGGGTTAATATTCATGATACAAGTCTCTTTATAATCGGTACGGGTGGTATTTCGGCGGTCATAGGTGTGGACATGCCCATGAAGCATATACCGTGGGCGATACCAATCCATAAAACGCAAAAATGATGGAAATCCGTTATGGGGCAAATCTGGTGCATCGTGAATACCTTTGGCGGGCGAATGTGCCACAAAAATATCTACCCCATGCTCGTGCATCATGCGGCGCAAGCGGAGTTGTGGTCCCATTTGCAAAACCATGAGCATCATTTCGGCATCACTATATTGGATTTTCCCTTTATTATACCGAATAGACCCCTCTAATCCCGCAAAAGTGAGTCCGTTGAATGTGACAATACGCTTGTGCAAGTCATCGCCACCGGGCGGGCTTTCATCATAATTTTCATCATGATTGCCCCGCACATACATCATCGGCACAGATAGGACAGAGGTCAGAAATTCCAAATAAACCGACGGTAAATCGCCACAACTGATAATGAGGTCAATATCGTTATAGCGCCTCCGCAAGTTTGCCGCACTCTCCATCTGTGGCGGCACCATATCACTTACACATAGTATCTTCACAAAAACGCTCACTAGCCAATATATAATACAGAATTTTTAATTTTGTTACTTATCGCGCATAGGTGCGCCTGTGCCACCGCGTTGGTGCATGATAATTTCTGATAAAATGCTCACCGCGATTTCTTTGGGTGTTTCTGCGCCAATTTCTAAGCCAATAGGCGCATGAATCCGCGCTAATTCGGCATCGGTGAGGGGATAAACATCCCGTAGTGCCTGTAATGTTAACGCCCACCGTCGTTTACTGCCAATTACGCCGATATAACGGGCGGGTGTGGCGAGTAGGGCGGGGAGCAATGCCAAATCTATTGGCAACCCGCGCGTCACGGCGACTATTGCCATTTTTTCGTCTATTGTAACATATTGTGTCAATTCTTGTGGCATACAAACCACGTATTTTGCCAACCCCGCCACCACCTGCGGATTGCAAAATTCTGGACGGTCATCACTGAGGATGACCCGATAGCCCATCCAGTGCGCCAACCCCGCCATTGCCACCCCAACATGCCCCGCGCCGATGATGATAATCGTATTGGGTGGGTTAAACGGCTCGATAAAAATTTGTGCTGTGCCACCACATATCCCTGGGTCGCCATCGGCAAGATTGTTGAGGGTATAGGTTTGTAGGGTGGCTTTTTCGGATATGAGCGCATTGAGACCCGCTTGAATCACCAACGATTCCATCGCCCCACCGCCGATTGTACCGAGTGTTGTGCCATCGGCACGGATGAGCATTTTGCTCCCTGCATGACGGGGCATAGACCCTTGTGTGCTGATGACGGTGGCTAGGGCGACTGGCTCACCCGCTTGTTGGGCGTATGATAGGGCATGGATGATAGGGGCGGTATCGTCACTCATGGCTAAAAATCATCCGCAAAGGTGTCTATAAGCAGGCGCACATCGTTGCCCAATGGGCATAATACCGCGCAAGTCGCGCCAGACTCGAAATATTGGCGGATTTTTTCTCGACATTCATCGCGTGTGCCAGAAGCCGTGACCATCTGCACAATATCATCTGGTACAAGCCGTCCTGCTTCTGCGAGGGTGGTGTCGGTGAGGGGATAGCGCACGACTTGGGTGACCATATCAATCAATTCCTGTGGAATCCCACTGGCACGCATCAGCGCAGGGTGTTGTGCCAAATAGCGTGTGACCCAAAGCCGTGCTACATCCAGCGCCTTTTGGCGGTTATTATCTACCGAACACGCGATGAGTTGGGGACGGTCTATGCTATGCACGGAGCGACTAATCTGGCGTGCGCCACGCGCCAATTCGGTCATGGCAAAATGGTTGTATTGAGGCGACACCATAAAATTGAGCAATACCCCATCGGCAATTTCTCCCGCCAGCGCCAGCAAATTTGACCCTGTTGCGCCGATATAAATGGGGACATAACGCGGTTCTTTGCGCCCATGTACGATATTCAATTCGACATCGGTCATGTGGACAAATTCGCCCTGAAAAGTCACTTTTTTCATCGCCAATAAACCGCGTATGACATGAATCGTCTCACGCAATGCCAAAAGTGGGCGCTCGCGGCGGATGCCCATTTGTGAGGCGAGTGGGTCATACCAGATGCCAATCCCGCACATGATACGGCTCGGTGCAAGGTCATCTAGGGTGAGAAAGGTGGACGCGATAGTGGCGGGGTTGCGTGACCAATTATTAATCACAGCAGACCCAATGCGGATTTTGCTGGTGCTGGTGGCATATGCCGCCATTGGCACAATGGCATCGCGTGCTAAGCCACTTTCTGCTTGCCATACCGCCTCAAATCCGCGCATCTCGGCGTATTGGACATAGGCAATCGCCTCTTTGAGCGGGTGAACGTCTTGTAGATATAACGCCATGCGTCCCAACATGCTAGGTATCCAATTTTCTGTTCAATAGATGCAATTCGTCTAAGGGCAAATGTGCAATGCTATCCCCATCGAGTCGTTGAATAATACGGATATAATTCTCGATGTCCTCTGGCAAATCTATATCTTGCACCATGCGTTCCGATTCATACATCAACACTTCTGCGCCCGCATCCCGTGCCAATACCGCATGAGCCTGAAAACTGCCCTCGCCATAGGCATAACGAATTAACCCGGGCGGCTGAATATAAAAGGCATTTGTGCCGTCCCGATTGCGGTCTGTCGAGAGTACCACACATGGGCGGTCAATTTGCCCCATGTGGATAATCTCTTTTATATCCTCTGGTGAAAGGAGGGGCAAATCTGCGGGTAAAACTAAAATCGCATCGCTCCGCCAACTGGCGACAACCGATGTCGCCCGTTCTAGTGCCTCATTAAGCGCAGGTGTGCCAGATTCTTGAATGGTCTTTGCACCATATTCGCGGGCGATGGTGAGTGCATGGTTGTCTCTGCTCACGACCAACATGCCTGTTACCTCTGCGACACTTTGCACCACTTTGAGCGTATGACGCAACATCACCTCTGCCAATTTTTCGCGCCCTTCTGGGGTGACGATGGCAGACAGTCGGCTTTTGGCGAGTCGTAGTGGTTTGATGGGGATAATTGCCCAAACACTCATGAAGATTTCCAATCACTAAGCCATGCTAATAAATATTTTGCCAGCGAAATACGTTTTTCATCGCTATCCATGAGGGTATCGGTGAAACGCATGGCGATGGATGATGGGGTGAATGTGACAGATTCATCACGGCTATCGCCCAAAAAGCCATTGATAACCCCACCATAATAGTCTATGACACTTTGTGGGGTGACAGACACGCCTAATTCGCGCATCAATTTGGCGGTGGGTCCCTTCACTGCCTGTCCCTGAATGAGTGGGGTGACGACAATGCGGGGGATATTCCGTGACATGAGCCATTCGGTCATGCTGTGCAAACTGAGGATGGGGCGCACCGATAGCCACGGGTTGGATGGCGCGATGATGACCGCATCGGCAGATTCTAATGCCTGTTGTACCGCAGGCGATGGGTTGGTGGCATCTGCGCCCACATATTCAATGGATGTGAGGGTCGGTTGCCAGCGATGTTTGACAAAATATTCCTGAAAGGGCAATTCGCCATATTCTTTGGTATGCACAATGGTCGGCACTTCGCCATTTGCCATTGGCAATAATGTGCAAGTAATACCCAACACTGTAGCGAGTCTGCGCGTGATTTCGGTGAGCGTCACGCCTTCATACCACCATTGGGTACGGAGGAGGTGGGTGGCAATATCTTTATCACCCAACTTAAACCACTCATCAGAATTATAGCGGCGCAAGGCATCTAGGGTGTTGGTGGTATCGTCTGCCACACCCCATCCCATATCTTTATTTACCATATCCGCTAGGGTATACATCACCGTATCGAGGTCGGGGCAAATCCGCAAACCATGATGCCAAAAATCATCGCCCGTGTTGATGATAATGGTTAAATTTTCGGGTGGCATAGCATGATATAAGCCATACGCTAATTTTGCCCCACCAACGCCCCCCACCAACAAAATAATTTTTTTATGGTTGTTCAAAGTAAAGCCTCTTTTATATGGATATGGGCGGGCGATACATAATGTCGCCCCTACAAACCCATACATAGGTGGATTGTGGGGGTGAGGCACGCCTTTGCCCGCAATATTTTTATACACGCATTTTAACAGAAAATAGGACGATTGTCTTATCTATAATGGAGCAATGATTTTGAAATCAAATGATTTTTCAGAAAAAGAGAGACCTTTAAGGGCTTTGCCTTGTGGCTGACATACGCACTGCGTGCTAGTTAGCCAGTACAATTCTGCCTATTTTGAGGGATGCACTGGCTGTACGGACGTGATTAATCGCGTCCGTACAAGGCGTTAGCCTCGGATGTCAGCCACAAAATATTAAAAAATACTCCCAAATTGAAATATTCTCTTAAGCCAATAATCGTATGAATTTGTTTTCAGTTTTCCATAATTACATAGCGAATGTTACTTATAAAGCGTTAAATCTTCAATAGATTTGCGCGGTTTTGATTTTTCTTCGGCGGGAAACCCGATGGTGATGAGGGCTTGTGCCACCCAATCGCTGGGCAGGTTAAGCGCGTTTTGCACGACATCGGGGCAAAACAGGGGGGCGCACATCCAACATGCCCCAAGACCCAATGCGTGTGCCATGAGCAACATATTTTGCCCCGCCATGGCGGTACTTTGCACCGCCATGAGCATTTCGTTGTGAGCGCGTTTTGGGTCTGGATAGGTATCCATATCGGCTAATGTGAGGCATAAAAGTAATAATAGCGGTGCTTTGGTGATGCGGTCATAGGAGCGGCTCACATCGGCTTCGATGATGGCGGATGGGGCGTTATCTGCGGATAAATCTGCCCGCAACCGCGCCCCCATCGCAGTTGCCAAGCCGATTTTTGTCTGTAACGATTGAATGACTACCCACCGCCACGGCTGACGGTTGTGTGCCGATGGCGACCATCGCCCCGCCTCTAAGAGCGTATGTATTTGCTCCAATGAAATGGCTGTGGGGGCATAACGGCGGATAGAACGGCGCGATTGGATGAGCGCCAACAGGGTGTTCATCGGTATAAATCCTGTTCTGGTGGGCGATATAAATCACTGGCGTGTGATGTTTCTGTCACCAAAAAATCTAACCCGCGAATGATGATAACAGGCAAGCCTTCACCGCCTTCACCACACACCAAATGGGCGGCGGATGCGATGAGGTCGGCATAACCCTGTAGGGTGATTTTTAGTTCACGTCCAAACAGGTCATGTGTGCCACGTAAATCCAATAGGGCAGGTATTCCCGCCACGCCAATCGCCACACCAACATTGCCCATGCGGAACGGGCGACCATGTGTGTCGCTGATGACGATGCCTGTGATTGCCCCTGTGGATTCGGTGATGGCGGTGCGTAATTTTTGGGCAGATTCATCGGGATTTTCTGGTAATAAGAGCGCTAGATTTTCGTCACCGACATTGGACTGGTCTATGCCCGCATTGGCAGAGATAAAGCCCTGATTGTGTTGTGTGACCAGCACATGCGGGGCTTTTCGTGATATTTTTTGGCTTTCAGATAGCACCAATTCCACGATGCGTGGGTCTTTGCGTGTTTCTGATGCGACTTGAAGTGCTTCTTCGGAGGGGACAACTTGGCGCAAATCCACAAACCGATTTTCTGATTTAGACACAATTTTTGAGGAGATGACCAGCACATCGCCTGTTTGTAGGGTTTGGTTCATAGCGAGGCACTTATCTACGATGATTTTTGCCAAATCATCATATGGCTGGATGAGTGGAATCCCCGCAATGGCTTTGATAGTGAGCGTTGGCGTATTCATTCTAAATTTGTGATGCGGATGCCCGCTCCTTTGACCTTATACGCACGGTTGATATACAGTAATACGGGGGTGAGGGCTTCTACTGCTACCGCATTGACCAATCCGCCCGCATCAATGCCTCGCAAGCCTGCGGCTTTGACCAGTGCCATGACATCTTCTTTTGCCTCTGGATAGTCGCTACACAGTAACACATCACAATTGACCTCTACGGTGGGGTCTTTGAGCTTGTCTGCGCTCACATTTTGGAATGCCGCCACGACCTTGACCGAATCGCCTAAAAAGGCTTGTGCTTCCATGCAGGCAGATTTACCCTCTGGAATATTGACACTGGTGATTTTTGGCGGGGCAAGTGGCACGGTGACATCCACCAAAACTTTGCCTGTGAGGTGTTCTTTCACACTCTCTAATGTGCTTTTGTGGGCGGTATAGGGAACACTTAGCACGACTAGATAGGCTTCTTTGGCGGCATCCACATTCGACATGCCAATCAGATAATCGCCACCGAGTTCGGCATTGAGTTCACCCGCACGGGCAACCGCTTTATCTGCCTCACGCGAGCCGATAATGACACGATAGCCATTTAATGCCCAGCGCACAGCCAATCCAGAACCTTCTTTGCCTGTCCCACCCAAAACGGCAATGGTCATTACAATTGGGTCATTCGATTCGGTCATAATTGGTCATTCTTTCTCAAATTAAATGCGGATAAAACTAACGATTGAGTAACAGATTGATGTTGTTCACCTCATTGTCAAATAACACCTTATCGTCATTCTTGTTCTTGACCTTGGGGGTGAGCAAGGTGATTTTTAGGACACCGTTTAATGATTGCTCATTTGGGAGTGCAATTTCAAGATATAATTTGGGCAATGGGCTATTGCGGTCTATGGGTTGTATCATTTGTGTTGCCACCCGAAAATCGCCATGCTGAAATGCTCCCATAAACGCATCGGCATTGACAGCCGCCACTTCACCCAGTGGTTTATAGGTGAGCCAACGTCCATTGCTAAAGGGATGGCTGGCGCGTCCACTTGCCACTAAACCCGCCCCAATCGCCATAATCAACAATTCTACACCCCAATAGCCATAGGCAAGCCCATCTTTGATAGGTGCATTATTCGATGAACTGCCACTTCCCGCCCGGGAGATAGAAAAGCCTTCTTGTGCCTGATATTTGATAAAGCCGATGATGCCTATATCGCCTGTCTCTTCTTTCAGAAAAAAGTCTAGGCTCTTGATAAGCCCCAAGATACCCTCACTGCCTGTTTCTTCTAGCAAAAATTCGTTGAGGACAGTTTCGACTTCTTCATCGGTCATATTGGTCATGCCATTGCGAGAAAATTCTGTCCGAATTTCTTCCCGAAAAAATGTCCCTTGCTCAAGCGCGACATCAATATATTCACCAGCGCGATATGCTCCATACGCACCCACCCCAATGAGCGCACCCAACAAAAATGCGAGTATTCCGTTGCGAACTTTGCCGATGATAACAACCAGCGTTGCCACGCCACCCGCAATGACGGCGGCGATGATGACAGAGACAAAAATGAGATAAATCAGTTTGCCACTAAAAAATAGCGCCGCCCCAACTGCAACTGCGCCAATTGCCCCAATGATAAGGGCAATCGGCAAGCCGATAATGCTAAATCCGCCGTTACCACGCACAATACCACTACCTGCATTGGCAGGTAATCCAGAAATGGGTGATGATGATGGTGTGCTTTGCATGGTTCAAACTCCTTGTGTGAGAAGAAATATAACGAGATATTACTCAAATGATGAGTATACGCCATATTGATTTTTATGCTTGCTCTAAGATGCTATTATTTGAGCGCATGATACCGTTCCCATACTTTTTGCGATTGTTGGCGAGCTTCTTTGAGGATGTTTCCCTCATCTAATGCCATTAATTGGCGATGACGCATGACGACTTCGCCGCCGATGATGGTGGTGTCTACCATCCATGACTCGATGCCATAGAGCAAGTGCCACGCCAAATTGTCGAGATGCACAGCCGTATGGGGATGATATTCCACGAAAATAATATCGGCAGTCATGCCTTCTGCGACATCGCCAAATTGGTGATTGGGGAAGGCGGTCATGAGCAAATTGGCATTGTTGACCACGCCCATTTGCAAAATGTCGCTGGGGGTGATATTCCCTTTTTGCCGAAAAAGCCGATGTGCGCTCCGCCATTCTTCCCACATATCATATTTGCCACCTTCTGCGCCGATGGTAAGGGTGGTATCTGTCTCGCCATTGAGATGGACATTGTGATGGGTGAAAAGCGGACGGGGGATATAAGCCGATTTATTGGCTAGTTGTGCGCCACTAGCGATGCGGTCATATTGCCCAACCAGTTTTGAGAACCGTTCATTTTCGGCATGGGCAGTGACTTTTGGAGATAGTGCATCGGATTTATTTGACGAATAGGTCAATACGGCACGCATACCCATCATTTTAATGGCACGGGCGATAGATTCTAAACTGCCTTCGATATTGGTGGGGCTGGTATGAAAATTAAAGATGGCGGTGGTGCCACGTTTGATAGCATCCATCGCACAGAGGGTGGCGCTCCAATAGAGGGCATCATTATCTAGCGCCAGACTAAGTGCCGATTCTACATGAGGCATATCGGCATCGTCAATGAGTCCTGCGATGAGGGCATGATGAAAGTGGGTGTGGGCGCATACATTGCCCGCCAAAACCCACTGGGAATCAGCATCGAGTCGGGGCGAATCACGGTATGTCCAAATTAATACTTCGGTGGGACCGATGGCACGAATGACCCCATTTTCGATATATATTGCATAATCGGTCAAAATGCGCGGGGTGTCTTTCCAATAAGGGAGTGTGGCATTAATAATCAGCATCAGAATAATCTTTCGTTATAAAATGGTTTGCCACAAGTATTTTAGCGCGTGTTGGCGTGGTGTCTAGTGAGGGGATGAATAATTGCCCCACATGATGTGCAGAATAGAAGGCTTCGCCAGTGGTGAGGATAAATGACACAGTATAATGATTGGGGTTTAGGATAGGTGGATTTTTTTCGATAAAATCCCCTAGTGCGATGCGGTAATACAGATCATCTGCACGCGGATGGTGTGGTTCTTGGGGCAATAAGTCACGTCTGCGTTGCAATTCATAGCCACGCATGGGTGCATAGGCATAAATGCCACTGGGTTTTTTGAGGCGTGCTGTGCGACTGACAAAAAACGCCAAATAATCCACCACAAAATGACGTGGGGCGCGTGCTTGTGGAATCCGATACCAATGAGCATCCAGCGCCAAGCGCAAATCGCGTTGACGGTTTATCACACATACTAAAATGCGGTCTTGGTCATCCATCCCCACACACCATCCCCAGAATCAACCAGACGGGTCGGTATCGTTGTCTTCTAAAAATTGTTGCTCAAAATAACGCATTTCGCTCTGTAATGAGTCGCGTTCACGGGCAAGGGCGCGATACTGCTTTAGTTCATCGGCAGACAAGTCATCTGCACCATGCTTGCCCTTGAGCAACGCCAAAATTTTTGCTTGTAGGGCTTCGTATGCCATGACAATCTGGCGATATTGCCCAACCTGTTCTTGTGCGTCTTGTTCTGTCATACCATCCCCCTTATACACCTTTTTCGTTTTCGGATGATTTTTTTATTATAGTCCAAAAACGTGGATTTGGTGTGAGGAATTTTGTTGTCATGATTTTTTTATGATTGTGAGCGTGACAGGGTGTATTTTCATCCCCCATACACCCCACACAATAACGGTTATTATTCCTGAATATTGGTCGTATCTGCCACCAGATAGGGGCTATGTCCCTGCCCGCGATAGGGGATGTTGGGTATATCGGGCAGATTTTCGGTCTTAGCGACCACATATAACGGACGGTCACGGGTTTCATCGTATATCCGCGCCACATATTGTCCCAAGATGAATAAAAAGAACATCTGGAAGGCGGTCATCGTCAATAATAGGACGATGGTGGTGGCTTGCCCACCAAAAAAATCAGGACCTTGGGTAATCCGCAAAATAGCGATGACAGGGACGGTGATGAGTGCTAAAAATCCGAATAGGGCGCTAAAATAAACCATGACCTGTAGCGGAAAATACGAAAATCCGGTCACGGCATCCCACGCAAAGCGCAACATCTTGCGGAAGGGATATTTTGTCTCCCCAGAAAAACGTGCCTCGCGGATATAATTCACACCCGTCTGTGTAAACCCGACCCAACTGGTCATCCCACGAATAAAACGGTTATGCTCACGCATTTGGCGCAAGACGCGCACCACGCGCTCATCCATAAGCCGAAAATCGCCCGTATCGAGGGGGATATTGACATCGGTGATGCGGTAAATTACCCGATAAAACAGCTTGGCAGTCAGAACTTTGAATCGGCTTTCGCCTTTGCGCTCTGCACGCACGGCATACACCACTTCATAACCCGCTTTCCAGCGTTCTATCATCTCTAAGATGACCTCTGGCGGGTCTTGGAGGTCGGCATCAATCAGCACAACGGCATTGCCAGAGGCATAATCTATGCCTGCGGTGACAGCGATTTGATGCCCAAAATTGCGGGCGAAAAATATGCCTTTGACCCGCGAATCTTTTTTGCATAATTCACGGATGAGTTCTGGGGAACGGTCTTTACTGCCATCATTGACCAGCACCAGTTCCCATGATTCATTGGTGCTGTCCATCACCTGACTGATGCGCTCATATAGGAGAGGTATATTGCCTTCCTCGTTATAGATTGGGGAGACAATAGAATATCGTGGTTGTGTCATTGTGATTTGCCCTAGCGTTGTAGAATGATTTATAGCTCTATTTTACACGGAAAATAGATGAATCCCGCCATATTGCACGATATATTTATAGGTGTGCAGAATTTGTGCAGATAATCACTGTGGGATGATGTGCGTGCCTGTCTCGCCCAATAGCGCCCGTTCCAGATTAATAGGGTCGGTGATGATGGCTTTGGGTCCGCCGTTGCGGACAAAATCTATCCCCGCCTGAATTTTTGGCAACATGCTCCCACGCGCAAAATGTCCCGCTTCGGCATAGGCTTCTGCCTCTTGGATGGTCATGGTGTGGATGGCGCGTTGGGTTGGCTTTTTGAAATCCAGCAAAACTTGTTCCACGCCTGTGGAAATGAGCAACAAATCGGCACGGAGGACGCGAGCGAGTAGGCTACTGGCTAAATCCTTATCTATCACTGCCTCAATACCCTGTAACCCGCCTGTGGGGGTGCGAATGACGGGGATTCCGCCACCACCGCACGCAATCACCACATAGCCACTGAGCATTAAGGCTTGGATGGCGTTAATTTCGATGATGGTATGCGGTTTTGGGGATGGCACGACACGCCTCCAGCCTCTGCCCGCATCTTCCATGACCTGCCAACCTTGCGCCTCATAGCTTTTTGCCACGGATTCGGTCATAAATCCGCCGATGGGCTTACTCGGATTCGTGAAGGCGGGGTCTTTTGCATCCACCGCAATTTGTGTGATGACTGTCGCGCAGGTGCGATTTATTCCCAAATGGCGCAATTCATCGTTGAGGGCATTTTGAATCATATAGCCGATATTACCTTGTGTCTCTGCAACAATGCTGTCTAATGGCAAGGAATGAACTTCGTGTTGGGCGAGTTCCACACGGCGCAGACCATACCCCACTTGAGGACCGTTGCCGTGTGTGATGACAATTTGCCACCCGCGTGTGATGAGCTTTGCCACTGTCGCCATTGCCAATTCCACACTTTGCCACTGGTGATTAATTTCGGGCTGGGTGGGGTCTTGGATGAGCGAATTTCCGCCGATTGCCAATATCGCTAATTTGTCTATCATCGGTTATAGTCCCTCTAGGTGTTCGGTGATATTCCACGATTCGCATACAAATCGTCCTGTGTCGTATGGCGATAGCACCACAACACCGCCATGCGTCATCATCTCCACCCGTTGGAGGGCGGCGGCATTTACACATAAATAGGGCAATACGGCGCGGGTGATGCCCCCGTGTGTGACCAGAACCGTGTTGATATTGGATTGAGAAATGGTCATGAGACAACGCAATAAACGGTCGTATGCCTGCTGAAAAGTTTCGCCAGCAGGGAAACCCGCATCCCATTCGGCAGATAGCCAACGTTGATAAATTCCTAGCCATTGCCCCCAACCGTCACGGTTGCTCTGACCCTCCAAACTGCCACAATCCAGTTCTTGCAGGTCATTATCCAGTGTGTAGGTCATGCCAATTTCTTTGCCGATGAGGTCGGCGGTTTGGCGGGTGCGTTCAAATGGACTAACGACTATCCGCCCAACTGATTTATCCTGTAGCCACATCCCAGCGCGATAGGCTTGGTTATAACCGAGTGTGGTCAAATCACCCGAATGGTCTCGGCAAGTGAGACGGCGCTCCACATTGACGATACTCTGCCCGTGACGGACGATATAAATGGTCATACGGCACTCATCACCTCTTTGATAAAATCCAGTTCATCTTGGTTGACGATGTGTCCCATATTGGGATAAATCCGCTTGGTGACGGTGGCATCCATCTCCGTAAAAATTTTTTCCGATTCATGGATGCGCCCCACGGGGATATGGTCGTCTATATCGCTACACCCCAAAAACACGGGTGTTTTGCTCAATGAGCCAATGTAACCCGTTAGCTCACCCTCTGCGCCGATGAGTCCGCCACTGAGGGCAAAAAGTGCGCCATAGCGTTTTGGATTGCGAGCGACAAATTCAGATGCCAAACACGCCCCTTGCGAAAATCCCACAAACAGTATTTTATCGGCAGAAATGCCCCCTTCTGTGATATGTGTCACGAGGTCGGTGATAATTTTCAATGCCGATGATAGATAGGGTTCATTGCTGGCGCGGGGCATGATGAAACGGTTGGGATACCACGTAAAATTTTGGGCTTGTGGGGCAAAATAGGCGACATTGGATGCGGTAAAATGGCTGGTCATGGCTAAAATATCTAGTGCATCGCCCCCACGCCCATGAATCATAATCATGGCGCTGGTGGCGTTGGGGAGTGGTGTGCCTGTAAAGGTAACTGGTTGCCCATAATGGGGATGTGTGTTCATAGCAATTCCTTCAAAAGTTGAAAATTATATTTTTATTGTAACCCATCAGTCATTCTTCACAAAATATCATATCATCATTCATTAGCCTGCTTACCTGATTTTTTTGCCCGTTTTGAGTTTGGTTTCTACCTCTCGGATGATAAATGCGGGTAAATCGGCTTGATTATCAGCGATATAGCGTGCTACAGCATCCCGATGATATTTGATGCCTGTCCGCAACACCCATGAAATGGCTTTGCTGATGAGTTTGTCTTTTTCGTGCTGAATCTGATTGATATTTGTCACTGCCAGCGACCAAAACCGTTCATCGGGAGATTCGCGCAATGCCAACAATAATAAGACGATGGATGTACGCCGTTTGTTGATATTGGCATCGGTTGATAGTCCGCGCAAAAATATTTCCCATTCATCCCACCGCGCCAGCATTTCTTTTGCGCCAAAGGTGGATTGACAAGTGTTATCTACTTCATTCCACCCCTCTAATTGACCCAACCATGTGTCGAATTGGGACAGGGGGAGTTGTCTGCGATATTTGGGGTATTGGTCTAACACAATCCCCGCGAATAATTTTTCCTCTAGCCATTCTCCCGCATATAAATCATTGAGTGCCGTTATCCATTCGTTGTGCGATAACGGATTGGCTTGTGACCATGTTTTGATAAATGCGCGTAATTCGGGTTGTCTAATGCCATAATGAGGGCGGGTTTTGGATGGGTCTTGTCCCTTGCGGGTGGGTGAATTTTCATTTTGATGTAAAAATGTGCGAGCATCATCGGCTAGGCTCATGCGTGATGGACTCCTTTGGGTTAGGACGGATGTTTGTGCCTATTGTATATGAAAAAAT